>JAAUYM010025320.1_pt1 | contig 14026 bp, 14 predicted proteins | sample 7278001 | NCBI WGS metagenome assembly JAAUYM01 (sample SAMN14350224, study PRJNA611818) | marine sediment metagenome | isolation source: surface marine sediment (1.8m) | place: French Polynesia: Moorea | collected 2018-08
ACTATACAAGTGTTCTATTAGTGTCTCCACTCTCTCTCTCTCTCTCTCTCTCTCTCTCTCTCTCTCTCTCTCTCTCTCTCTCTCCCCCTCATCTCATGTTATTTACAGACTTCTAGTGCGCCGTTTTCTCTTTCTCTTCTCTTTTTAGGAGAAAAAATAAGAGATTACGTCTGCACGTCCTTCCTGCAGGGTGCGGCGGCACAAACCGACTAGTAGCAGTACGTACTCGTATGTAATAGTTACTACATTCTTCTTTTAGAAAATATCGGCTAGAACGCGTGCTGGAAAAAAAAACTCCCGTTTCTCTCTCTCTCTCTCTCTCTCTCTCGGAAAAAACGAGACCGGAAAGAGGGGCGAGGAGAGCGAGGAAAAAAAATAGGCTATCTCTTTCTCACAAACGGCGATGCGCGGGGGAGGAAGGAGAATGGAGTTCAATTTCAAAGCCACGTTTGTGTGCACTGCGTGCTTGAGTGCGTGCGTGCGTTCGTCCTCATCCTCCTCTTCCTCTTGCTTGTGCAAACAACCACTTCAATTTTCCTTCCTGAAATTGCTCGCGTCGCAAATTTTAAAGCGATGTCGCCAGCCACACTCTGTCGTACTAAGAGGGGGTTGCTGGTGGTGGCGGTGGTGGGCACAATTCTGTCCTGAGCGGAGTGGGCAGGGGAGGGAAAGGGGAAGAGAGTCGCCGATGGGTCCTATTCAGTCCTTCTTGTTCCCCTCCTTGACCCTCTTCTCGTAGTAGGCCCTCTTGTGCAGCCAGTCGATCGGGTTGCTGTGGTTGAAGATGGGCACCCCGTTCTCGTCCTCCCCGTCCTCCCCTCTCTCCCCGTGGATGCGGACCTGGTGGCCCGCGGAGACCTCCCCGCCGTGCAACAGGGAGGTCAGGTCCAAACCTACGTAGGGTGCACAGAGCGGAGAGAAAAACTAACTTATTATCGTCTGAACATCAGATCCTCCATATCAAAAACATCTGTGTGGCTCTAGAAGTGTATTAGTAGTAGAGTGAGAGAATGAACACGGTACCTGGTAGAAGACACCGAAAAAACTCAATCTAAATTAAATGTGTGGGTCAACACTTTGCAGGAAGCCAAGGGACAAAAAGGGAGAAGACGTATCCAAAGTTGCATTTGTAAGAAAGAACAGATTCGTGCTTCAAGCTTGTGTCGACAGAACAGACATTCCCTCCTCCCCATAAAAAAAACCATCCTCAAGACACCCACACCAACATCAGTATGTGGACTTGCCTCTTTCTGTCGGTAAGGAGGAGGAAAGATTTTAAAAAATAGCGTTCTCCCCCATATTTTTATTAAAAAAAAATCAAATAACGTAAGTATAGGTACTTTTTGCTCAACTCACCTCATCTACTCTTCGGTCCCTCCAGCCGCCAGGACTCGGTGGTGTCCCAGTTGATCCCGTCGTGGGGCAGCTTGGAGGAGGCGAAGGGCCACACCAGAACGCGGCGCCAGTTGTCGCCAAAGACCTGCGAAGAGGAGGGAAATAGATATAGACAGTAACTTCACTTTGCTCCCTCTTAATGGGTTCCCAACCAATATTGTTATCACTAGAGGCACACCAACATCTACGCCACTAGTGGTAATTAGTGATGGGGTCGAAATTCGGTAGCATTAGGTTGCTCTAAGGGTTCTTTTTTTTCTCACTATTTTAACACCTGCTCTGGCGTAAGGACAACCCATCACTAATGCACACTAGCGATATCGGTTGGGTTCTCTCACCTCCTTCAGATTCTGCCTCCATCCGAGGTTGTAGGAGTTCTTCCTGGCATTGTTCTCGTGCGTGGTCTTCCCGTGGAGGATCAAGTTAGCGTGATAGAGCAGCAAAACCGTCGTCAGCAGCGACGCGGCGAAATGGACGCTCCAGAAGAACATGTACAGCTGCAATGGAAGCACACACAAACACGCATGATTTTTCCATTAAAACATTCTTTTTTTTCTTTTTTTTCATGTTTTAAAACCGGTTACCTGGAGCCAGGAGAGGTCGAAGGTGAGCAGCGACATGAGCGGAAACACGAACTTGGGCACCATGGCCCAGGTGAGCTCGTCGATGTGGGTGGCCAGGAAGCGGGTGTTGAAGTAGGTGCAGTAGAGGACGGCGGCCCACATGTACCACAGGAAGAGGCAGAAGTACCGGTGGTTGCGGTGGCCGACGCAGTAGCCGACGAACATGCAGTGGTGCTCCCTCTTGAGGACGCAGACCCCGCAGACGGAGCAGTGCCAGGCGCGCGGCGGCTGAACCGACTCGCAGGAGGCGCAGAACTCCCACCGGCCGCCGCCGCCGCGGCGACGGTCGCCGCCGGCGCCCCCCGTGGACCCGGACCTGTTGGCGGCGTTGGCGGCGGCGCCGGAGGTGGGGAGGATGACGTGCCTGGTGGAGGTGTCGGTCAGCCACAGCCCGACAAAGTTGCCCACGATGTTGAGCAGGAGGAAGGTGCCGAAGGTGGCGTGGACGATGAAGGGGATGGAGGCGGTGCCGTAAAGAGCCGGGAGGACCAGCTAAAAAAAAGGAAAAAGAGAAACATCATGCACTGCTTGTCGACTATGTTTTAAAAGGTCACCAGCACCGTGGGAGAAGTTTTTTTTTAAAAGTAACTATACCTGGACCTCGTAGGAGAAGGTGGCCGGGATCATGACGGAGACGAAGATGAAGGCGCCGATGTCGGACACCTGGCGAGGGAACAGGCGGGAGCGGCGACGAGGGAAAGACATCATCAGGGGTAGTATGAAGTTTCCAGCAGGAGACAACAGAATTTTTTTTTGTTCTTTATTTGGGGGGAGGAGTGGTGGTAGGGGGAGAAAAAAAATGGGAAATGTCTCTGCGGCGATCAATAAAGCAGGAGGGAGGAGGATGCAGAATGCGACGGCAGTGGAAGAAAGGCGAAAAGGCCGGTTGGGAGAAAGCTCCAAAGAAGTGAGTGAGTCAGGGGAGCTGCGTCTTTCCTTTCCTCTTGTGGGACCAAAGAGGACGACGGCTTTCTCTTTTTCTCCCACCTTCTCTTCCTTCTCCTCTTCCCAATCCTCCCGCCGTCCCCACCCCCTTGCCTCCGGTCTGGCTCTGGAATTCTCTCCCTCCCCTTCCTTCTTTCTCCTCCCGTATTTTTGTTTTCGTGTTCGTCATCAGCTGGTCACGGTGACCAGTTAGACCACCGATTGGGCACCCAAAAAAAGCTCGCCGTTTCACCTTTGGGGGCAGAAGAAGACTGAAGGGCGGCGCAAACTCGCCCAAAATCTGGCCATGGCACCAAACATTTATAATACAAACTTATAAATAATGAACCGGCCGGGCCGGGGGAGGGGAGGGGAGGGGACGGGAGGGAGGAGAAGGAAGAGAAGGAGGGAGGAAGGGAAAGCCGGCTGAAGCCGGGTTTGTTGTGCCTCGTGTGGAGGTGAGCCTCCCCCCCCTCCTCCCACCCCACTCTCAATCCCTCATCCTCCCCCTTTCCAGCATCATCATCTTCTCCTCGACCTCCAAGAACATCTACGCGTTTCACCTCCCCCCCCCGGGGAGGTGAGGGGAGTTCAACGACCGCAGTGAGCGGGAGAAAAAAAATTAAATATAACACCAACTACTAAACTATACTAGTGTGTGCAGTATGTACTACCTACCGTACAATCAGGCAGCTTTCTCCCACGTTTGCTTCTCTTTGCAGAGAGACGTAATTTGCCCGTGCTGCTTTGCATAAGACGTAACGACTACACCTGCCACCTGACATCGAGCAGAGAGACAGAGAGAGAGGAGGAGGAGGAGGAGGAGGTTTGATACACGTGGTGCGTGCATCTTCAAAGGGAGGGCCGGTTTTGTGATCTAACGGCAAGATATAGCCCCTCTTCCCCCCCCCCCTCTGGTGAAGCATCAGGTTACACGGCGCGAGAGGGGGGAGGAAAGAAGAAAGCGATTAAGGACAACCCGAAGAGATAAGAGAGCGGGTTCGTCGTTGTTGTTGATGACGAAATCCGGTCAGTGGCGAACATGGAGTCGTCCAGGAAGGGCGGCATGAGGAAGGCCGGAGACGCCAGGAGGGGGCACCAGGCTCACAAGCTGCAGCTGGTTCTCCCCGACAGGGGCAGGGGCAGGGGCAAGGGCGGCGGCGGCGGCGGCGGCGACGGCGGCGGCAGCAACAGCGTCGGTCCCGGCGGAGACTGCGGCTACAACAACAGCAGCAGCAGCGACCAGGTGCTGCAGGAACATCCGCCTTACTTTGATCTTCAATATTGTGCCAACCCGTCGCCTGGTTTCATCATCACCCCCCCCCCCGCCCTTTTTCTTTTTTCTTCTACTAGACGAACAGCAACCTCGATCTTGCTGAAGAGGGGGAAGAGTCTGAACTGCGGGTCTCTTTCACTGCGGAGGAGAACGAGGAGGAGGAGGAGGAGGGGGAGGGAGAGGAAGAGGAAGGCTCGGAGGCGGCCGACGACGACGCGGGATCAGACAAGGCCATGGCGCTGGCCAACAGGTACTTGAAGCACCCGACGAGACTTTTAAACTTACAAGCGTAACAGATTTACGAAAAAAAATTGTGACATTTATGTGGTATTCTAACGATACATTCCTTTACATGTTTAAAGCTGAATTTGTTACGCTGGTAAGTTTAAAAGTCCCGTCGGGCATACGAAGAAGGGATGTTTGTAGGTAGTAGTTACCTCTTAGTATGATGGCGAAACGTCTCACCGCTTGTCAGATCCCTCTGGCCGCGCCGCCCTCACTCCGCCTGCGGCTCCATGACCGCGCCCATCACCCTGTCCAGCCGCGTGGACAACCCCTTCTCGTCGTCGGCCTCCTCCTCCTCGTCGTCGTCCGCCCGGCAGTTTCCCACCCGGCGGAACCGCACCCTCTCCACCTCGGCCACCGTCTCCACCGAGAGGGAGCCCATCCTGAGGACCAGCAAGAGGACTATCTACACGGCTGGGAGGCCGCCGTGGTACGACCACCAGGGCGGCCCCAAGGTCAACGCCTTCGTGATCGGCATCTGCGGAGGCAGCGCCAGCGGGAAGACCACCGTGGCGGAGAAGATTATCCGCGCGCTGGACATGCGCTGGGTCACCCTGCTCTCCATGGACTCATTCTACAAGGTGCTGGACGAGCAGCAACACGAGGCGGCGGCAAGGTGATGATGGATGATATTCGATTTCGCGAATTTTGGAGAATTATTTAAAACACGTATGCACCTTTTTTTTTCTTTCAGGAACGAGTACAATTTCGACCATCCAGACGCGTTCGACTTCGACCTACTGATCGAGACGCTGAAGAAGCTCAAGGAAGGCAAGAAAGTGGAGGTGCCGATTTACAACTTCGTCTCCCACCGGCGCGAGCAGAAGACCGTGTCCATGTACGGCGCCAACGTCCTCATCTTCGAGGGCATCCTGTCCTTCCACAACCACGACGTGCTGGACCTGCTGGACATGAAGGTGTTCGTGGACACCGACTCCGACATCCGCCTGAGCCGCCGCCTTAACCGCGACATCAGCCAGAGAGGCAGGGACATCAAGGGCGTGCTGGAGCAGTACGATAGGCACGTCAAGCCGGCCTTCGACTACTACATCGCGCCCACCATGGCCCACGCCGACATCATCGTCCCGCGCGGCGGGGAGAACGAGGTGGCCATCGACCTCATCGTGCACCACGTGCAGAACCAGATGGACGCCCGCGGGTTCCGCCTGCGGGAGCACCTCACCCGAAGCCGGGACCCCAACCAGCCTCTCCCGGACTCCCTGCGGATACTGCCGTCCACGAACCAGATCAAGGGGCTCCACACCATCGTCCGCAGCAGGGACACCTCCAGGGACGAATTCGTCTTCTATGCGCGCAGGCTGATCCGGCTGGTGATCGAGTACGCCCTGTCCCTCCTCCCGTTCGAGGACGCAGTGGTGATGACGCCGCAGAAGGTGGAGTACACGGGCAAGAGGAGCTGCGTCAGCCGCATCTGCGGGGTGTCGATTTTGAGGGCGGGGGAGACGATGGAGGCTGCGCTGACAGAGGTCTGCCAGGACATCATTGTGGGAAAGATTCTCATTCAGACGTCGGCGGACACCGGGGAGCCGCAGCTGCACTACCTCAGACTGCCAAAGCACATCAAAGACTACAGGTATTAATTGCTACAACTATGTACAAAGAGAATGAGTTACACGTTTGTCCTTGAAAGTAGGAGGAAACGTTTGCCTATATGATAGTTATGACGGATTACTTTTTAGCGTAATTTTTTTAGCATACAAAATTATTGTATTATCGCACGTAAATTTGCGTATAAAAATTGTGCCATTTCCCCCTCAGAGTGATTTTGATGGACGCCACCGTGGCGACCGGTGCGGCGGCCATGATGGCCATCCGCGTCCTGTTGGACCACGAGGTGCCCGAGGAGAACATCAGCCTGGTCTCGCTGCTGATGGCCGAGTCCGGCGTCCACACCATTGCCTACGCCTTTCCCCGGGTCAGCGTCGTCACCACCGCCGTCGATCCGGAGGTGAACGACAAGTTCCTGGTCCTCCCTGGGATGGGCAACTTCGGGGACCGGTATTTCGGCACCGAGCCCACCCTGGCCTTCGCCTCCCCGTCGCCGCCACTGGATCCCGACGAAGGGTCTGGGGTCGGGGAGAGGAGGAGGTCGGAGAGCATCGGACTGTGCCAACAGTAAAGGACGAGATAGACCGGAGTAGGAAAGCTGAATGAAGAGAAGGGGGTTGACTTTTTGAGGCCAAGTTGGTTTCTTTTTCGCGCGTAGCGTACAGAAGTACTTAGGGTTAAGGGTATGATTACTTACAAGTATTTTGAAAGAGGAGGGAGAGATAGGTTGACTTGCTTTTCCGAGTGTCTCCAGTCCGAGATTAAAAACCCTGTACGTGGACGCCATCAAGAAATGAGATGAGAGCGAAGAGAGATGACGAAGAAGAAAAATGTTGTTTCAAGAAGATTTCAAAATGTCAGCCATCCAGTTAAAAAAAAAAAAAACAACGTTAATCACGATTTCATGTCAAGCTTTTTTGAAGAGGGGGAGGGGAGACGCGTACGTGGATTTTCTTTTGCACCGTACTACTACTACTACGTACAAGAAGAGAAAAACGAGTTTATTTCTACATCAGAAGCCAAAATAAATGGATTGTTACGAGTAATTTGGGATTGTTTCCTTGTTTCTTGGTCAAGGAACTTGGTCAAGGTCCTTGGATGTTCCTTGGTCACTGAACCCAATCGTGGAGAACACGTACCCCGATTACAATTACACATTTTTTGCTCGTAATTTACCCTGTAGACATTTGATCTGCTAAATGGAAATGAGCATGTCGCTGTTGCCTGCCTTGCTTTCCTCCTCTTCCTCCTCTTCTGCCTCTTCCTCCTTGCCTACCTGAGGTTGGGGAGGTGGTTCGTCTACGATTGGAGGAGGCTGTCCGAAACCAACCTCGGTAGGCAGGACCTCTTGGACTTTGTCCTCGACAACCTTCCGCTCTTCTTCGACCTTCTTGTCCTCTTCCTTTGGAGCCTCCACGATGCTGACCAGTTTGATCAGTCCCGGTGAGGCGCCTTCGTCGTCGGCCTCCTCCTCCTCCTCCTTTTTCGGCACCGCGCCAGTCCTCTTCCCCAGGTCGAACATCGGATTGGCAAAGGACCTGTGCACCCCCGCCTCCGCTCCCGCCTCCAAGCTCCTCATGGTCATCGTCGAAGGGTCCAGCACCTCCACCCTGGGATCCTCCTCCTCTTCTTCCTCGCTTTCCCTCTTCCCCGCGTTTCTCATCTCCAGCTGGCCGGATTCATTGGAGAACCTGGCGAAGGCGACGTCTGACGAAGCCTGGGCGCCTCCTCCTCCTCCGGCGCCGCCGCCGCCAAATCTCCCGGCTATGTTGAAGACGGCCTGTGGCAAGACGCTGGACAGCAGGTTCTCCGCCCTGGCCGCGGGCGGGATGCCCCCGGACTTCCTGAGGTAGGCCAGCCCCAGCATGTAGACCAGCCAGACGACGACGGCCAGCCCAACAATGGCCCCCACCGCCTTCCCGGCCGCCCTCCAGGCCGACGGCGGGGACACGCCGGACTCCTCCAGCCAGAGGTACACGCCCCGGGGCTCCAGGGACTCCCTCAGGGCGTCGTATGTCCTCCTGTGAGTTCGAAAAGGCATCCACGTACAGGTCAAACACGTAGGTGTAGCAACACTGGTATGTACGTACAAGTATGTATAAATTCTGCTCCGCAGTAGGTATCGGTATCATGTACGGTAAATGGTACATATATTAGTAGTAACTATGCGGTGAAACACCTCGCGGCTGCGATCCCGTTGGCGATGTTCCCCGCCGGATCGACGAAGACCATCTCGTAGGCCGTGCCACCCACGCGACTCACCGCAAAGTCTACCGCACCTGCCAAAGAACTGTGCGTTAGTATTCGCTAACAAATCCTGGACTCTCGTAGTATAGACCAGACAAAGTTTCCTGTACGCATACCATGCATGTAGGTACTATAAAAAAAATATTTTCTGGTCAATGTGAAAGTTTTCAATTTACTTTTAAAATTTTGAAAGATAATCAATAATCATTTTGCCACATATGGTAGGTACAATATTATTATTAAGGACACCGAGGTTCTAAAATGAGGTGTTCATTTTTGTAATGGACATGCTTAGGTCTATTTCTTTTATACTACGGTACTATATAGGAGCTCTTTAGTTAGCCATGTACCTACAGAATATAACGAAGCACTTGCTCAAAAGCGAGTTGTACCAACCGAGCATTTAAATTTTCCTCTTTTATTTCCGAATGCGTCACCTACTACCTGCCTACGATAAGAGATCATTCCAGGAGAAAGAACGGGGAAAAAGTGCAGAGATGAAAGAAATTTTAATTTTTTTTGTGCAAGGATAACTGCCCCGCAGAGAATGAGCTGCTGGGAAACCTGTCTCCGACGTGCATCTACCTACTTAACACACATCACTATACACTCGGCTGATCACGTGACAGCCAGAAATGGCCAATTAAATATCTACATTTCTTCTCTTTTTTTTTGAGCATGCAGAAGAAGGAACGTGGGGCTGGAGAGAGGGAGTGAGGCGTGCGCGCGTACGTAGTACAAGTACGTACGGCCACCTGGAGCTGGACACCTCACTCAAGGGGTGGGGGATCCCTGGGAAGGAAGGGAGCGAGGGTTGGAGTGAAATTCCTTCACTCTCTTCCCCAAAGATGGAAGGCGAGCGGCGATGTGACCTTGCAGTCCATCCGAAAACATGAAGCTGTTCGGTCTGAGCCTCCTCCTCCTCCTTCTCGTGGTGGCAATTAATCCCGGTACCTCATTAATTCTCTCCGAAATTAACTCTTATTTGCATACTACGTTGGATCGGCGTCCAATCAATTTTCCTGTTGGCAATTCCAGCTGGCACCGACGGAGGGTCCACCAAGTGGCCCCTCGTCATCAACAACTACGAAGTAAAAAACGTGTGTAAGTACATATGCTATTTGGCGAACAGGTTTCTTTTTCTGTCAGCACAATTATCACCATATATTACTGCCATCCCAACCAATATCGCTTGCATGAATTTAGTGATGGGTTACTCTAAGGTTTTTTTTCACTATTCTAATACCTGCCCGGCATTCCTAACACCATATAAGTGATTTGAAAACCTTAAAGCAACCCAAAGTGCGACGCTAACTACCACTTGTGTCGTCACTACGGTATCACAATATTGACCTAGTGATACCAATATTGGTTGGTCTAAAATGTTTTTTTTTTGCCCTCTTGGCTTTTTCAGACCACTGCCTGTACATCTACTTCATCTGTACCGACCACATCGGGAACTGGCCCGACAACAAGAAGAGCTGCGTCAACTACTTCGTCACCTGCCTAGATGCAATCTCCCAGGGCAGCAAGCACGAGGAAAAAGGTAGGGAGGGACCCGTGGGCACGTCTGTGATTACTTAGTATGAGAGTTTCGCTTTGCAGTGGAGTCATGTGAGTCCATGAGGGAGAGGGGGGAGACCGAGTCGGGCGTCTACGAGCTGCAGATCGGCCCGACCAAGAAGCTGGCCTACTGCGACATGGAAGACGACGGCGGCGGCTGGACCGTCATTCAGCGCAGAGGAGACTTCGGCAGAAAGCCCAACTTCTTCCTCAAGAGGTGGAGGGCGTACAGGGACGGGTTCGGAGAGCCGGAGGAGGACTTCTGGATCGGGCTGGAGAGCATGCACCTGCTGACCAGAAGGCGCAACGTCCAGCTGAAGATCAGGCTGGCCGACTTCGAGAAGAACGAGACCACCCTGCTGGTCAACCGGTTCATCATCGGCAGCGAGGAGGACGGCTACGAGATCTCCTACAAGAACTACAACTCCAAGATCGGGAACAGCATGCCGGCCAGGGGGACCAAGTTCAGCACCGTCGACAAGGACAACGACGCGTGGAGCAAGAACTGCGCACAGCGGTTCTCCGGCGCCTGGTGGTACAGCGCCTGCCACAACTCCAACCTCAACGGGCTCTACCTGAAGGGGAAGCACGAGAGCTTCGGCAACGGGGTCAACTGGTACCACTTCAGGGGGTACCACTACTCGCTCAAAGACACGGAACTCAAAATTCGGAGTAAGCAGTGAAGCAAGAAGATCTTTCTCCTATCGCGAGAGAGTTTGTGAATGTGCCATAATGACACGACAATTCATTGTAGCGTTAGACAGTTTAAAAAAAAAAAAAGAAAATGTTCGTATTTCTACGTAGTACCTGTTTTTTCTTTTTGGCTGTTTGCTCCCCCACCTCCTCCTCCTGCGACTCTTCCAGATTCTCCTCCTCCGGGAGCAACAGACTGCTCTGTCTGCGATCGCGCCACCTCCTCCAGCATGGAGATCTTGAGGTCGACGGTCCCGTAGGTGTCGACGTGGAGGATGGCGCCGCAGACGTCGTAGCAGCAGTGCTCGGTCGGCCGTATGCCCCCAGAACAGGCCTTTTTCGAAAAGATATATTACTGTGGAGTAAGAAAAAAAAACATCTTCTCTTGACAGACTCTGCTACAAAACCTTGTTGTGGCAAACGGCCGATGGCATCGAGCACACGGTCCCGCGGATGTCCAGGTTCCCGCAGGCGCAGCCACGAGGGTCCGAACACTGGTCCTCATGGACGGTCAGGCTCGTGTTCACCTAGAGTCAGGTCGCATCGTCGCTGCTGCTCCTGATTCTGCTCCTACCTTATGGTCGTTACCTCAAACATGAGTCGACCCAGCGCCGAGTACTTGAGACTCCTGAAGGCAACCGAGTTGAATCCCCTGCCGTTGATGGTGAGGCTGCCGATCTCGATGGGGTGGTGCGAAAGGGACGCCTTGTAGGCTGTTCCCTGGGGGAACTCGACGTGATCGTATCTGCGGAAATGGACAGATTGAACGGGGAAATTGGCCCCCCTCAGTCACAATTTTTTTTTTGTTCAGCACCTGCAAGGAATCCTCCTGAGGTGCGGCGTGGCCGCGTTGCCCCCCTTCCAGTTTGCCGGGTCGTGCCACCGCTTGAAGTCGCCCGGCCTGAAGACTGCGTCCCCGGCCGCCCTGTCGCAACCGTCCACCGCCGCTCTCTTCTCCTCCGCCAAGAAGTTGAGGGTTGCCCTCGCCCCGTCCCCTCCGGGAAACGCTATCATCCCATCCGCCGGCAGCGAGAGCTCCGACCCGACGGAGAAGTCGGAGCCGCCCGGGAGGAAGGCCACGGTCTCGGGCAGGGTCGTCTTCTGGCCCGGACAGGGAGTGCGGCCGTCCATCCACAGGGAGGGGTCGCTCAGGCTGACCGAGGGCCCCCAGGTCTTGAGGGAGCCGCCGGAGAGCTCTGGCTGGAGACAGAGGACGAGGAGACAGGAGGAAAACAGCAAGAGGAATTTTCCCATGATGGGAGATCGCGGAGAAACGACTCCTCTCCTTTCCTTCTTTTCCTGGACCTGGTGCAACTTCGTGCTAGCCCGTGGCTTGATAACGCCTACCGGAATATCCAGATCATCTTTCATAGGAGGGGTGGAATACGCCTGCCGATTGTTCCACCTCTTTTCCCCCTTACCGTAAAGCTCATTCAATTATAAATAGGAGATACGGCAAAACTTGCCCATAATTCCAATGCTGCATACTAGGAACGTGTACGGTATGTAAAAGGCTTAAGAGGGCCCTTTTCGGTGTAATGTTTACGATAATACCAGTGCTGTACATACAGTAGTTTACACTTAGAAGGACAAACGGAGTAGCAACTACAACTCGCGCGGCACGGAGGACTCGCTACAGCAGCCCCTGCCTCTTCAGGTCCTCGTAGATCTTCTTGTTGACGACGTTTCCCTGCGAGTCCTCGAACTCCTCCTCCTGCTCCGGCTGCCAGGCCTCGTCCTGCTTCTGCACCTTGAGCTTCTCCCAGAGCGCCATTGCGTCCTCGATCTGCGTGACGTTGGCGAAGTGCGCCGTGTTGGGGATGCCCAGGCAGCGCATCCCGTGGGCGTGGCGCCACTCGGCAAAGTGCCGCTGGAAGGCCTTGGGGCCCTTGTAGGTGAAGTTCCCGCATATCTCGCAGTTGTAGGAGATGTTGAGCCCGTGGAGCTTGTAGAGCCAGTAGGGGATGGGCTTGCCGTCCCAGCCCAGGGGGAGGTTCTTCGGGTTGTACGGGATGTCGTCGTCCTCGGGCTCGGGCTCGTCCTCCTCCGACAGCTCGTCCTCCTCGTCGTCTCGCTCCATCTCCGTCCGGGCCTGCTTCCGCTCCACGTTCTCCTTGGTGGCCGCGCGCTGCTCTGACAGCAGTTCGGCGAATCTGTACACCTGCGCCTCCATGGCGGCCACGGCCTTGTTCTTCTCAGTCTCCCGGGCGGCCTCCTTGGCCCCTCCCTTGGCCTTGGCGAACATGGACGGGTCCAGCTCGCTCAGCCGGCGCCCCTTGGTGCTGAACAGCCTCCGCGCCCGCTCCTCCAGGGTTCCGCCGCACTTGAGTCCCAGCGCCATCAGCGCGGACTTGAGCCTGTCCAGACCCAAGGAGGCCAGCTCCTCCCAGCTGGAGAAGGCTGACAGGTCGAGGTGGGCTCCAGTGTGGGCCAGCGCGCCGGAGGCCTTCTCCTTGGGCCAACCGATAAAGTCCCCGGAGGGAAACTTTGCCTCGAAGTCGACCCGCACCGACTCCATCTCCTCGTTGACGTCCAGGAGCGGCTTGACCCGCCTGACGTACCCGTAGAAGTAGTCCAGCAGGGAGGAGAGGTACTCCTTGTAGGCGGCCCCCTTGCGATCCCTGGGGAAGTCGAAGAGGCGGTCGAACTGCGTCAGGTAGGTCACGTAGTCGATCCTCTCCGCCACCCCCTTCAGGTTGATGAACTTCTCGTAGCACTCGTGCATGTCCAGGTACTTCCCGTATCCCTCCTCGTCGGTGAACTCCACCATGGCCGCGGCGTCCTCCCCCCCGGGCGCGGCGCCCTCGCGGACCTTCTTCAGCTCCTCGAACTCCACGGACATGGGCACCGACACCGACTCGCCCGGGTGGCGCCGGTGGAAGTCCTTGATCTGCTTCAGGCGCTCGTAGAACTCCTTGAACTCGTTGGGACCCGACAGCGCGGCAACCTCCTCCTTCCTCTGGCCGTCCTTGTCGTCGTACAGCTCCACCAGCGACCCGGTGCACTCCCCGTGCCTGTCCAGCATGGCGCGCACGCGGTGGTCGGCATTCAGCGCCTCGCGGTGGGACAGCGGGCGGCGCTGCCCGGACGACGACGAGGATGCCGCCGGCGGCTGTTGAACCGCCGCCTGCTGACCCGCCGCAGCCGCAGCCGCCGCCTGCGCCGCCGCCGCCGCCGCCGCGGCTGCCGGCGTGGTGGCCGCTGGCGCCGGCGGCATCCCCTGCTGCTTGATGAGCATCTCTCCCACGACGGCGTCCAAGAGACGCTCTCTCTCCTCGTGGAGGCGGCGCTGCTGCTCCAGGAGCGGCTCCATGGCGAGGACAGCAGCAAGTTGGACGCCGGAGAGAACCTCTTCACCGAGAAGACGACGTTGGATCAGTTTGTTTACGATTGATCTAAGTTGTGGGTTGTCTTGTGGCCACTTGGTTTCTTTTGGCGAGTTGAAAGGTTG
>JAAUYM010023204.1_pt1 | contig 14021 bp, 19 predicted proteins | sample 7278001 | NCBI WGS metagenome assembly JAAUYM01 (sample SAMN14350224, study PRJNA611818) | marine sediment metagenome | isolation source: surface marine sediment (1.8m) | place: French Polynesia: Moorea | collected 2018-08
AGTATGACGATAACCTTAACATTCCCAATGAGATTTTTTTTTGGTAAGCGTATACATAGATATCGATAGAAACAACAGCGGCTCTATTTTTTCTTCTTCTTCCGTGAAGCCATATGAATAAAACTCATGAACACGAAACACGTGTTAACTTTTATTTGTCGTCGTCGTCGTAGTTCCTGATGAAGAAGAGCCTCCTGAGCATCCTCCGGAAGTTCCTGCTCATGTTGCTCCATCGGTCGCCGCCGGTGCCGCCGCCGGAGGAACCGTCCATGAAGAGGAGACGCCTCATGGCGCGGCGGAACATCTGATGATTAAAAAAAAAAACATTTACAGAGCTTTTTGTTCTACGAATCTTACTACCCAACCAATATGTAGCTAGCGTGAATTTAGTGATGGGTTGTCCTAAGATTGGGAAATCGTGAAAAAGAAAGACCCTTGTAGGAAGCAACCAAATCTTGACCCCACCAACACTAATTACCCGTAGCAGTTGGCGTGGCTCTAATGGTACCAATATTAGTTGGGTGTCCTTGCCTGGTTCCTCGTTTGTGGTTGGTCCTCCTCCTCTCCGCTGTCATTCCTCCGATTGCTGCTGTTGCTGCTGTTGCGGTTGTTGCGGAGCCGTCGCCGGCGACGTCGGTTGCGCCGGCGATTGCGGCGCCTGCGCCGGTTGTTGTTGCCGTTGTTGTTGCTGTTGTTGTTGCTGTTGTTGTTGCCGATGCGATCCAGGAAGAAGAGTCTCCTGAGCATGTTTCTCATCCTGGTGGAGAACAAAGTTGCAGACACCAGACATTCCTTTATACTACCATATACTAGTGTAGGACAAATTCTCCGCCCACATGTTTCCCCTGTTGTTGTTGTTGTTGCTGTTGCTGTTGCCGCCGTTGCCGTTGCCGCCTCCGTCGCCAAACTGCCTCCCCGTCTCTTTGGAGACTTGGCGGTCATTGTAGTGGTGCGCGTATTTGGGACGGTGGTGGTGCCGCTCCTCCCTGGAGCTGTGCGGGAACATGTTGAGCACCATCGGGGGCTTCTTGTCCCTGGCAGGGCGCGGGTCGTCCAGCCCTCCTCCGGGATACCACGGCATCGCCTGGGAGACGTACTTGCTGCAAAGAAAGTGTTAGAAGAATGGCATTTATTGCCCAAAGACCAAAAGTAACACTTCGAAAATTAAAAAGTGCGGCATTGTACCGTATACAAAACATGACACCACCACCCCCCCAAAAAAAGAAATTAAATTAAGAATCAATCTTCGAATTTCCTTAAATATTATTAATTTAGGTCGCTCACGGCATGAGGGAGACCAGGTAGGTGTCCTTGAAGGGGCTGGCGACGTTGCTGTAGAGTCCGTCGTCCCCGTCGCCGTATCCGCCCCCCATGTGAGCCCTGGACATGCAGCTCTGCAGGAGGAGGGGAAATTCCAACGCCAGCAGCGCCATGAACCGCCTTTTGAAGAGAGAAGGAGATGAGCACTTTACCGAGTATTACATGTATGGCACCACGGCTACTAACTACTGCATACCACTGTTGCCAACTGGCATTTTTCAATGCCAGATTTCACAAAACTGGCATTTTTCAAAGGCATTTGGCATTGAAAATTTTCTACTTTATCTACTGTTTGGCATTAAAATTTCATCTACTGTATTTAATGTTTGGCATTTAAATTTTCTGGAGACAGTAAATAAAACTTCAAATTTGGCATTTTTGGTACCAAGATTTGGCATTGGACCCACGTGAAAAACCTGGCAACACTGCGCGGTGCATACTAACCGAATGGAAGACCCCTCCATGGTAGTAGGATGGCGAATTGGAAACTACTACTACTGGGGTAAATCTCCAGAAGTGGAAACTTGTTCCTGCTCTGATTTTTTTTCTTCTTCTTCTTCTTCCCACTGTTCTCCACCCACCCTCTCCTTCTCTGTTGCCTCCCATTCAGGGCGGCGGTGACGACAGCAAATTTCCATCTGCAGTTAAGCGCATCACGAATTTTCTTCCCTTTGACCACTCAGGTGGGGAAAAGGCGTGCAGATTTCTCTCTCTCTCTCTCTCTCTAGCCATGCCTCGTCATTAGTTCTTCCAAAGCAACTATGCTTAAAAAATAAAGAAAAGAAATCTCAGAAAGTCGGTAATCCAAGTCCTGTTAGTCTTTCTTTCCTGTCCAGCCTCAGCGAAATCATTTTCCCGTGTCTTTTTGTCTGCAGCGAAACCGGCAGGTCGTACAAGAATCGTCCGAGTTGTCCGCAGCTCAATCTTTGTCATTTTCGTCAAAATAACAAAAAAAATTCATTTGACCGTGGAACAATCGTTAGAGCGAAATTGGCCAAGCTTTTTCAAGTTGTGACCGACTTTGACCAGGTGTGGGCCAGCTACAAGAAAGCCATCGAATTATATAAAATCGCAACAGCATATTTTTGCTACTGCATACTAATTTTTTTTTTGGCAAATTGTCTTGGCCTACGTTCTTGTTGACTAAGGTACATATGCAATGTCCAATCTCTTTCTGCTACCAACATAGGGTACATCCGAGATATTGCTTATCTTCCGTATGTACGAATGCCTGTACGGACGGGTTATAGTACGTACAGCATTTACTTGTAGACGCAATAAAAACAAAGCAAATCTGTATAGTACGATTGCGTTGTACAGTCAACGTTTGATATTGCATTGGATATAATAAAAACTTTCAGTACTGTACCTAGAGATTTCCTCTCACGACAATATTTTTTTACTGTTAATTTAATATATTGATGAACACAATTAATGTTTTTTTTTCTGCTGACGGTTAACTATTCACTACCACTGTGCTCTCTAAGACGATGCTCCACGTAATAGTACACAATGCCCTCCCCACCCCAAACATGTTCTCCCCCCCTCCCCCTCCACCCTTTCCTTTCCCACAGGACAGGACTCTGTGTAGGAGGAGGTCACTGAAAACTAGCACTACTTGGAGCAAAAGGGCCAGTCTTCGCCAAGACGTGAGAGGGGACGGGTGGCACCAAAGATGGCTTCCGCCTCCTCCTCCTCCTCCTCCTCCTCCCGAAAGGGCACCTTGGCGCTCTGGTGGGGGAGGGTCGAAATGATGGCCTTCTTCCTCCTCCTGCCGTTCAAGTGGATCCTGTACAACTTCTTCCCGTACAGGAAGAACCAGGACCTGATGAAAGCGTGAGCAACAGCGAGAAGTTTGTGCACTAAGCTTGCTCATTTTTGTAAGACTTTTTTTTTTGGCCGAACAATCGATAACAGGCTCGGGCCGGCAATGACTGCCCACGGGGACGAGGGTGCCAAGTACGCCTCCTGGATGACGGGGAAGTCAGGGAGGCGGTACTTCATGAGCGCGAACATGTGGAGCAACGCCGTCAAAGTGTGAGTACTACAAGCATTACTAGCATTGCTGACGAACGTGGCATCCCGAATTGGTGACTCTTCAGCACGAGGTCCCTGTTGGTCGGGAGCGCCCGCGAGGGGGGCCGCGCCCCCAACCCGACGGTGCGCCTCTTCCCCTCCAGGGAGGCCGTCGGACTGCTGGACGTGGTGGGCGGAGGGGACAGGGCTCACCTGCCCACAGTCGTCCTGTTCGGCTCGTGCACCTGACCCCCGTTCATGGCCGGGATGGCGAAGATTAAGAAGGTGACGCGCATGACAGTAGTAGTTTTTTTTTTTTTCACTTTCCAATTTATATGCAAAGTCTGTTGTAAAAGTATGTACCACTACAGTCGAATCCCCTGAAATGAGAGAACCCAACCGAGAACATTTTGGAGAAACAGTTGAGGAAACAGTCGGAGAAACTGTTCTATAGGTTTGCTCAGGTAAGTGGAATTCCTGGGAAAGTGGAAATTTTTTTTTTTGCCTGCTCCTGCACCATCCTCACTTAAGCGTGTTCGACTGTGTATAGTTGTACGTACCATGACTGAGCGTGCACTACTCTTAACAGCAATTGCCTACAAGAGTCAGGGATCCCTTGCAGCTCTCTGCTTCATTTTCGCACCTGGCCAACTTCGTGATGGTCTACCTGCAGGAGATGCTGCCTCCGGACTACGTGGAGGACGACTTCTACGTCTACATAGAGCAGCACAAGTAGTATACCATAGCAGAGGGAGGAAGAAGGAGCAAAGTTAAAACTCCATCCCGCCCCACCCCCCGCGACTTCCATTTTGCTTTGCAGGACCCTGGAGGACAGGCTGGAAGCTGCTGGAAAGTTCCAGAAGATGGTGGGGTGGACGGAGAAGCTGGTGGTCGACTCCATGGACAACTCGACCGCGGACGCTTACGGATCACTGCCCGGTACGGCAACCATGGAATTTCTGTTCTTCTTCTTCTGCAATTTTTTAGAAAGGAAGCCATCCTCTCTTTTTGTTCACGTGTGTCGAATTTTTCAAACCCAACGAAACACTTGGAGCCATTAAGCAGTCTACAACCTCTCCAGGTTGTTTGTTGCTCTACAGTACAGAGCAACGAAATGTTTCGCTGGGCCATTGACTTGCAAGCCACCTTTGTCTCCTCCGTGCCAGAGCGTGCGTACGTGGTGCACCAGGGAGTGGTTGAGTTCCAGGGCCAGACGGTCTTCGACGGCGTCTGGACGGACGGGCTGGAGGACTGGCTGGTGGACTACGAGGCAGAGCAGAAGAGGCACTAAAGGCACACAGTGCACCCGCTGCTGCGGAAGCGTTGCGACAAAAATGACGGTGCTGGAAGCAAAAAAGAAAAAAAGTCCCAACTTCCAGTGGCTTGAGAAGAAAAATAAAATCGCCACGGTTTCTGTGCAAGCATTCGAGCAATTTATTGTCCTTAATGCAGATTTTGAAACAATTGAGCTTAACATTACTCAATCGCACGTGCTATGTTCTGATGTTCTCGCACGAAATCATCAGGCCAGTGAAGAGAAGGCTCTTTTGTCCAGAGGCCGTCACACAAGAGTGCTGAAAACACGTGAACTGAATTCACATATCCTTGACAACAACAACAACAAAAAAACCCAAAAAGCACCCATTGCTCCTCGACCTTCCTTCTATGTACAGATCATCTACAAAAATTAGATTTCGCCGTTGCTGCTTGTCTCTCGCTGGTACTTCACCAGCCACTCCTCCACCTTGGCTGGGGAGAAGCCCTTGGGCCCGCACTGGCCTTCCATGGCCACCACCCCTTTGTGGACCACGTAGAGACGATCTGTAAGATTTGTCATGTACAACATACTAACATAAGAAGGGTGTACACCAAGCAGCAAATTCATCCGGGTTTTTTTTCCCGGCCCCCCGGACCTGGATATGCCGCATACTCGATGGACGTCCTGTCGGCCATGGTGTCGACGACGAAGAGCCCGGCGGGGCCCTCCAGCCGCCTCAGTTGGTCCGCCGCGTCGAAGCGGTCGTCCAGGCTCCTACACCCAACCAACAAAGGATCGGAGAAATCTCGGTATTCCGAGATTATATACAAGAAAGGGCACATTTCCCACCGATTTTGAATGAGTTTATTTACTACCTTAACAACCTCCAAGGTTCCTAAATTTTGCCAAGATTTTGCCGAAAAATTTTGTGGACAAAATTCCGAGATTTTGTTAAAGTAGTAAATAAACTCATTCGAAATCGGTGGAGAATGTGCCCTTTCTTGGGAGCTTTAGAAATCGGAGGTTTATCGGAGCAAAAATGGAAGCTTTCTTAACAGTCACTTGGTGGTTGGGCAGTTTATAGTTGAGGATCACCTTTCTATTGTCTCTTTTTTTTTTTTTTTTGGAACAAGATTTGGCAACTTGTCTCACTTGTGCTTGTTGATGTCGACGTAGAGCTGGGCGAAGTGGCCGACGTCGAGCGGGTGCGCCTCCTCGATGTAGACGGTCACGAAGTTGGCCAGATGGGAAAACGAAGCCTCGAGCTGTGGCCCCCCCCCAAAAAAGGGACTATTGCCGAAATCATCTTTTTTAAAAAATAAAAAAGTGAACGTGTCCAACCTTCCTCATCTTCTCCATCTCGGCCACGAACGGGGGTCAGGTGCACGAGCCGATGTTGAGCACGAGGGGGAGATGGACCCTGTGTAGGTACGTGTGTACATAGTATACCACGCAATTCAGTTCATCCATCATGTCAATGCAATGCATTTCTTTGCAGTTAAAAATTTGTCATCAGGAAAAAAAAAATCACTATTCCACATCCACTTGTGGCAAAACTAACCTGGACTTGTCGACCACGTCCAACAGGCCCACGATCTCCCTCTTGCTGGAGAAGAGGTGGACGGGAGGGTTCGGAGCGGGCTTCCCGAGGTGGGCGGACTTGTTCAGGTCACGTCTCATGCTGAGGACAAAGCTTTATTACTAGTGTTTTGGGTGCAATCTATCTAGATATGTATTAAATAGGACGTTTTTCTCTGTCTGTCTGTCTCTCTGTCTGTCTGTTACGAGGGTTGCAGGCCAGATGGTTGGACCAATCCTTACCAAAATTTGCATGGGGCTGGCCAGTGGGGCCGAAGGCCTTCCAGTGAGGCCGGAGTCGTAATTTGGTCTTTTACCATTGCGAAATCTTACCCAGCAAACGGTAGCTTCAGGCTAGTATGTACCCATTACAGCACACGTAAAAAAAATTACATCTGATAAACCATGGTGACCATCCTCCAGTTGAAGACCAGCCCCCTGACGGTGTCGCCCCCCTCCACCCAGGAGGTCATGTACTCCGTCTCTCCCAGCTCGGAGGGGATCAGCATCTCCTTGAAGCTGCGAAAGGGGGAGGAACGGATCGTACAGGCAGCGTTAGCTACACCCGCTGGCATGGCTTCACCTGGTTTCCCAGTCGGTCTTCACCCTCTCCGGGGCGAACCAGTACTGGACCTGCTTGAAGGCCACCAGGGCTGCCAGCAACGCCACGTTGCACAGCACCCGCAGCTCTCCAAGAGCGTCCCAGGCCATGTTTGACCGGCAGCAAACCCGCTCCGCTCCCACTCGCAGCTGGAACGATGAACACGTGCAATACTAACCCGACAATCGACATTTGCATTTAAAATTTTGTTAGTGACAAACCCACTTTTTCCTGGAAGCATAATGTTTTCTCCCAATTTGTTGTTGTTGTTGTTGTTGCGGGAGCATGATAGCTGATGTCTTAACGCATCACACCTTGCATAGTATATTTCAAGGTGCTATTCCACAATTTCCAACAGCTCCTTAAGAATCACACGTCATCACTTCAGTCAAATCAAGGGGAGGAGTACAAAATTAAGAATTACACACATGCTTTTGGAGATTGGCAGAAAAATTGGTTTGGTGCGATTCTTACAAAAAAAAAACCTCTGTCGAAAATGTACAAGTGATGAAAAATACCTTTTTTTTTAATCCAAGCGAACTACTACTTACATTGTACAACTACGTACCTCAATAATGGAAGGCGACGACGGCGTTTCAGCTTCTCAATGTGCGCCACCAAGAATGACACTGACGCACACGCAACAGCAGCACCTCCCCTTCTGTCCAGATGTCTCCTCCAGAGGCAGCCATAGCCACCGGCCCACAAGGAACCTTAAAACAGGAAGTGGAATTGGTGGAAGAGAAGAAGGAAGGCAGAGGTGCGCTTCAAACTGAATCTGAACTGCACTGCAGGTACACACGAACCGAACTACTAAGCACTTGACATTGGCAAAAGTGTTGCAACTTTACATATACTTGTAATATGTTTATAATGTTAGCATTACAATATGTACTAGTTACATACGTAGCGGTGGTGTAGGGCTGGCACCAGCTCCAGCAGTTTGGAATAAGGACACGCTGGGCACCAAACCACCAAACGTGGCAGTAGGAACATCCTCCCTCCTCCACATTTCCTCTCCTTCCCACTCCCACCCCACAACGCATGCCATTCTCACGAAGGACCGGTTGTGGGAGGAAGGAAGCAATTGTGCTTCCAAAAGTTGCAGGGTGGCGCCTGTTGTGTAACTACGTCTGCTTTTCAAGTTTCAACCATGGCCGACAACACTTAACAAGTACAACAAGGAAGTTTTGCGGCACAGCAGAAGTTTTTCAAGTTTTTCACGTTAAACACCCTGTGTACACCTACAAAATGCCATTGGGACTTTCTGTCCAAATATTTGCGTGGACCCAGACAGATTTTTCGTGTTGGATCAACATAACAATGTCAAAACAGTCTTTCTACGACTTAAAAGAGTCGAGGATCGTAGGTACAGTCGAATCCGCTTAATTGCAAGTCGGATAAATGCAAATTCTGCCTACTCACAAGTTTTCCTGGAACATGAATAAACAATATCGACCAATTGCAATTTCCCCTGAATTGCAAGGGTTTTTTTTTGCCATCTCACGACTTGCAATTAAGCAGCTTCGACTGTAGTACGTACCTGTTAATGAATGGTTTCGTAAGTTCCATACGGATCAAATTCCGCCGCCAAGGGTCGGCGTCAGTTGTCAATAAAAATAAACAAGACACAGTTGCACTGCACTCTCCAGCACCAAAAGTGGGTGGAGGAATGAGAGGGGCTGCCCCGGAGCGGACTCGTCGTCCGCCGCCATGGCCCTCTACGACAACAAGTGGTGTCTGCTGTCGCACATCCAGCACTCGTTCGTCCTCTTGGACGACACAGGCAACTCCGAGCTGGTGATGACCGGCGGGGATGCCGCCTTCTGCGCGGAGAGGTCCGCGGCCAGGGCCAGGGAGGAGGGCACCGAGCACTTCCTGGGCCCACTCAGGGACTGCTGCACTGCGCAGGGGGAGGCCGCCGCGGCGGACGGGGAGGCGGGAGGGGGGGGGAGCACTTCAGGGCGGGGTCGTTCGACATCAGGCTGGGGAGGAACCAGCTGTGGGGCTTCCACCCCGCCAGGAGCAACACAGAGATCAAGCTGGAGAAGATGCGCCATGACCGGCGCACGGCGGAGACCGGCGGCGCCGCCAAGGGGCGCACCATCAACTGGCGCGAGATTGACCAAGCGGCGGCGGCGGCCCACAACAAGAGAAGAAGGACGCTGACCAAGGAGGAGCTGGACGAGTTTTTCCCCATTGTGGAGAGGTCGGCGGACGAGGAGGAGGAAGAACATGAAGAAAGGTAGGCATGCCTCCAGCTAAGAAGTTATATAATACAACAAAGTTTTGTAATAAAACAATTTCCAACAGGCTCTCGTCGGAGGAGGACCAGCCTGACGATTCTTCCTCCAGCACCTGCAGAGTGAAGAAGAAGAACAAGTCCCTCCTCACTTACCAGCTGGAAAATCTGCCCGAGCTTCCCGCCAACCCGTTCGAGGTCTTCTCCAAGTTCGACGCGGCGGGGGTGGCCGCCAAGGAGAAGACGCGGAGCCTGAGGATCTTTCTGGTGAGTTCTGGAAGGTTTTTTTTTCTCTGAAGGACTTGCTTGTCTTGATCACCAAAGTGCCGAGAAGTCTCATGGACAGGATCAAGTGCTGTACCTGCGACTTCCACCAGCAGTCTCTTGGGTCGAGGTAGTGGTGGTTCAACTCCTTGACCATGCTTGCGATGGTTTCGTCTTTTCAGGGAGCTAGCTGCTTTGCGTCAATGCTCCGTCCAAAACTGGATAAGGGCCAGTTTGGAAGTAAGGTAACTACTATAATGATTTAAAACAATGTGCACATTTGTGCATATGTAATTGCATAGATTTATTTGCTAGTTGATACTGCACAAAAGGAAAGGGGTTTTTATCACTTAGATTTCAATATTTTATTATGCAGTACTATGTAATCAGCAGGACTTTCTCGTACGTAGCTTGGTTTCCCTTGGCGACAGCAGCCTTCCTGCTCCAGCATGAGCACAGTTGTACCTGTCGGAACTTTGTGTTGACGGCAGCATAGACAACAAAGTTGCAGTTGATACTGAGGCTGAGGTTCGCCATGGACGAGGCGTTTTAGCCATAGCAACTGTTCTTCCGTTGTCAGGTTTTCTGATCGTATAATTGAACTGTAGATGCTCATGAGGGTGTCAATAACTGGAATGATGTGGCAGACAAGAATCATCTTTGTCTCTCGCCTCCTCCCATCGGTTAGGTTGCTACTCCATTGCTCATCTGCTTTTTTGAGGTTTCTTATCACCAGAAAGCTAAGAATACTGATTGACACGAATGGAAGTACTACGAACTTGACTAATCCGTCAACCACGCCATCCATGGTGAGAAGCGTGGTGCTGCCCTCAACCATTCCGTCAACTCCGTATGGTAGCTTTAGCAAGAGCTGGAGGGCGGCAGCAGCGGTCAAGACAAGGGCTATTTCAGGAAATCTTGGAAAATGGGTGGCAGACAGCGAGGTATCTGTCAACTCTGACAGAGAGCGTTAAGTAGACGGAGGCAGCATGGCAGAAGTCCTGTGCCAGCCAAACGAGAGCGGCACCTCCCTCCACGGTGGCGTAGGTGCCCCCTATCGTCGCCACCAAGTAGCAGAAGTCCACCATGGACAGGGCCACCAGCATCTTGACGAAGAATCTTCCCCTGAATTCTCGGTGGAAGGCAAACACGCCTGCTGAGGTCAAGTTGGCAGCCAGGCCTGTGGTTAAAAAAAATATGCACATGAACTCCTTTGAAGTGTTTTATGTAGGTATTGGAGACATGACATGTTCCTTTACTACCTGCAACTCCAATGGGAACGTGGGCATAACGACACCACTTGTTCACCGCACAGAGGAAGGTCATCGTATCTCAGCTGCTCTTTTGAGGCAAATGCACTTCAGCCCAGGGTGCTTCTTCAGTTTCCCGTTTATAAAAAGAAAATATTCTTTTCGCTGGCTTACATACACCAACACTTTCATACAGTACTAGGAAATGTTTCAATGGTACAAAGGAGCGAATCAAACTCCATCAGAATATTTTCTTTACTCCTCCTCCCCACAGGGCATGCAGGAGGACAGGAACTACCCGCTGCAGGTGTCGGTAGTGGCCAGTGCCAAGGTGCAGGAGGTAGTCGGCTTCGCCTGCTGGAAGTACACTGCTGAGGGGAGACAGCTGCCACTGAAGCCAGACGTGAACAGGTACTCGCTCTACATCGCCGATGCCGATGGGTCCATCGAGACAGAGTTCCCGGCACTGGACCGCCTCGAGCCCATCTCCAAGTTTGGCTTCCCTGTTCTGGGCCTGGTGGAGGCGGCTGTGGCTCTGGTGGCAGGGGTGACGGAAGACTCTGGGCAGCCGGGGGACCCTTCGTCTCCGTCAGCGCTGAGGGTGACCATCTACCTGCCAGATGGGACGTTCACCCTGCTAGAGGTGGAGACCAGGAATGTCGCGCTCAGAACGCTCATGGAGAGGGCCTTCGAGAAGTAAGTCACGTTTCACTTTTTGCACATCGCCCGTTCTCCCCACACCTGAGTGAGGTTTTTTCTGCAGGCGTAAGCACTCCTCCATGGCGTCCAATCCCCGGGTAAAGCATGCATTCCTCATTGAGAAGGACGTCCCGGGTGTTGCTCTAGACAAGGTATAAAGATTTTCTTTTGACAATTTAACCAAAAAGACTAGGGAAAAAAATTACTAAAACTCAGGACTCCCTGCTGAGTGGCATTGTTCACACCAACAGCCTCCGCTGCCAGGAGACCAGCTCGCCGACCTCGCCAGCCACCGCAACCTCTCCCCAGGCGCAGCCATCATTCACAGTGCCGATGGGGGTGGATCCGGCAGTGGGGGCACCTGCCACCGGTCCGACCTCGTCCCCACCGTTGTCGGGGTCATCATCGCAGCAGCCCAACCCTCCCCTGGGGCACCTCAAACTAAAGCAGACTTTCAGCGTGCTGGAGGCTCCTGTCGGGTACAGGGAGTACCGGGAAGGGTGACGCTGCTGACCAGCAAGATGCGGGCCAAGGTGGACGTCATCCTGGCGCTGTCGGAGGAGAAGATTGAGGTGTATCCGAAGCAACAGTACTCTGCCGCCAATTTCTGGAAGAGGCAGAAGTCGCTCTCCTACAGGATGGAAGCACTGTCCTGCGAAGTGCTGGAGAAGCGGGCCAATGGGAAATGGCTGCTGAGTCTGATCCTGGTGGAGGCCACGGTGGACAAGGAGGGGAAGGCTGCGGGGGTGGCACCTGCAGCAGCAGGGGGAAGGGCGGCGGCAGAGGGTGCCCTCTGCTGCCTCCGCCTCCTCCCACCCGCACCTGAGGGGCTTCCAGGTGAAAAAGCATGACTTTGAATGCCCGGAGAGGGAGGCGGTGGAGGTGCACTCCAAGCTGAACTATCTGCTGGCATGGCAGCCGGGCGGGGAGGAGCGACACTGGTACCGAAAGCACCGCGAGGAGAAGAGACTACAGAGGGGACATAGCTGGAACCTAAAGTGATTTCACTTCCGAAAAGGAGAGTGGGAAAAAGGAAAAAATGTTGAGACGCATGGACAAATTTCTATAAGTAGTATACTGATGCTCCAATGTTTTTTTTGTAAGTCCATATCCTACTTACTAGTCATTGTAGCCCCTTTTTTGGCAAATGTTACACATGAAGAAAATTGTCAGCAAAAGAGTTTGTTTATACATTTTTTATGCACGTACCATACATACACCCAGTGCAGTATTAAATGCTGTCAATATCTTCTTTGAGTTCTGAGACTCGAATTCTTTGTCTGGATGTTACTGTAACCAGTTCTGTTCCAAGAGAGTAGGATGTAGTATGTAACTAGTTAGCTAGTAAGCTCAGCCCCCCTTCCTCTCACTCTTGGCAAAGCATGCAAATCTTCTCCCAAACAACAACTGCCAACAAGTCAGTGCGGCAGGCAGCAGCGAGGAGGAGTGATCATGAACAAAGATGTCCTTTTCCAAGGCCACCCCGCCCCCGAGCATGGCCACGCCAGCCTCGTGGCGGCACCGGCCGCCCCCGTCTCTGCTCTTCCAGCGGCTTCACCGCGGCCATTGTGGCAGACGGGGAGGCCTCTGGGCTGTGACATGGACAGACAGCACCCAACCCGAGGTCCTGGAGGAGCAGGCAAAAATACGGAGAATCAATTTCTTTTTTTCCGTCCTGTATCCTCAGTTTTTCTTTTCTCCTCAAGCCAACGGCAGTGGTCGTGTTGAAACACCAGTTCCCTTTAGATCACTGAAGTTAAGCAACATTGAGCCTGGTTAGTACTTGAATGGGTGACCGTTCAGGGCTGCCAGGTGCTGTTGGCCAGCAGAGTATCCAGATCTGAAATAAGTGAGTGGGCTGCGAACGGCAAGTTACTTGTGCCTAGCATTGCCAAGTTCCTTGTAACCTCCTCTACAGGCTTTGGAGAGAGAAATTCAACTCCTCCTCCCAAATCCCCAGGGAGGGAATGGGCTAGGGACCCTCCGGGACAAAGTCCGAGAGTAGGTCCGGGAGTCAAACAAACATCTTTTTCCTCCTCCTCCTCCTCCCTAGTCTGCCAGTGCTGCCAGATTGGATTTAGTAAAAAGGAACCAAGGCCTCTTGAAAAAGAAACCAAATAGTAAATACTGTAGCAATAAATAAAGTTTGACAAAAAAGGACCAAATTACGTTCTGTATTCCATTTTGTAAATCAATTTTTGCGACCTTTAAGACTTGAAATATACAGTTTTGGTTCCTTCCTGAACCCCCATTTGGCAGCTCTGCTAGTCTTTCTTTCTTTCTTTTTCCCCTCCCCTTCTCAGTTGCAATTCTTCTTTTCCCCTTTCCCCCCAGTGAAGCCAACCGGTGTCGCAGCTTCCTTGCGCAGTTACCTGCGCATTTGGGGCCGATGTGACCAAAAGCATATTCCAAAAGCACCCAAATTCACTCCACGCTGGAGTGCGCACTGCCATTCTGTAAAGTAAATGTTACCACCTCTTGAAGAAAAGTTGTTAGACATTTCATGTCATTGGAGACAATTTTTTCCTACAAACTGTCTTAGATCCTACAAAGCAACAAATGCAAGCAATCTGAAGAAAAAAATCACCGTTTTGGCGAGAAATTCCAGCGATGGGCAACACGCTTGTTTAGGGGATTTAGGGGATTTAAATCGCCATCCCTTCCTCCCTCTACTACTACTAGTACTACAGTCGAACTTCGCTATAGTCACCTTCAATATAGTGAAGAATCTCGATATAGTCAAGTTTGGACTGCTTACCAATTTTTTACTTAATAAAAAGTCCCGTTATAATC
>JAAUYM010158234.1_pt1 | contig 14021 bp, 11 predicted proteins | sample 7278001 | NCBI WGS metagenome assembly JAAUYM01 (sample SAMN14350224, study PRJNA611818) | marine sediment metagenome | isolation source: surface marine sediment (1.8m) | place: French Polynesia: Moorea | collected 2018-08
ATCGCGTCCGCGACGGCACCCACTGGCCGACGACGGACGCGATTGATCTCACGCAGGAGGCGATCGCCAAACAACAAGATTGGGTCTGGTGACAAAAAAAGGGGGGGGCATCAAAATAACCCGATGGGACTTTGAAAGTTACGAGTGTACTAAATGTGATATTTATGTGGTATTCTCATGACATGTTCCATTACATGTTTCCAATCTGAATTTGTTACGCTCGTAACTTTAAAAGTCCCGTCGGGGAAGTACACTGAAATAATATCATGTAAGATCCAAAACTTGCCCTTCTCTTCGTCCTCGCTTAGAGCGTCCAGATCAATGACGACCTCCTCCTTCTCCTGCCTTCGTCTCTCCTCCTCCTTCTCCTTGGCCTCGACCCTATCCTCCAGGAAGCGAGCGATCTCGTCGACCGAGTGGAGGCAGCGCCTGATCAGCCCGAACACGTGGAGGGGGTTGCCAACCAGACCAGCTTCCAACAGGTCGCTCCCCTTCCTGAGTTATAGGGTACGATTGTTTCTTTTCTTCTTTTTTTTTTTTTAACTTGGCCTCTTCTTTGTGACTGACCTCCCCATTGCTTGCAGTTGAGCTGTCGAGGTAATGTTGTTCAAGCGCAGGGTCTCCAGCACCGTCTCCATGGCGAGGTCGTGAGAAGAGAAGAACCTCCACGGTGTTGCAAATGTGGCAGAACATTATGATACTGCACTGCATCCTCCTCTTCCTGACAGCTGAGACTTGGTCTGCTCACCGGTCGACATGGCCCTGCATCTCCCAACCGGGGTCGACACTCCGCCTCAGTTCCTCCAGGAGGTTCCTGATCTGCAGCTCCGCCCTGAAGAGGTCCCCGACCCTAAGGGGGTTGTTCTCCAGGCTGCCGGACGCGAGCAGCCCCGGCAGCAGGAGGAGCAGCCACCGCAGCCAGATATCGGCAAAAAAACTCTTCATAATGGCAGTCCTTTATATACGTACTGTACAGTACTATTGTAGTACAGATTGCCAGTTCCCTACTGGATATGCGTGTACAAGAATTTCAGGCCAAGGGCAAACACGTGAGAGTTTGTTGAAATCTGCCTCCCCCTTCCCCAGACACACTCTCGCTTGCTCCCTGAGCGCGGGGACACCTGTGGTCGAAAGGAAGTAAGCAATTTTCTGCCCTCCATAAAATACTCGTATAGGCCAAAAAAAGTAAGATGTCATCAGAGTAAAAAATGTACATCAGTGAGACATCCCCGACATATTTTAATAAAAATATAAATTCTTTTTCGTACATCACACTCGATCAAAGCATCTTAATAGTACATACATAGTACGCTAAGTAGGCATCATCTGTTTTTTTTATTTTTTATTTTCGTGGTCATAGCAAGAACGGTCCGTTTCTCATGAGTGTGGATAGCCCGTACACGCATGCGCCGGAGAGGACGCACCCGCCGACTCCGGCCCACCCGAGGTAGACGGACCAGGACGGGGAGAAGGAGCGCGACGGGAGGAGGCGAGGGGAGACGCGGGAGTCCAGCGGGCCGCAGTCCATGGCCGGTGGCTGGCGGCGGTATCGCGCGATGGACAGGGAGAAGATGGCGAACACGGCTGCAAGGGGGGGGGCGGGGAGGGTAAAGGAGGGTTGAAGGTGGTGGTGGTGAGAAAGCGAGACATGCACTAACGTTTTCAAAGTTTTTCTTGTTGTTGTTGTTGTTGCAGAATCAAAATAGTCGGCCGGAGGAGTCGACTAACTCACCTGCCAGCAGGTACAGTACGCTGACGACCAGGATGGGTGGCACCTGCCGCTCGATGAGGCCCACCCAAAAGATGAGGAGGCAGGCCAGCAGGATGATCAGGCACACCAGTGAGCACGAGATGGCCATGTTCTGCATCCCTGGAAATCGCGACACGTTGTCCATAATGTGCTTTTTTTTTACTTTAACAATCCTCTTCTTACGTTGCTGCCGCCTGCTTGTGGCCCCTGGTGAGGACCTGAAGAAGGCCTCCTGCTCCTGGACCTGGTTGAGGCACTTCTCGCTACCCGTCGCGTTCGGGTACAGGGAATCCAGCTTCGCCAGTTCATCGTCTAAATTAAGAAAAATAAGAAAAATACCGAATTCTATGTTATGGGAAACGATCACTACTATAGTACGAGACTAGTACTGTAATAGCGCTAGTTTTTACGCCTGCTGCTGCACTGACCGTACGCACAGATATGAGAGCTGGATTAGAAATATGAATAATTGACGAGGAGAATCTTTTCCGCTCAATGTGGCGGTCAACATTTTTTAGGAACTTTCATCGATTTTTTTTTCTCAGCTGCCGTTTAGCTTGCAAACGCCCTCAACAATTTTTCAGACAAACATCTTTGCAGCATGATGATCCTCTTTGCGCTGATGACCAGGAAGATACGCGTACTACCTACGTTCTACAAAAAGTGTCGGCTAAAAGTGGCAGTTATTCACAGGCCGCGTCACACAGAATGGCTTCCGCCATGCAACATCCATTGCCAAGCGTTTTGTCCCTCCCATCCATCATGGCTTTTTGACACGCAACCACTGTCATCCCTTCGCGGCCCCAAAGCAGGCTGTTGCGCTGCTTGTAAGTAGTTAGTACCTGTGAGGTCTAGACACAGCGTCCACAGTCCCCCGTGCATCTGCACCAGCAGCTCCTCCAGACTGCCATTGTCCGACCTCTTGATCACCACCACCTTCCCGCCGAACAGCACCTCCACCTGGTGGCTGCCGGTCGACGCGGAAGAGGAGGAGGAGGAGCCGCTCTCGGCCGGCGACAGCAACTGCAAACAGGAATGATAAACCTTTCCTAAGGCCCCCCCAAAAAGCACTTCAAACTTGACTTTTTTTTTCCTCCTCACCTCGCTGATGGTGTCGGAGGAGTACTGGACGATCTCCCAGTAGTCGGAGAGGACGGCGATGCCGACGACGACGGTGGTGGACAGCGTCACCAGCACCGTCACAGCCAGGCAGAAAATGCTCACGCGACGACCCATCAATAGTTTTTTTCTATTCCCAATTTCTATTATTTTTTTTGTTTTTCTCAATTTGGTGCTGAAGGCTGTTCACCTTTCAAGACTGATCCGTATTGACTGATTTGCGTGGCCACTACTAGTAGTACTATTTATAGCAGGTAGGCAACAGGATAAAGCTCAGGACGGCAACAGGGTCGCGGTCGGTCCAACAAGGGTCTCTCTCGTGGGAGAAGCAATTGCGGCCACAGTCAGACTCTCTCCTTCTCTCTCTCTCTCTGGTGGCGTAGATTTCTTGCTTGCAACCACAGTCGAAGGGCCGTCGTAGTAAGTTTCTTTTATCGTGCCTCCCCTCTCTTTCTCCTTCCTTCCACTTCCACGTCTCTTCTTCCCTTAATCGTCAGACCAAATGCGGCAAAAGAGGTCTCTCCCTTCTCTTCTTCCTTCCTTCCCCCCTCCCCGTCTTTCTCTCTCTCTCTCTCTCTCTCTCCCCCTTAGGGTCCCTCCTTTGCCTAATACTTGTTCGTCGGCTTGAGGAGGCTAGGCATAGCAGGCCTCTCGAGGCTTAAATGGAACTGGAGGTCTCTCTTTTTGAAACCCGGCCTTTGCTTTCTCCTCCTCCCCTTTTTAGGCGCTCCGAACTCAGTCTCTAGTAAGTTCAGAAAGGACCCTTTCTCGTCTCTCTCTCTTCTTTCCCCCCCATAACACTCTGACCTCCATCCAGCTAATTAATCCAAACTTTCTGCACGCGTTTCAAAGACAGGAGAGACAGAGACGAGGAGGAGAAGTCAAGGATTCGAGCCTTTTGCTCCTCTCTCGGGCCTATTTACCCTCCCTCCGTGCTCGCCGAGTGGTAGTACACTACCAGTACACAACTTTCTTGTAACCTGCAGAAGAGGAGACGAAAGGAGAAGGCAGTTGGCATGCAAAGCAGAGCAGGCGGAGCCAAGTCCAAGGTGAGAGAGAATTGGAGGTGGAGGTGGAGGAGGAGGAACGGATAGAGGTCGTCGTCGTCGACAGGAGTCTCTTCCTTTCCTTTCCTTCCCTTCCCAATTCTTTTTCCTTTCCCAAGGAGAGGGGGGGGGCACAAAAGGAGGCAGACGCTGTTGGAGTGAGGAGGAAATTGACCAAGGGGGAGGGGAAGGCGCGAGTTTTACCTACTATGTTGGAGGTCGTTCGGTGCTATGAATATTTACGTACTGGGTTACTTAAAAATTTGATGAGAATACAAAAGTAAGTTCAAAATTACCGTACGTTTAAACTTGTTCAAGTAATCCTGTTCCTCCTGCCCAGGCGCTGGGAGGAACTCGTCCTCCGGGCGGAGGAAAGTTGTTGGTTTCGCCTGTGCAGCCTGCGCGACGTGTCGGTCGGCTCCGTCACGTCCAACTGTATCAAGCTCTCTTCGGAGGCCTCGCTGTCGTCGTCGTCGTCGTCCTCCTCCTCCTCTTCGGAAGAGGTGATGACCATCTCTTTCAGCTCCTCCAGGTCCTCCTCCAGCTCCACGAGCAGCTCGTCCTCCGCGGTCGGCCCCTCCAGCTCGCGGTCGGGCCAGAACCATCCGACGGCGGCGAAGTAGAGGAGCCCGCCGAGGAGGGAGCCCAAGAACGGGAGGAAGAGCGGGAAGAGGACGAAGGTGGAGTCGAAGGCGTCGCCGTGCCCGAGGAAGTACGACGTGACCCGCGGGAAGAAGTCGCGGAAGGGGTTGACGGCGCTCATGGCGTTCATGCCGCTCGACAGGATGAGCGCCGCGTAGGTGGCGCCGACGGCGCCGGCGTTGAACAGGACGCGCCCGCCCATGTTGCGCCGGTCGAAGGCGGCCAAGTAGACCAGCGAGAACAGGGTGGAGGCGCACACCTGGTCCCACAGCAGCGTGGAGAGGTTGTAGTCCTCCAGCAGCGGGTACGTGGCGTAGGCCATCCTGCCCTTGCCCCCCGGCAGCGCGAGCAGCCTCTCCCCGTGCACGGTGCCCACGAGGAGCGACCCCAGGACGGCGCCGACCATCTGGGCCAGCAGGAAGACCGGGACGAGGGCGGGGCGGACGTCGCCGAAGAGGGTCAGCATCACGGTGACGGCAGGGTTCAGGTGCGGGTTGAACACGCTGCCGCACAGGACGAAGGCGAGGAAGAGGGCGAGACCGTACCCGAGCGCCACGGTGGAGTTGTCCCCGTAGAACTTCTGGCGGGGCAGGGACCCGTCCTGGTCGCCAATCATGACCTGCGCGATGGTGGCGTCGCCGCAGTACACGAAGATGAACGTCCCCAGCGCTTCCGTTAGGAATATGCGGTGCCTCGCGACCTTGTTGACGGACAACTCTTCGTGTGAGCGAAAGAGCAACATCTTTTAGGCAATTGTGCAAAACTTAATTGCGCGACTGCGACTTTCCCAAATAATTTTCGAATTGTTTGTTTGATTGTATTGGACAATAATAGCAAACTAGTTACGATATGTATGAGCTGCTCAACTCTACGTAGTACTAGACATATAAGAGAAAGCCACATGGTATGTACTGCGTGTGAACAGAATGCCTTTCAATGAATTTATGTTTCACTCTTGACTTCGTGCTTTTTGTATCTGAATGCCCTTAGCACTTCTGCACATGTCTCCTCCACAGCTGCTATGTCTGCCTGTGAGAGTATCTTCTTCCACGTGTTCGGATCAAAATCTTTGTTCCTTAAATTTTAAGCAAAAACACGGTACATTTCAACCAGCATGCATTTGCCTATAATGCACCCGACAGCACGCACCTGTAGGTGGAATAGTAAGGGTTCTTCTTCGAGTTGTCGGGTCCTGTGTGACTCCTCACCAGGGCCTCCTCTTTCTCGCCAAACTCTACCCCCATGAAGGCATAAAGCTGCTTTACCTGCCCCACCAGATCGGAAACCAGGTCCTCATAGCGCAATAGGTAGAAACTGCAAAAAAGCATTTATGGAAAAAACAGAGGTAAATACTCAAGAAGGAAAGCAGGAGGTAGAGAAATTCTGCTCACTTCTCTGGAGGTAACAGCTTTTGAATTGCCAGGTCTTCCATCTCCCACCTGCAGGAGTCATCGAAAACTCTGACTGCGTTCTCAAAGTCCTTCTTGCTTTTCTGTAGGGAGTGGTATCGTGCTCGTGGATCTCTCACCAAGTGAATCACCTGGAGAGCACATGCCATGTAGGAGATCTAACGACACCTGCATAGAAATGTCTACTTGACCCACCTACCTTGATGTCATTGAGATCTGCTGCAGAGTTCCACTCTAGGAACTTATCGAAGCGAAGTCTTATGGTCTTCACCACCAACGGATCCGCATTCCTGCACTTGCTGTAGTTTAGCCCTTCATTCAGCTGTGCCTTGCTTATCATGGCCAGAGTTTTCTTCAGTGCATGCAAAGAATCATAAGGAGTTTAACCAAGATTTTTCTACTTTCTTTCCCACCTTCTCGCAGTTGAACAATCCACGCATGGTCGGTGCAATCAACTCAGTGTCTTCCTTGCCCCATTGGCTAAGGGCACTGTCAGTCCACCGGATAGAGCGCAGGGGCTCGAACACATATGTGGAGGTTGGAGCCAGTGACAACAACTGACCGAGGAGGGAGGAGCCAGACCTAAAACATAGAAAGGAGTGGAGTAGGTAAAGCATGTAATGAGAAGCAGGACTCAGTGTTGCTTGCCTAGCCATAGTGTGAATCAGTACTTTTGCTCCTGTCGTCTTCTGTTGCTGCTCTGTCCTGTGCCAGCTTAAAGGCACTTCTTGCCTGATATGTTCCTTCAACCTGTCAGCCAAGGTGATGACAAAGTCCTAATCATTACGAAGTTGTTCTTTCTGACCGTTGGCCTGGGAGGGTCCTGCTTGCAATGCCATCCTGGACTATTGGAACCCCCAGATCACTGCCATTCTCTGCAGACAGTTGCATGTTCCTACAAAATTTATTTTGCAATGTTACCGTTGACACTGTACAATGTTGCGAATAAGGTTATTTAAGTAGTTTTAATTTTTTTTTCTTTAAAAAAGGGAACATCGTAGTATTGATGGCACCAACCTTAAATTCTGAGGAAAAATGAGTGCCAGTCCTGTGATTCCAGAGACCACTAGAATAATGAAGATCATCCCTCTCTTATCCAGGTCTCTTGCAAAGCAATATCTCATGACGGAGGCACATTTTCTCTTCAACATTTGAACAAGAGTGACTTCTTTCAATGCAAGTAAACCATGACCAACTGGTTCAATGATGGTTGAATTTTATATGGTTGATAAACAGATGTTCTTTGAAACAGTCAGGTGCATGTTAATATAATTCAAAGTTATGTGTCGGTGTCATTTTTCAGTGAAACAAGAACAACTTTTTCTTCCAACTGCTTAAATAGTGATCTTGAGCAGTGACATTCTGAAGATATGGACTGGAAGGCTCTTACCCAAACTTTGAATTTTTTGAGCAGAGCCTTCCAGTTCTTACCTAATACTCCAGATGGTCCCTGTCTTAATGCAAACTCTGCTCCTGCACGTTTCCACCAGTGAACGGAGAGAATCTATCCAGTATTGGGAGAAAACAAGGCAGGCCTGTGAATGACAGAAGGATGAGCTCGAAACTCGCTCGGTTCGTTCAAAATACTACGAGCTCGATGATAGTGATGATAGCTTTGCCACAGTGATGAGCTCGAGTCGGAAAACTTCGAGATTAGTCCGCCTATCTATTTACGCATAACTACTACGGTACTAGTAAATCTGGAAAAAAATATATAACTCTGTGGGAAAGTTTTTTGCCCAGGTGCTACTACTAGAGTAAAAAGCATTTTCTTTGGGGCAAAAATTATAAAGTGGTTCAAAGTGCGCGTACTATTACATAGGTACATGTATTACAATCAAACAAAACTTATTTTTTTTTTAAATATGGAAAACTCAGTTCAGCTAAGGCAAATTAGACATGGCAGATTTCTTTTTTGGCACTCTCGACTACAAACCTGAAAACAACGGAGTCCGGGATGAGAGTGAAAAGCGGCGTCGGCCGGAGAAGAGCGCGAGGAAGCCGCTGTCACTGTTCGCCCACGCGCACTTCAGACGAGACCCGGACAAGCGGGAGGACCCGGGCGAACGGTATCCCGGACCGGTCGATGTCCATGGGGGAGAGGGCACCGGCGGGGCCCCCCGCTGGGTGGGTGAGCCGTACGGACGCACCGGATACTTCTTCCTGACGATGATGATCATGACCTTGACGGGCTTCCTGTTCATCTACCTCTTCTTCCGGTACCCCGGCCCCAACCTGTTCGGCAGCACCGACGAGACGTTCGGCCAGGGCGGGCCCAGCAGCGCGGGCTTCATCGTGGCCATCATGGCCGTCCTCGGGGCCGTCTTCGTCCTCACCGCCTTCCACTTCCACCGGCAGCACCAGGAGGTGGAGCAGCGCAACCAGCGCATCGCGGCCGCCGTCGCCGTAGTCGTCATGGGTGCCCTCGTGCTGTGGGGGACCAGGCACAGCGGCCGCGGCGGCGGCTTCGGCGGCGGCTTCGGCGGCGGCTTCGGCGGAGGCGGCTACAGCGCCGGCGGGACCGAGAAGATGGGCGTGCTCAAGACGCTGGGGATGTGGATCCTCCTGATCACGGCCGTGCTCAGCGTCTGCCTCTTCTGCCAGTGGTCGAGGTTCCACCACTCCGGCCTGCTGCACCACCACCACCCTGCCGGCCCGGGGGCGCCCTACCAGTCGGTCGGGCAGCAGCAGTTCCCGCGCCAGACGGAAGGCAGGAGCAGGACGGGGGGACCATTTTAAAAGCGAAAAGTGGGCGCTGGAACGTATCTGAAGGAAGCCATTGTCCGTCGTCCTGTCATGATGGTTAGTACGTGGAGGACCATACCTTGTACTATTAAGCGCAATGAAATTGAATGGATTCCTCGGTCAAAATACGTGCTGGAAACGCATAGATTTTTTTTTATGCTGACACACAATTTCTTTTTTTAATGGCGACAGAACTTCTATCAACACTTCGCAGAAAAAGAAACAGAAATCTACTTTGTCCGTTAGAAATGTTGTAAGCACGTCAATTTTGTTTTTTTACCCTGCAAGCAAACGACTTCCTTTTTCTCCCTATAATGTTGATCTTTTCTACTGACTGAATTATTCGTACAGACGAGCCAAGGATCCCGCAGGAACGATCTGATCATGGACAATAATTTTATTGCGTTTCTTCTCATCATGTACGAAACGTTATCACAGCAGATCACAGCATAATGTCCAAGGGACCAACGAATCGTTGCCAAACTTTTTGTGCATTGGGCAGTTGTTCTTCCTCCAGAGTAAAATAAAATAGAATGACGAGTTGACTTGCGCCACTTCTGTTCCCACGTCCCTTTACGACTGCGATTTTTCCTCACTGTCTTCTTCGTCTTGTCCATTCTCTGTTTCTTCTCCAGTGCCGCCGTCCTCGTCCTGTTCCTTTTCTTCGTTGTCGTCGTCTTGTTTTTCCTCCTCCTCCTCCTTCTTCTTCAGCCGCAGGAAGACTAGGACGGAGATGACCAAGGCCTTCACCCACCAGTAGATCCTCCTGACGATCGACGGCCTCTCCGGGCCCGTCTCAATAATGAGCGTCTTGGTGGTGATGTTGTGGAGCGGCCCGAAGGCCACCGCGATGACGGTGCACGCCAGGCAGATGACGTTGTACGGCATGGAGAAGTCCGGCGTGGGCAGGTTAAGCAGCAGCGTCTCCGTGTAGACGCGCCGCAGCCCTGAGGAGCCGCAATCGTCGTCGTCGTCCTCCCCCTCCCCCTCCGCCGGACACCGGTAGGAGACGACGGCCGGGCTGAGGTAGAAGCCGTGGTTGGCGTCCGGAGGGTACTCCAGCCACTTCAGGATGGACTTCTCGTACTGCAGCGAGATCTTGACGGTGCTCCTGGCCGGCAGTCGCAGCACCAGCTCCACGCTGTACGGCCTCTCCCTGTCCACGCCCAGGCCGAAGGAGCTCTTGACTGGCTGGATTAGCCTCCCGCTGCCTTCCTCCCGCACCGTCAGAGTGTGGAAGTACACGCGAAGGTACCACGGCAGCACGTCCAGGTAGACGACGTTCAGCTCCGTGTCCAGCGAGTTGGTCACCTTGGCCACCATCTCCCCCTGCTCCTGCCCATAGCCGACCTGGTACCGCGAGGCCTGCACCTCCGGAGTCCGGACAGCCACCCTCTGAGGGTCGCCCCTCTGGTAGGACACCTGCAGGTTGTTGTGTCCCTCCTCCACCAGCCTCACCACGTCAAACTCGACGTTGCTGCTCCTCCCGACGACGGTGGCCAGCGCCGCCGGCTCCGCCTTGAGGGTCTGCATCTTGTTGGCACCCTCCAGCACGATCTTGCTGGTAGACGCGAGCGGGCAGGTTGCCAGCAGGCCGATGCCGAAGAGGGTCCGCACCGACCAGGAGACAGGAGACTTGGTCTGGTTTTCCTTGGCCAGCGCCGGGGAGAAAACGAGCGTCACCTTCTGCACCAGCTCGACCGACGGGCGGGAGCAGTCCCAGGTACCTCCTGGACAGACGTGGCGGAGGGAGAGGCCCAAGGAGTGGTACCTGGTGTGGTGGAGGTTCTTGGCAGAAAGGAGGGCCGAGAGACCTGGAAAAACCATGATCTGATGTCAGCAAGCTACAAAACTTGATCTGTCGTGTACATTCCAGAAAATTTTTTATAAGGAGTATCGACCTTTCTAGCAAAGGTTAACAGTATTTGCAAGAGCAAAAGAAACATCTCTCTCCATGTTCATGGTCTAGACAAAATTCTTCAAGATTACATTTACAACGGAATCGTTGATTCAAAAATAATTGGCAGAATAAAGGAGGGGAAACAGCACAGCCAATGCCAGCAATAGAAACAACACTGAGTTTAATATTAGTACTGTCGAACGGTCCCCTCGTGCATTGCATTACCAAGCGATCTTCCAAACCGACCTCGTTTTGACTGGCAAGGCAACAGTTTCTTCCAGGGACTGAGGTTCTCCGTGCATACGTTCTCCCCAGGGAGGAAGCCCAGCTTGAAGTGCGAAGAGGAGGCGTTGTTGGAGGCGTCCGCGTGGAGGAAGACGCCCTCGGGCTGGAAGCTCAGCTCTGGGGAGACCGTCTGGGTGGAGTAGAGGAAGTTGAGCGAGGCGCAGAGCTGCCCGGCCAGGGAGTTGGTCAGCCCGGACCAGGCGGCGTCGACGCCGGAGGCGGACAGGGATGGGTCGAACCAGGCCGACACTTTTGCACCGGGAGGAGCGGGACTGGGGGATCTGGGAGCAAAAAAAAAATCGATCAACAGTAAAATTTGTAAAATTCACTCCAATCAATCCCACCTTCCCCATCGCTTGTCTCTCCACACTCCGCGCGTGAGGCTGATGTCCATCTCCCTGACCCCGTGCACCTCCATGAGGTCCCCTATGGCCCTGGGAAAGAGGTGAAAGTCGCTGCGGGCGCCCAAGTCGGCCGGGGAGGGCGACACCGTGGCGAAGGACAAGAAGGCGGCCACGTCTCCCGACGCCGCCGGACGGAGCGTCAGCTGCTCCGTGAAGACCTCCTCTTCAAGGATGGCGGACGAGGAGGAGGAGGAGGAGGCTTCCGCCGCAGCCGTCGCCACGGCGAGGAGCGCGAAGGCGGACATCAGACTCATGGCAGAGGATTCCAAACCTGCTTGGCACAAAAAAATGTGAATAAATGATATTCTCACTCTTTATGGCGATTTCAGACAACACGACTGAATTTCGAAACGTCAAATGTACAGATATCCCTCCCCCTTCTTTAATGCCTGCCAGAAAGGAAAAACAACATTTATGTTCCTGTTGCCTTTAAGATCCTGCTCTTGCTAGTACCTACTGTTCCCCACCGTGATTATTGAAGCTGTCACTATTATGACCGCGTTGATGCGTAATTAAAAAACTGAATAACTCATCTTGGCGTGCTTAATAAAAGTATTTATGGTGTGTCAAAATGACAGACTTATATTTTAAAGGCCATTTCAAAATTAATTTTGCCCTTCATAAGTCGGTCGTTTTGACATGACATAGGACAATTTACTTTGAGGGCCTATCGGTAACGTCACAGACTCGCATGCAGGAAATCTTGGTTCAATCTTGGATGGATGGAACAAAAGCAAATTAAGTCCGGCACCATCTAGCAGTAATTTTGTGCCGAGATCCCTCTCCGTCAAATTCCCAAAGTGGGCCATGAAACTGCAAGGAATTTGTGCCTATAGCATTGTCAAGTTTTCTATAAGGCTTTGGAGGAAAAAAAAAAGTTGCTCCTCCCAAATCTCAATGACGATAATGTACTAGGGTCTCTCCCGAGAGCATGTGCATGTCAACAAACATATTTTGCTTTGACAAAAAACATTCAATTTTATTTGCTTGATTAGTGAAGAAAGGAATTTTCAGTTTTATGATGGACATGCTGTAATACCATGTAATTCGCATTACATAGGTACGTAGTTGCTGCTGCCGGTGATGACAACGGCGCTATGTAGCACCAGCTTCATGCAACCCGTTCCCCTTATACAATCGATATTATTCTTCCCACCATCACCCACATTTCATTTCTTACACAATCTGCCACTGCCTGCACAAACACACACGTGCCTTTCTAGCAGCAGACGATCCGCGGAAGAGTCCAAGTCGACAGAAGCCGCGGGGGAGGAAGGTTGAGCTGCGCCTCTTTCTCTCCTCCCCCCCCAGCGGGCGGACTCCAGCTACAGGGGGCTCCGCTTCCTCCCTCTCAAGCCTGGCGCACTCAACCCCAGGTTCACCGGATCCCCGAGCCGTAGCGGCGACTCCTCCCGGTCCGGAAATGCCTCCAGGATAAAGCCCCGGGCTCGGCCTCCACTCGGAAGCGGCTTTAGGAGGGAGGAGGCGGGTCCGAGAGGCCAAAAGTGGGCCTCGATTTTATGGAGTTTTCGGTCTCTTGGCCCCTCTGCAGAGGAAATAGGCGGAGGGAGAAGTGAAGAGAGGGAGAGGGGGAGAGGGGGCTGCTGCTGCTGCTGCTGCAAGCGAAGCTGGATTCGGAGAGCTCCAAAATGGCGGAGGGAAAGGAGAGGAAAGGGGGCGGGGGCAGGGGGCAGAGGGGCGGCGGACGGCGGTGGCTGTTGTTCTGTCTGTTGCAAACTCCTTGGCGGCGGCGGCGGTGGCGGCGTCCTCCTCCCCTTCCTCCCGCCCCGCCTACCTACCGGCGATGATAACAGAACAGCTGTGGGTGGGACTACTGGACTAGTAGTGAGTGCGGAGCACAAGCACAGCAGAGGCAACGGATTGGACTCAGCTCAGGGCTGCTGTGCTGAGGGTCTCCAAAGGAAAGCTACTCTGGCCATGCAGACTTGTCATTCTCTCTTTCCTCCTACTATTAGGAGGGGGGGGGAGGAGGGGAAACAAAGAACCGAATGCGTATCCTCCTCGCCCAAGCAAGGTTGAGTCACCTCCTCCTTGAGTTGCCCGGAACGCAAACAGCAAAATTGAATTATTTGCCATCACCGAGTAGCAGGCGGCGACAGCAGCGGGCAGCAGCTATGCCTCGATCTTCTCCAGAACCGGGGATCGCGGGAGAGGGAGGGGAGGGGGGGGGGAGAGGGGGTTGGTCATCATCAGTACCTGCACAAGAGGGACTTGAGTTGAGCGCGCCCAAACGCATTCTCTGTTGTTGTAGTAGTACACAGAGAGGTAGTAGTAGGTAGGCCACAGGAGCAGCAGCAGCAACAGCAGTAGGAGCAGCAGCAGCAGCGTCGCCGTCATCATCCGCCCCACGGCGAAGCCCGCGTACGCTATACGGGGAAAAAGAGGTGAGTAAAGCAAGCGCGGCCCGCCATTCACCAACTGGAGGAGGAGGAGGAGCTGCTTCTCGTCTGTGTCCGTCGTCTGAGGTGTCCCGCCGCCCGCCCGCCGCCTACTCTCCCTCCTGTGTGATCCCTTCGTCACCACCGCCGGTCTCTGGCCTCGTAACAGCAGCAGCAGCAGCAGCAGCAGAAACTCCTAATCATTCGCCACATTCAGCAGCAGCCTTCTCTTGTCTCGATTCCTCCCTCTCTCCCTCCCTCGGCCTCCATCCGTCCGTCCCTCCCCTCCTCCTTCCTCCCCTCCCCCCCCCTCTTCTTTCTC
>JAAUYM010121951.1_pt1 | contig 14018 bp, 13 predicted proteins | sample 7278001 | NCBI WGS metagenome assembly JAAUYM01 (sample SAMN14350224, study PRJNA611818) | marine sediment metagenome | isolation source: surface marine sediment (1.8m) | place: French Polynesia: Moorea | collected 2018-08
GTGTGTGTGTGTTGCCTGCTGCCGGCTTCATCTCTTCTTGAATGGTTTCGGGGGGGGGGGAAGGATCTCTTTCTTTCTTGTGACCTTTTTTTGATACGAGAGGATATGGGGGAGGAGGAGAAGGTTTTTGAAGAGGAGGAGGTGGCTGCTGTTGTGGGGGTAGGGGGCGGAGGGGGAGGGCATATCCTTGCTAACATGATCTTGAGAGGGGAAGAGGAGGGGTCTTGTGATGTCGGAAATGCCGCCGTCATCATCGCCCACACGTTACATGCCAAACAAATTCAATCCTCTCTGCCTGCCTGCTGCTGCTGGTGTTGTTGCTGCTGCTGCTGTTGAGGGAGTGCATCTCTGTGTTTGAGGGAAACTTCTTTCTCTTTGCTATCGTTCAGATGAATTGGCGAAAAAGCAGAGCAACATATCACACGTGAGTTGAGCCTGGTTGTGGGAAAGATTTCCGCCCGTGCCTTCTTGGCCTCCTCCTCCTCCCTCCTTCCGCCGGAATTCGAGAAACCGCAATTTTGCGAGGAAGGAGGAGGAGAAGGATCGCTTCTACTTCTCATCCGGGAAATCAACGTGTGTGTGTGTGTGTTTCTCTTTCTCCTTCGACAAAAACGCGGAGTCAGATGTCCTTTGCCGATGATGCTCAATGTCTTCTTCTCTCTCTCTTTCTCTCTCTCTCTCTAAAAGGGCAGGAGAAAAGGAGCAAGAACCAGTCACTCACTCACTCACTCACTCACTCAGATGCTGATTTATCTGCGGGCATGACTTTGCTCCCTCGCCCGCTCAAAAGGCCTCTTTTGAAGCAGGGGGCAAGAGGAGGGAGGCACTGTTTTTGTTTTGCACTTGCACACAAAACAATGCAACCCTCCCTTTTCCATGTCATGACCATCCTTCCCCTCCCCCCTCCCGCCATTCCAAACCGACCCCTCCAAAGGCCATGTCTCTGTTTTGGGGTAGGGGGAAGATTTCCGCCATTATCTTCTTTTTCTCCTCCCCCCTCCATTTCCATACTTCTTCTTCTTCCAAAAGGGCGCTGGAAGCATCATCATCTTTTGCAAACAGCGCACTTCATCATATTCTTTTTTTTTCTCTGGTCTTTCCTGGAAGATGTTGGACTAGTCGTCAACGTCTCTTCATGGCCAATATTGTCAGCATGGGGGTAGGGGACTCTTGAAGCATCTTCCTAAAAGGATGCCTCACAAAAGGGAGATAATTGACTCATAAAAGTCGCTTTAAAAACTCTTTTCTTTTTCTTCCGTCCAAGCATCCCTTCCCGTCTTAATGACCACCTCCAATTTATTCTCCTTTGCTTTAAGAATAAAATTGGCAGGTTCCGGAATAAAAATTGCAGACATTGTAGGATTCGGAGACTCCAACTACAGGCGTGCTGCCGTCGTGTTTTCAGTCTTCCAATCCTCCAGAAGACTGCACTTTCGACGGCTGAAAAAATATACCTATACATAGGAATCTCTTCCTACAGGGTGCCTCATCAAGCTTGTGTCTGGTCGGGATTCGGTGCAATTAAGAAACGCCTTTTCTGCTTGCCACACCCTGTCAGACATACCAATGGCAACTCTATCACGAGTCTGCCCCCTTCGCTCCATTTTATTTTTCTGACTTCACGAAGATATTTTTTTCAATCTCAAAAGGAGGAGGAAAAAGAAGAGCGTCCCAAGAAAAAAGGATTCAGATGATTTTAAAAAGAAGTTTTTTTTGCTCCTCCTCCTTCTTTTGATTACACTGGTCTTTTCCTCTCTGTCTCCTCCTTCTCTTCCTCGCAAGACCTTGGAGCTGTTGCAGCAGATGATGAAACTGGAGCTGCTTCTCTGGAAAAGAGAGAAACATTTTTTCGAAGACTTCTTCTCCTACCGTCAATCCAGCAAGAAGTTCAAAAATGTGTCAAGAAGACATAATGTTTATCGCAGTTGATATCACTTCACTTCCGTGTTTTTGCCTCATTACAAGTAGTAGCGATTTGCCATATTTAGCAAAAAAAAAATCTCACTTAAAGATTTTTTTTCGGCATATGACAAAAATTGTCTGATGAAGCGGAAGTGGAAGTGGAACTTACAGGAACTGCACCTCAGTCTGGGATGGAAAAAAAGAGCCGCATACAAAAAAGGTGCAGTTAGGTTCGTCGCTGAGAGAGGGGGTGAATCTTCTTCAACGTTGTCAAGTCAAGGGTGGCATTTGCACCTATTTCACCGAAGCGAGGAGGAAGGAGGAGGGGAGGGGGTGAATAATACATTTTTTCTTCGAAGACGCGACCTTTTTTTTCATGCCAGACCTCCTCCTTCTCCACCTCTTCCTCCTTCCTCACCTCGTTAAAGAAATATCCATGCTGCGCTCAAAAAAATGCTATACTACTCGTATAAGCTCCATGGGGGAGCGGAAAGAGGAAGAAGTCTTCCAATGTACATAGGGTCGCGTAATTTGAGCAGTTGCGAACTCATTGTCCCACCTTTTCCTTTCTAGTATAAGAAAGGAGAAGGAAAAAAATGGCAATTTGTTCCTTATTATTCTCCCGCAAAGAAGAACTTCCGTTTTCTACTGGTTCCTCCCCTTTCCACCACCACCACCACCTCAAAAAAGTAGCAACTCACCTTCCTATTTCCTAGGCACACATACAGGGAGACCCACCAATGATCTTTTTCTCTCTCTCTTCTTGTGCGGCTTCCAAGTCCTCGTTAATATCTCTTGTTGCTTCCTTCCTCCCTTTCCTCCCTTCCAATGGCGCAATTTATTCACCCTTCCTTTCTTTCATGGTTCTCTCTTTTTTTGTACCTCCGTCCTTATTCCCCATTTCTATCTGACTTTTCAGTAGCGAAATTAAGATGCACCAGTAGGGAAAAAAGACCTGTACGTTTGCATTTCATGCCTTTTTGGATGGGATCCTGTTTCGTCTCCATCTCCTTCATGTTCCTAACAGTTTCGCCGAAAATGGCATTTCCTTTTGACGCGCTTTCCTTGAATGCGCGCATCCAAGGGCTTCTTTTTCCAGCATTATTCTTTAATTTTTGGTCTACTGTACCTCTTCTTCCGTCTCTTTTTCTTGCTTCCACAGAAAAAGTCTCCTCGCAATTACGTACGTATGCTTTTTTCGCCCTAAAAAGACTTTTACAGGGGGCCAAGGAGAGAGGAAGGGAGGGAAAAGAGCATCACAAAAAAATCTGTTGCCCGAATGCGTCGTCTCAAAAGGTGGAGGAGGAACATTTGGCTGCAAAGAAAAAGTACATAGATTTTCATCACCGGAAGAATTTTTTGTTTTCTTCTCGCAGTTGTTGGCAGCAGTTCTTTAGAACTTTTAGCATTTCTGTTGCAGTCCCGCCTGACCTACTTTCAGAAAAGGTGGGTCACCTACCTGACTTCAAAAGATCGCGTGTCATTAGCAAGAGGGAGGAAGAAAGACCTTCATGCTCAACAGCTTCTCCCTGTTTGGTTGGCAACACCCTTTCTTTACCCAGATATCTAGATAAATTTCCCGCCTCTGCCCCACTTTTTTCTGGTCAATTTATCTTTCTCCTCTGTCGCAAACTTGTTGAAAGGGTGAAGCAGGATTGCTGTCACACATCTTAATGGTGGTGGAATGAAGACGTGAAAGAAATGTACAGAAGATCTGTCCTGCAGTAAACTCCACTTTTGCTACACACTCCACTAGCAACTTCTTACCTACCTTTACTTAATAATAACTCTGTTATATTACCTATGTAGTTACTAACTATGTAGTATGTAGTAAACTGACATAGCTGCTGACCTACTGAGGAGCCCTGCTATACCAGATAGAAGACTTTGGTTAAAGCCAAATACGTTGAGACACCCGGTATAGCACGATGACGATGTTGCCCTCTTCTTCTTTCCCCCGAGGCTGCATCTGATGCCCCTCCGGAAAAAAGGGGAGGGTCTTTTTAAAACGACGGAAATTCACATCCTTTTCTTCCTCCTCTGCCATTAAGTTGAGGGGGGAGGGAGGGGAGAGTTCTGACATCATTAATAAAAGCCCTAAATGACTTGCTTCGTACGTTCGAGCCCCCGAGGGTTGAGAGCTTCTTCTCCTCAAATATATGCAGGAACTTTTGCCTCCAAGCTTGGATTTGCAGACCTTGCCAACCGACTCGAATTGCAAAGGGAGAAGGAGGTGGCAAAAAAAGCGTCCGAGATGACACTAATCTTACACAGCCCAAAGTTGCTGCTGCTGTTGTTGTTGGTGGCGTTGCCGCTGCTGTTGCTGCTGCTGCTGCTTTGGACTCGGACGTCAAAAGCGATTGTCCGCACTTGCAGCGTATGCAGATTTTTTTTTGGGGGGGGGGGAGTAGGAAGACAGGACACGCGAACCCTGCTGTCTTTGGTTGAGTTTGTTGCTGTTGTAGTCGTTGATCTCACTTTAGTAGCACAAGAAGTTTTTTGTGTACGTAGGTATAAGCATCACGGGGCGTATTCTGTGGTTGTGCGAGCAGTTCGAAATGGCCCTTTCACCTACATACTATACTTGTTTCCTCGTTCTCCGCAAAGAAAGGCGAGAATAAGGAGGAGGAAGGGGGTAGGTAGATGAGGAGGAGAAGGAGGAGGAGGTCTCTTGATTTCTTGATTAAGGTAGGCGGAAATTTGCGTTGTGTGAGGGAGGAGGCGGACAAGGTTGGCTGTGAGGCGTCGTTAAAAATCGATTCCTCACCTTTTCCGGAGGAACGAGGATTAACTGGAATTGGTCATCAGTCACTCCTCCTCCTCCTCCTCCTCCTCCTTATACGTATGAGCCGTGACCTCCAATTTGGATGTGTGAGTGTGTGCATGCTCTTTTTTTTTCAGCCCAGGTGATGTCTCTCTGCGTTGGCACATGCATCACATCATCCACGCATGATGACCACCGTCACCCAGACAATCTCAATCAAGCAAATCTCCATATATTAATCCTGTTGCATCATCGTGTCTGCGTTTTTTTTATCTCTCTCTTTCGTCAAGGTCCATTTGCGCCTAGCGAATCAGACGGGACCGGAAATTAAGTTTCCGCAAGGGAGCCAACAAAAACACATTGAAATGCGCGAGAATAGTGGAGGTGTGAAATGCCGATTTTTTTTTTCAAAATAAGATTCGATTAGAAGCCTCGTCTTCTTCCCCTTTGCACTGCTACTACGTGACCCGTTAGCCATAGTACGAAAAAGTCCCGTTGGAAAAGGCCGTTTGTTGTTGCCAATTGCCCGTTTACTGACCGCCGTAAAAAAAAAAGAGGGAGAGAGAAGACGACTCTAAACGGAGGAAAGAGGAGGAGGAGAATCTTCTTGTTGGTGCGAAGTACGTGACCATCATCTTATGGGGGAAAAAAGGATACCGCACATAGAAAATGAAAAGGATAAAGTCTTTCACGCGTTGGGGGCCGGGTGGAGGACGCGGTGGCATCTTGTGATGCTTAACATAATCCTAAATTGGAAGTATGTTTTGTCTCTTCCTGTCTCTCTGGACAATGATTGACCTTCCATTCCTTCCTTGCTGTTCACTTTTTTTTCTATGTAGTACTGTACACGTGAATTCCTCGCATGCCTCCTTCCCTTCTCTTCTCTCTCTCTTATCTGTCATGTCTGAATGGTCGGTTTAGGCGGTTTAGGCGGCGGCATCATCGCTTTTGCCAAATAGGGAGAGGGAGAAGGAGGAGGAAGAAGGAGAGGGCGTTTTTTTGACCCCCCACCCCCACCCCCTCCTGCCCCCTCCTCGGCGTGAGTGCGTTCTTCAACTTTGGTGGCATAATTCTCCTCCTCGTCCACCGAATTCGTTTCGCCGTTTCCGCGTTTATGTTTATTCATGAGTTCCTGTCCTGTTCAGTCCCCATCGTGGGAAAAAAGTTGTTTGCTGCTTCAATTGTCGGGACAAGTAAGTGCAAAAAAAAAATTGACCGAAAGTCAGTTCGGTTTGTTTGGCTATTACGAGTTCCCTTTTTTTTTCCTTTCCGGAGTCCAGCACTTCCTTGTCTCTGGTCGCGCCGTTAATCAGAATGATTGTTTGCTCGATTACTTTGCTCAACTTTCCAGATGCGGAATTGACTTGACATGAAAAAAAATTCGGTCTTCTTCTAAATGTTTCACTTCCGTCAACCTTTTTGTTAAGACGACAATCTGGAAGTCCTGGACATTTGGACATTCTACAGTACGTGCCTTTGAGCATATTGTCAGTTATGTTTGTAGTAGTTAAAGGTCTTCCTTCTAAACCAAAGTAACATTGAAATTCTTCTTTTTCTTATCGACAAATTTATAAGATAAGATCAGTGCAACATCCTCTTTTTTTATTTCAAAGTGCATTTTTTGAGGGAGTGCATAAACAAACAAAAAGGCAACAATTTTTATTGCAATGGAACTATCGCCTAATAAATCGCAAGCTGTCCACCTTTTTTTCAGATGACATCTTGGAGTTTTTTATTCTTATTTTATTCTTAAATGCGGGAAATGAGGTTGTGCGCGTTGCGTCATGGTCCCGAACAAAGACCTCCCGTACCAAAGATTTGACACCCGAACTGGCGTCTCCGTCCTTGACTCTCCTCCTGTCAATTCCGTCAAACGAAAGAGAAAAAAAGAGAAACGATTTTTTTTTCTTCCTCTTCAAGCATCTTCTTTTGGCATTCCTTCTCCCATCCCCAACCGACCGAAACAGAAAAAAGGAAAAGACTTTTTCCTCTTCTTCTTCTTCTTCCTGCATACAGAGGAAGCAAACAATTCAAAAACGTCGCTTGCTCTCGTGTACCAAAAAAGCGTAGCTTACAGTGTGCCTAAAAATTCAATCTTTTTTTCTCCAACGTCTCAAGCTTGTTTCCTCAACTTGCCAACTTTTGTCCAAATGAGGCCGCCAATTCCCTTGAAATGTGTATCACATTTTTTGGGGTCACCCTGTGTCTGACGGTAGCAGAAAGAAACGCTTTTTCTTCCTTCCTGGGAAGGGCATGCAAGTAGAAGCAGGCAATATTTGCCTTTGCACCTGTGAGAAGCCCAATAGCTCTTCCTCCTCCTCCTCCTCCTCTCTTATTCAAGTCGATTCTTCCGCCCCTGCCAAGGGAGAGAGAAGGACTTTATTTGTCCTCCCTAGGATGGAGTTGACAACAAAAGGCTTCTCTTCTTCCCACCCCCCAAAAAAGTCCCTCAAACTCGGAAGTGATGTTTTTTTCCACATCAAAGAATCTCGAGGAATCTCAAGAAAAAACTTTTCCTCCTTTTATTTCCTCTCACTCATTCTTCCCAAAACAAGGGTTTTTTTTACCTAGAAACTTTCCTAATGAAAAAGTTTGTTGTCGTGAGTGAGCAATGTGCTGGAGAGGAGGAGGTCAAGTCTTTTGCATCACTTGATTTGGTGGATGCAGAAGCTGCAGCTACAGCAGCAGAGGAGAAATTTCACGGTCTCCCGAGGTCGCTCGCTGTGTGGAAATTGCAATCTTCTTCTTGAGACGTCAACTCGTATTTTTCACTGTCATAATGGCTGAAGGATGGATTTCGCCATTTTGAGCAATTTTCCTCGTCCTCTTCCTTCTGCCCTAAATTATTCCTTCCTCTTTCTGATCTCACTCCCTCCTCTTCACCCTTCTCCTCCTCTCCCTCCTCCTCCTCCTCCTCCTCCTCTGTCTCTACTTACTATGTGTGTGTGTTGCCTTCTCTTCCTCCTTCTCCTGCTTCTCATCTTCAGGTCAAGGTCGGCCCAGGCACGAAAAAAGGAGGATGGAGCTAAAAGAGGGCGGAGGAATCACAGGAAGACGAGGAGGAAAGAGGACGGGAGGAGTACACAATTATTCGTTGGTGTTGCCTTTCGGGCGGGGCTAATGCAATGTTTTGTCAAGTCTGGTCATGTTATTCTCTATAATGGAATCAGCTATCGAGGGTGGAGGAATAATCTATCTGTGGCGCGATCGGTACTTCTAATTGTTGCCGTTGCGGTGGTACCAAACAGGATCTCACGATGGATTTTTTTTTTGGCATGGGGTTACTTCCAAGATGAGGCAAAGCATCCATTATGTCTTCACGAGATGGGCAGTAAAGCCCTTTGATTGGACTTACGCGGAATTGGGGGGGGGGGAAGAGTGGAAAGAGAGGACAAAGAAGGCCTTTAGATTTTTTTTTCTTGTTCCCTGCTCATGTAATTACGTCTCCTCCTGCTGCTGTTGTATCATCCCTTCTTCTCCCGCGCTTGTGGAATGTCTTTATGGGGGTGAAAAGGACCCCAACGTCATTTTGCTTCCTGCCTTTGTTGCCGCTCACGCGAAGGGGAAGAAGTAGAGGAGGTGGAGGAGGAGGAGAGCGAATAACACAACATCCGAAATGGAAAGATGTACCGCTATTTGGGGGCGGCTTACTTGGGGATAGTAAAATTTGGACTTTTGCTCCTTGCCTATTTTGTATGACAACTTGGCTTAATTCCACGGACGCATCCTTTAAGATTGAGGCTGTCAGCCTTGGCAGCATCCTTCTATTACAGGGAGTTCCAGTAGCACCTAAAAAAAATGCTAATGATGATAACCTCAGTTGATCAACTGATTGATGCTAGTATCATTATGTTCATTTTTTTTTAAGTGCGAAACCCGTGTATATTTATACCGTAGCGCCTGTTTTTTCTCCCCTAATTCTGGAGAGGCGTCCTTTTAGTATTAAATCTGCTCACAGTCAAGATCTGTCTTGCGGATAAGGGAGAAAAGCCAAGCAACTTGTCATGTCCCTGGCCCCCTCTCCTAAAAAAAGAAGCATCCTCAAAGCCAATTTTCTGTACCTTCCTAACCATCTGTGCCCACACATTCAGACAAAATTTATCTTCCTGTCCCATCTTTTGTAGTAGTACCTAGATGTGACCAGGGATGACGTTTACGGACGTTGTCAACGAGGTGCGAGATTTATCTTACAACCTTGTCAGATGTTTTTTTTTATTGATTCTTGGTCGGTGCGGAAATGTAATACTGCGCACGAACAAAAAAAAATAAAATAAATAAATAAAACCAACTTGTCAATTTGTTGACAAACAATGATGACTTTTTTTGCGTGTGTTTGGAAAAAAAGAGGCAGTTTGGAAAGACAGACAGCCGTGGGAAACAAGATGAGAATTCATAAAAAAATGCAAGTGTTTACAACTCTTCAAAGACCGTTGCTTTTCGGGAGAGACAGAAAGAAATAACTACAAATCTGGATGTGGTGTTTTTTTGTCCAAGAAGAAGCAATCTGATCAAAAAGAGTCTTGGAAAAAAAATCTTTGTTGCAAGTTCAAATCTCCCTCCGGCCACCTTTAATGCAACTTCCATCTTCATCATTAATGCAAAAATCGTTCCTCTAATAAAAGACAATTTTTGCAGCACATATTCTGAAAACGATATCTTAAACTTCCTCCTTTTTTCCCCCTTTCCTTTCGCGTGTTTAAAATCTTGACGCGCTGCGCCCTTTGCAAGCAATTTGGAAATAAGAATTTAAATTTTAAGCTCGATTTTTTTATGTGCATACTTCTTGATTTGGAACACATAGCTTGTTGTTTTCTATAGAATTTGGGTAGGTTTTTTTTCTGACAAGAACTCGTTAGTTACCCCGCGGCCAGGGATAAAAAGATGAGGACGAAGAGGAGGGAGACGCAACGATGATTCCCTTTCTCCCCAACTCGCATCAGACAGGAAGTTCAGAAGGGGCATGAATGAAGACTGAGGGAAGGGGAAGGGAGGGGATGAATCTTCTCTCCTTCCTGCTTCTCTTTTGTGTGGGTGAGCGATGCAGAAATTGTTTTCTGATAGCCTTCAAAGTTTTTTTTTGTTACGACGGAATTATCGTTAAAAAAATTTCGACACCTACTGGATACACCCTCCACCAAAAAAGCACCCATCTCTCCCCCCCTCTCCCGAAATCCCTCCTTAATTGCAAGTATGGGCGGACTTACCGGGTACAGTATTTTTTACAGCAAAGTTCTCAAAGCCTTTTCTGGGAATTTGTGCTTTTCTCCCCTTAAATGGTAACAGAAAAAGTGTCAAAATCGTCGGTGGTTTGTCGTGGGGAGTGAAATCATCAAGGGCACCTCAGGAAAACGAATCTTGATCGACCTCGGGAAAAAATGTTGAAATCTGACCTAATTTTCGGAGAGAGGAAGAGGAGGGGGGAGGGGGGAAAAATGTCAAGACATTAAACGAGCACCATTCTTATCGCATTTTTGCCATCTGTGGGAAGTGACAAAAGAAAAAAAACTTTTTTGATGAAAAAACACGACGATGACAACGATGTTGCTTGGCTCTGACCTTCTTCTTTCCTCTTCTCTCATTTCCTTGATGGCACGAGCGACTCAGAGAAAGAAAAGAATCTTTTTTTTTTAAATCGTCGTCATCATCATCATCGCCTTCCCCTTCTTTTTCTTCCTCTGTGACGAGTTTTACAAAGACGCAAAATTTACAGGGTGGGAGACTTCCTTAAATCTTTCTTTTCCCTCTTGAAGGAAGATTTTTTGGGAATTTGTGTACGCCCTGTTTCGGAAGGTGGCGGAGGGGACATAAAGTCACGTTTTCTTCTTAGGAAGGAGGAGGAGGAAGAAGGAAGCTTTGCTCTCATTCTCACCTTAGAAAGAAATGAAGAAAAAAAAGAGTGAAGATGAGTAGTTGATGTTTTCCCATAAAATGGTTGCCAGCCAAGGAGAAAAAGGAGGAGGAAGGCTGGTTTTTTTTACTTCAATAAGTCCGAATCACGATCTCTCATCCATTCTTCTCAGACTTTCTTAATAATCGAGGCACCATCAATATAGATATTTTTTGCAACTGCGAATGAAAAAAAATTGAGATCATTGTCAAGGTGACAATAGGAGAAGCACCATCTCCACTAAAAAAACACAAACCTCTTGTTGTCCTTAATAAAGTATTCAAGGATATGATTAAAATGACTGACATTTTTAACATTAAAATTATATTTCAGTGCCTTCTTTTAACATACGCGTACAAAAGACTTAAAACGACAATAAAAATTCAAGTAAATTTATGTCTAGTTGGAGAAAAAAGTTCATATTTTTACTGACATGCCGTACCATAGGAAACAAAGCCGACGACAAAAACACACGAACCCTTTCTTAGACCTCCTTTTCCGATTTTGTTTTTCCTTTCCAGGTCTGTTTTTCGGCCTCGGCCAGTGCGTGGAGCACCCCGGCGACGACCCCCTGCAGTGGCTCCGCGACTCCATCCCGGGCGAACCCGGGGTAGACTACCCGATCTTCAGCAGCGTCGTCGACACCGGGTTCGACTGCGAGGGGAGGGTCTTCGGAGGTGAGTCGACAAGCTAAGAAAAGCTTCCAGTTTAGTACTAGGTGCGTCGGGGGGGTGGGGTTCCTAACAGTACCATAACAGTACTGACGTTAGTAAACACTTCTATGTAAGAAAACAAAACTGCATGTGGGAAAGTGAGGTGGGGCTATTCGTTTTTCTTAATTACTAATGTGTTTTTTCTTTCGTTGCCGGTGCTATAGTAGGAAAATGGCATCCCTACTTGGGATTCTGTGGGAAAGAATGCGTTGTACGTACGTGGTAGTGCTAGTGGGGCGCGAACACTTGTTTCGTGTAGTGCTGGTGGGAGGAGACAACATGTGTAAATTAGGAGGCATGAAGAAGCAATGGAGGAAGGAGGAGGAGGAGGAGGAAGGCACTGTATTCCCTCCCTCTTTGAAGGACGCTTTTCCCAGTCAGGAAATGAATCGCTAATTAGGGTGGGGAGACCAGACTTTGGAATCTTCAATAAGTACGCGCTTTTTTTGTTGCAAAGAAAAAAATCTTTTGACAGAATTTGTTTTTCGTCAAACTGAACGTTGTCCAACCCGGAAAAGGGACGAGGATGAGGCGACGTCGGGTAGAAGCTTTGAATGACGGATAAGACGTGTGTGTGTGTGTGTGTGTGGGTCGCGTGTCTGAGAGAGGCGAGAGGTGAAAAAAAAACCACCTTGTAATTGCTTTGACCTGCAGGAAAAGGACAGGAGAGGAGAGGAGGGATTGTGGAAGGCAATTTTAGATTTTTTCCCTACGCGCACGAACTGCACTTTTTTCTTTTCTTTTTAATTTCTTCCACTTTTCCTTGCCACCATCATAGACAAGTAATTGTCACCTAGACAGTAGTTATCATTCTTGCACTCCTTAATTCAAAACTTAATTCTTTTTCGCTTTCCCATATTTCACGCGATATTTTGGAAATTCGTTGTCTATGAGCGTTAAAACCAGATCTGCCATGCTGAGATGGCAGATCTCATTTACTCTAAAAGTTCCTCCCCCCCTTCCCCCCACTCCCCCTTCAGAGGGGGGAAGTGAGAGAGGAGTTTTTTTGAACGATGAGCTCTTAAATAGTCTTTGAGGTGGGAGAAGAAGAAGGAAGAGGAGGAGGATGTTGCCCTTTCTTCTCCTTCCCCACTCTTCCTGCAGAATCTGTTGTTGTAGGCATGAGAAAACTATTGATCATAATCAATATCCCTCCCTTCCCCCTTCTCCCCCCATCATATCGACGAATAAACTTCCGCCTCCCTCCTTCGATACGCTCTGACGCAGAGAATTGCGTCAAGATATGGCAAGTGCGCATGCGCAGTCCGTCCGAAAGGGCCCACCTGCCACCCACCCACACATATTCACATGCGACTGTGTTCAAAAGAGGAGAAATGGGCAACAGTCACTCATTGATGCTGCCTGAACTAAAAGTGTGATTCACTCGAGATCTAAATATGGGGTCTCGCTTGTCGGATAGACTTCTTTTTCTCTCCTCCTTTTACTCAAAGGAGGAGGGGGGAGAAAAGAGGGCGAGAAATGAATTAACCGTATAAGTCAAGGCCTCCCTCTCCCTTCTCCTCCTCTTCCTCCTCTTCCTCTCCCGTTTGCGTGATTGTGTTTCCCGGATCTATCCCTGGCTGGGTGTGCAATTGTAATGAGAAAGGAAGGGGGTGGGGGTGTGTGGAGGAGAAGAAAGATAGCAGCAGCGATAAAGGCAAGGAAGCAAGGATGGGATGGGACGTTAATGTCTTGCCAAAAAGCACTTCTTTTCTGATTTTAGCAATGAAATTAGTTTAATATGATATGCATTTACGTTGTTGTTTCTTTGCTTGCATGAATAGTACACGTAATAAATGTCCGGCACTCTTCTGACTCGAGGGCCCGTTTAGCAGTCTAGTCACAAAGTTCTTGACTTGAAAAAGTCTTCACAGTTGGCAAAGATTTCACAGAAATCATGAACGCAGTACACCGAGCTTACTACGTACAGAGGAGGTCCACTGTACTATGTACTACTACCTATGTAGGTATACGTATGTACTATAAATCATTTGCTTATTTCTTATTCTTCACACCATATGAAGCACATTAGGTAATTAAGGACGTCTCAGTGTGGCTTCTAAAACCGTAACATTTCCTATAGAGATCTTTGTTTTTAAAGTACTACCATGTGAGAAATTAGATGCAATCTCCGGAGGAGGAGCAGCGAAATCATGCTTCCGAGGGATAAACTCGAAAAATCTATACAACGAGATGAATTCTCCCTCTTCCTCCTTCCTTTTTATATCGAGGAGGCGTGAAATCGTTCTGAATAAATAAGTCATGAATTCTTTTGGGAGAGCGCGTGTCGTGCAAGAGGGAATATACAATTTTTTTAAGGAGTCATTCAATCCATTCGCCTCTATTGAAAAAAGGGATTAGGTAGGGCCCGCGCAGGAAGCCCTTGGTTTGAGGCAAACCGAGGACCTATTTCTTGCTAACGTGAACCTGTTATTCTATCCTCTTTTTCGTCCATCTTTTGTTGTCATCAATTCCTACGGCTAATTATTTTTTGAGTTGTTGGTGGGGGAGGACAACAGAGCTAATTGTTGTGACTAATTCTTTCCCCCGTTTGGTCCCACAAAGCTGTTAGTAGAGTCGTGACTGCGAGTCCAGTGTTGCCAACTCTCAGCCGGAAGAAACATATGCCACATGTACATAGTATGTACCCCACAGTTCAAAAATTATGTCGCAACTCTTTTTTTTCAATTTTCTGGCTAAAAAGACAGAATTTGGCAGAGTTTATAAGCCAAAACAAGAGTTTAGATGAATA
>JAAUYM010000626.1_pt1 | contig 14006 bp, 12 predicted proteins | sample 7278001 | NCBI WGS metagenome assembly JAAUYM01 (sample SAMN14350224, study PRJNA611818) | marine sediment metagenome | isolation source: surface marine sediment (1.8m) | place: French Polynesia: Moorea | collected 2018-08
AAGAGAGAGCTGGCATGCACGGACACGGAGAAACGGTCCCTCGTCTACCCATCCCATCATTCCCATTCCATGCCATGCCATTGCCAAGCCATGCTGTTTCTTTTCACTCTAGGGATGGGGTCGAGTCTGATCAGGATCGGTTGCTCGGAGGGGTTTTTCGGAGCCTCGGTTAAGCTCGAGGCTTGAGGTTCAGGTTCGTGAGCCTGCCTACTGTAGTTTTCTAAGCTGTAAATTATGAAAAAAATTATAAAACTTATCTGACTGAATAAAAGTAAACATATAATGAAAATGAAGAGAAGCTGTAATTATTCTTCTGTATAAGGCTCGCAGGTCGGTTTGAGCTCTACAAATACGTCTGGGCTGGATTCAGGCTCGATTTTGAACATTTCAGGCTCGTGCCACCTCTCTAACTAACCTCGCTCCAAGAGAAAGGCAGATTGCGCGCGCGCGCCCCTGTTTAAGCCGTCGCCGCCGCCGCCGCCCCCGCCGCCGCCGCCGTCCGCATTGCGCGCGCGCTTGTCCCTCCCTTCCTCTCGCTTTTCCAGACTTTGAGGAAGGAAGGAAGGCAGGAAGGAAAGGGGGTGCGGCTGCGACTGCGGCTGCGGCGCGGTGGTGGTGTACTCAGAGAGGAAGAGGAGGGGGGGAGGGGAGGGGAGGGGAGGGGAGAGTGTAAGTTCATTCACCTCTCTCGGATTCTCTCTCACACATTGTGTGTGGCGACTGTGGCCTACTACTACTCACTCTCCTCGTCGTAGCAGCAGAGAGAGAGAGAGAGAAGGGGGGGAGGAGAGGAGAACAACCCTCTGTGTGAGTGAGATAGGGTGAGTGAACTGTACAACCGCCAGCAAAGCAAGAGGCAGGCGAGAGAGAGAGAGAGAGGGAAAAGCTGGGACTGCATCGGGAGAGACAGCGCTGACGACGACGACGACGACGACGACGACGACGAAAGAGGAGTCAAGGAACGGGAGGGAGGAGGAGGGTGAGCGAGGGTGGGAGGAGGAGGAGGAAGAGGAGGAGGAGGAGGAGACGGCCGAACGAAAGAAGCACCAAAACGAAAAAGAACTCTGGCAGGGTGAGACCGAGTGTGAAGGAGGAAAAAAAAACTCCGGTGCGGAGACGATCTTAGTGGGTGGGTAAAACATGAAGGAAGAAGAAGAGTTGGAGCAGTGTTTCCGAGGTGCCAAACGAGGGCAGCGACGCGGAGGCCGCGGCGGGCACCGACTCACTTAAAAGGTAAGGGAAGGAACCCTTGTCGGACCCTCGGCAAGGGGGAGAACGTGTGGGGTCTCTTTTTTTTTTCTTTCTCTCTTTCTTTCTGGACGATGGCTGCTTCCGTCGACATTCCCTCCCTGGCGTCCGTGTGCCCCCTCCGCGTCCTCCCCGACCGCGGCCATGTCCGTCTGAGCCGCGAGAAACTGTCTGTGGCCTCAATTCCTTCCTCCCTTCCTCCCTTCCCCCATTTCATGCTGTGCAATAGGTCTCTTCTTGTGCAGCTCCCCCCCCCTCTCTCTCGCCCTCCCTCGCTTAGTGGAGGTCGTTGCCCTTTCATCCCATGTACTACTAGTGAGTGGTGCAGTCACTTCCTGGTTTCCCCTCGGCTTTCCCGGCCAGCACGGCTGCTCGGCTGCTCGGCTGCTCGGCCCAGCACAACAGCACAGCACTGCCAATGGCCAAAAGGCAGGCAACAACAACAACAGCAGCAGCAGCAGCAATGGCAGCAGCAAAGCCCTTCTTCTTCCTTCCCGTTCCCGTCCTCTGCCTTGCTGGCCGTGATCTTGGCCGACACAAGGAGAGGAGAGGAGAGGAGAGAAGAGGAGAGGGGACGACGGTCGGACGGTGACGGTGATGATCATGTAAAAGCCGGCTGGTGGTGGTGGTGGTGGGTAGGCAAGGTTTCTCCTGCTGCTGCTGCTGCTACTGGGGTTGCTGGCCTGGGGCAGGGAGGGAGGGAGGGACTGCCCTTGCAGCCGCCTGCCGTCCAGTAACGACCGCCTCCTCCTCTCCTCCCTTTCTCCGTCGTCCAAGGGCAGGGGCAGCAGACGCGGGAGGGAGTGGGAATGGGAAAGGAGGAGGAGGAGGAGGAGGAAGAAGGGAAAACCGGTGTCGCCGTCGCCGTCGTCGTCGTCGTCGTCGTCGGTGCCTGCCCTGCTGCCTCCTCCCTCCTCTCCATCTCACATCACAGGCCAAAGTAGGAAGGAACGACCGAAGCCGGCGTTTCTCTTGTGTTGACGTCGCTGCTGCTGCTGCTCTTCTCCCCTCTCCCTCCTGTTCAGGCAGTTTCACCAATTTTAAACTTCCAAGGGTTGCGAGCAAGATGACCAAGAATCTCAGAAGCTTCCAGTTTGCCAGCTTTCTACTTACTAGGTAATAATCATCGACTTGGTGGGAAAAAAAATTACGTTGAGTCAGTATTTGCGATCAAAGGTATTCAAAATGTTCGATCCAGCTTTTCTCCCCTTTGCTTTCTGATTCATTTTGTTGTTGGTCATAATGAAATTTTTTCCTACCTTTTTCTTGCAGATGCCATAAGCACCAAATGGTTCTTCACAATGAGTCTCTTTCACAACTTAAAGTTAAAACGAAGGAAGGTCGGCTCCAGATCCAGCAGTGACGGTAAGCACCAGTTTGAAGGGAAGAAAGTATATAAGTACCGGTATAATTTATAAATAAACTAACTTTAAGCTAGAGTGAGAGTCATAGGTGGGCAGCAACTTTTTTGCTTGGTGACGACCTAATATTTGGGGAGGGTGGTGATATTTCTTCAGCCCCAATGGTGTTATGCTTTTCAATATTAGTGAAGTAGGAGAAAAAAAAATCGCTGGATGTGTATGTGGGGGGGGGGGCATAAAATGCCTGAGAGGGGTACCAAGCTATTACAAAACGTTTTTCTTCTGTAAATAATATCTACCGCGTAGATATTAGCTGTCGGTCCTCCTTTATTGTGATATGTCACGTCTCCCTTTGCAGGCGACAGCATCACTGCGGCCGACGCCGTCGTCCACTCCTCGTCGGCATCTTCAGGACAAGATCTGGAGCCGGATCTGAGGTAGGCGAGGAGGATCAAAATGCTTTCATGGCACAATCTGCGCAATATTTTCATGCTGCTACAGTAGCCCGTGCTGCTCCCTCTATTGCGTGATTTATTCGAAGAGAGGAGATCGAAAACAGAGAGAGCAAAGGCCTGCGGGTGGGGGTGGGGAAAGAGAGCATATTCTTATACTGAATAAAAGGAAATCATCTTTTCGATGCATCATTTTTTTAGGGAGCCTCGCTGTCCTGAGAAGATTCCACCGCACCTACTGGTGAAGGAGGAGGATGAGGAGGAGGGAACGACTGTGTTGCCCTCTTCGGTAACGCCGGTCTCTGCGCCGACGACGCCCTCCGCGCCGGCGCCGACCACCACGGCGTCGATGGCGATGACGCAGGCCGCGGCGGCGGCCGCGGCAGTGGCGGTGGCGGCGCAGCAGGCCAAGATGGCGCAGCACCAGGCGCAACAGTTGGCGCAGGCAAAGGCGGCCGCCGCCGCGGTCAGGGCTGCCACGGTGGCGGCTGCGGCCGCCAGGCCGCCCCACCCGGGTGCCGCTTCAGTATTACCGCTGCCGTTGTCACTGGTGCCTTCCTCGTCGACGCAGCCGGTAGAGAGACCCACGTCCTCGAACCCACGCCTGGCGCAGCCGCCACCGATTTCGCAACAGGCCCGCCCGCACCACTTCCCGCCGACGCAGGCGCAACACCAGCAACGTGCCTACCACCATCCACCTCACCCTCATCCTCAGGCGCCACCGCTGCCGCCGCCGAGGCTCCCCAATCCTCTCCCCCACCACACGAAGCCCGTCCCCTCCGTCATCCTCAGCGACCACGGAGGAGTCAAGACGATGATCTGGACGGACGGAACCAGTCCGGGGGGGGCGGCGGCGGCGGCGCCGACGGTGCAGCAGATGCAGTTGGCGGCGAACCAGCAGCAGCACCAGCGACCGAGACCAGTTGCCCCGGTCTCACACCATCAGTCGAATCCGCTTCCTCAAGGAATTATCCTTCCTAGTCAATCCTCCATCACTTCCTCCTCCTCCTCTCCGTCATCCCCCTTCCCCCTCGGGCGGCCCCCGTCTGCGGACCACGCGAGGAAGATGTCAAGCGCCGTTGACGGACTGCTCAGCCTGCGGCAGGGAGGGCACAACGGCACGCAGCCGCACCAGTCGCACCAGCCGCCTTCCTCCGCGGGGAACCCTTACACCACCTTGGCCGCTGCCGCTGCCGCGGCAGCCGCCGCGGCGCAGCAGCGCATGGCTGGCGCTGGGCCACTGCCGGCGCAGCCGGCAGTGACGACGGCGTCCGGGCAGTCGCTGCCGCACCAGTCGGCACAGAGGAGATCCCCTATCAACATGGAGAGATTGTGGGCGGGAGACCGATCACAGTTGCCTTCGAACACGTTAGATGCGCTGGTGAGCAACAATAACTTGATACATTTTTTTGTTTGCTTGACGGCTTCAAGTAAGCCACAAGGTTTAAGAGGATTGTAGTAAGCTAGTACTTGTTTGTTACTAACTACCTAGGTACAATCCCTGAATTTTGTAGAATGGCGGTACGAACACTCACGGGACCAACCTGAGCATGCCGGACGAGGACGAGGAGCCACTCATCTGCATGATCTGCGAGGACAAGGCTACCGGACTCCACTACGGGATCATTACCTGCGAGGGGTGCAAGGGCTTCTTCAAGAGGACCGTCCAGAACAAGCGCATCTACAACTGCGTCGCCGACGGCAACTGCGAGATTAACAAGGCGCAGAGGAACCGGTGTCAGTACTGCCGGTTCCAGAAGTGTCTGCATAAGGGAATGGTTCTGGCAGCTGTACGAGAGGACAGGATGCCGGGAGGGAGGAACTCTGGTGCTGTATACAATATGTACAAGGTCAGTAAGGAGAAAATGTGGTTGGTCCTTGTGATTATAATGTAGTGTATGTGGACATACCTGTACAGTGTATAGCAACTATTTGCTTAACAATTCAAACAATACAGGTGAAGTACAAGAAGCACAAGAAGATAAACAACCTGAGCGCAAAGTTGCCTCCGAGCACTTCTTCGTCCGGTCTTTCGATGACGCCGGCCTCCTCCGCCGTCACCCCCACCGACCTGGTGTCGTCCGCGTCCGGGTCAGCGCCGCCCTCGTGCTCATCCACACCGAAGCCGCAGGTGGAGTCGTCATCGTCCACCGGCAGCGGGAGTGATAAGTCTGGTACCGGCGGAGGGGCGGGAAGGGGAGACTCGGCGGCGGCCGCCGCTGCGGCTGCGGCGGCTGCGGCGGCCGCGGCGGTCGCCAACAACCCTGCAGCAATGGGAGCAGGAATCAACATCTTGAGGGCAGCTCTGACTGGATCTGGAGAGGTGAGAAGGACAGAAACGTATTTCCGCTTTGAGCAGCGCGTGCATGTTTTCCATGATTGTTTATGCAGATTCCTCGGCAGTACCGTAGCTTTAGCAACAAGCCATCCCCCTCCTCTTCGAATCACCACCTCCATCGGCATCACCAGCAGAGGGAGAGCGGGGGGGCGACGGAGGACTATATGGTCCTCATCAACGAGCTCATCGAGTGCGACGAATTCGAGGACATCGCCACCCTGAAGAACATTGGGGAGCTACTGAACCAAAACAGCTCCGACTTGCAGCAGAAGCTCTGCCAGATTGGTGACTCCATTGTCTACAAGCTGGTCCAATGGACCCGGCGCCTCCCCTTCTACTCCGACCTCCCCGTGGACGTGCACACCCGCCTGCTTACCCACAAGTGGCACGAGCTGCTGGTGCTGACCACCTCCGCCTACCAGGCCATCCACGGTTCTCGCCGCATGGGCACCACCCGCACCGACGGGGAGAAGGTGGAGCTCCACCAGGAGGTGGCCACCAACTTGGTCACGCTGCAGACGTGCCTCACCTCCATGATGGGAAAGCCCATCACCATGGACCAGCTGAGGCAGGACGTGGGCAACATGGTGGAGAAGATTACCAAAGTGATCGCCATCTTCAGGCAGTGTAGGCTCATGATGGAGGAGTACGTGTGCCTAAAGGTTATCGCAATGGCCTCACAAGAAGGTGAGCGAGGGTCGTTGATCTTTGATTTGCCACACGTTTCATCAATTTTCTTTTCGTCCCTGCTTCCCAGATTGTCAGACGCCTGCTTTGCAGAGCATTCACATACGGTATCTAAACTGCCTGCGGTTATTCACCCAGAAGCACTTTCCTCAGGAGCCGAACAGGGTCGAGGAACTTCTAGTCAGACTGCCAGAGGTGAGTGACCCGGGACAGGCAGGAGCTGTTCAAAACCATTAATAATTCCTTCCCCTTCCTGTTGCAGGTGAAGACGGCGGCGGCGTTGTTACTAGAGAGCAAGATGTTCTACGTGCCATTTCTGCTGAACTCATCAATTGACTAAAGCAAGAGTGACTCATCATTCAATCGAGAAATACGGGAGGGTTCAATGGCCACACACACACATACTACAACATACTGCCATTTTTGTATTAGAGAGCTCTTTCTTCTCGCCACATCAAGTGCATGATGCCCCACATAAATTGCTACAATCTGAAACACAAGTGAAAAAAAGAACAAGAATCGGCAAGATCAAAGATTTTAAAAAAGTAGCAGCACCGGAGAGAAGCAGCAGAAAAGAAACAAAATAAGTCCTTTTTCAAACAAAAGAAGAAAAAAAACACCCCACCACCCCTGTTATGCTATTTCACACACGTTTTTAATGTTTTAGATTACTGAAAAAAGCTCTATTTGTTCAAGTTGTTCTATGGATTTTTTTTGTTACATTGTCGTAATGTACTTTTATACTTTTCATAATAATCATTATGCCTCCTGACATGAGTTACAAGGCGTGTTGTTGCGCAGGTGAAGTCGGTAACACGGCACAGATGCCTGGTACTGTGTACTAAACGAAGAGAATCAGACTTTGTATTTTCTTCTCCTTTTATTTTCTCTGTATAAAAGCTTTCGTTTAGAACAGCACTGTACGTAGGCTTAGAAGGCGAGCAAAGGCTTCACTGTTCTTCTCCGTTAGCCACCCTCATCTTCTTAGCAAGTTCCCTGGCCTCTTCCTGGATGGCGCGCTTCCTCCCCTCGTCTCCCTCCGCCGCCTCAAAGTCGCTCACCAGCCTCCTCACCTCCTCCCGATACTGGAAGGCGCCCCTCAGCTCGCTCTCGCTCTCGGAGAGGTACTTCCCTGCCCAGCCAAGCACCTTCTCGGGAAAGCCAGCCATTCTGCAAGAGAGAGCAGAGGGAAAATGCTGACGTGGATGCCTGACCGGTGCGGTGCCCGACCCGGTGCACAGCGATGCTTCTTGCCCACCTGGCTACTTCGATGCCGAAGCTGTTGTGGCAGACCCCGGGCTGGATGGCGTACAGGAGGATGAACTCACCGTCCTTCACCAAGGCGTCGCAGTACAGATTGGCCACGGAGGGGACCTGAACAATTATTGTTAAGATTCCGTTAGTACTAGGTAGTAGTAAGCTATAGTACAGTACATACAAATTGTGAGCGCCCCCCCCCCTCACTTCTTCACTGAGTTTTGTCATCTCGTGGAAGTGGGTTGCGAAGAATGCGAAGGCCCCCGGCTGCTGCCCATCTTTCGTGGAGGTGGCGAGTCTTCTGGCAATGGCCCAGGCCAACCCGAAGCCGTCGTAGGTGGAGGTGCCCCTCCCGAGCTCATCCACCAGCACCAGGCTGCGGGAGGAGGCGTCTCGGAGGATCCTGGCGGAGTCCAGCATCTCCGCCATGAAAGTGGACACCCCGCGGCGCTGGGAGTCTCCCGCGCCCATGCGGACCAGGAGGGCGTCGAACGCGGAGAAGCGGGCGTAGGAGCAAGGGACGAAGCTCCCCAACTGGGCCATGTATACGCACAGGCCAGCGGTGCGCATGTACGTGCTCTTACCGCCTGAAGTTACAAGAAGACCTCTCGTAAATTTACGGTACATTACCACCCTAGAAAAAAGATGTCAACATGTGTTAAGTCAAACTTTTATATTTACACTACCTAGATTGGGCCCAGTGATGATTTTAAAGTTGGACTTCCTGTCGAGGTTGACGTCGTTGGGAATGAAATTGACACCCATCTGCTCCAGGATTGGGTGCCTGGCCTCCCGCAGCTCCAGAACCTGTTCCCCATCCTCCTCGTCCAACACCTCCGGCTTAACGTACGGCAGTGGCGCGGAGTCCGCGGCCACGGCGAACGACACGAGGCAGTCCAGGCGCGACAGAACCGAGTAGAGCGCCAGTAGGTGAGCGCCATATCCCTCGGCGATCTGCAGGATCTCGTCCACTATGTACTGCTGGTGCAGGTTGTAGGACCGGGACAACTCCTCAAACTCGGCGCTGAGCGTCTCCATCGCCGGAGTGCGGAACTTGACGCCGGCCTTGGTCGAGTCGAAGATGGCCACGCCTTTCTTCTGGCGCAGCAGCCTCTCGTCCTTGAGTGTCACCCTGAAGTAGTACCCGTGCTGCGCACTCGACTCCAGCTTGAGCACCTTGTCGAACTCGACCCCCAACCTCTGCGCCTCCTTCTTCCCCGTCTGAGAGATCTTCTTCTTGACCGAGTCGATCTTCTCCTTCAGTTCCGTGAGTGTCTCGTCAAAGCTGGCCCGCACCCGATACTCGCCCTCGCAAAGGGCATCGTCGTCCAACGTCTTTTCGCACAGCTGCTCGAACTTCTTCAACTTGGGCAGGCAGGAACCCAGCGGGTCCACCAGGTCGACCTTGGCGGCGCTGCTCTCCTCCATTTCGTCGAGGTGCTTCTCCAGGAGAGACAAGATGCTGCCGGCCTCCTTGATGCCGCAGTAGGCCTTGTACAGGTCCCCCAGCGTCAGGCGCTTCGTCTGCAGCTTTCTGTAGATCTTCTGCAGATCCGGAACTCGTCTCAGTGACCTCTCGTGCAGCGTCTTCTTCAGCCCCGCTTCCTCTCTCAGGACTTCCACGATGTCCAACCTCCTCCTGATGTCTTTGGGCCACTTCAGCGGCTGCCTCAACCACGTCCTCAGGAGTCTGTCTCCCCCTGCCGTCCGGGTGTGGTTCAGGATGCTGAAGAGCGATTTTGCCCCTTCGAAGACGTGCAACCCCTCCAGGGTGGAGGCGGACAGACGGACAAAGCCGCCGGCGTTGACGACCTCCAGGGCAAATCGGAACGTCTTCTTCTTTGGTCCCTCATCCGTCTGTGCCGCCTCTAGCAGATCCGTCACCAGCGTCCCCGTCCTCAGGGACTGAGACCCGTCCTTCTCCAGCACGCCCAGGTCATGCTTGGAGAAGTCCACGTACTTGTCCAGGCTCTTGACTGCCTCTTCGAAGTCTCTCTTGGCCCTGACCTCGGCGCGGACCACTGCCACCCCCTTGGCGGACAAGACCTGTCCCGCCTTGGTGCCCTCGTCCCAGTTCTTGGGCACCCTGCACTCTAGCGGGGACACGTTCTCCAGGACGCTCTCCATCATGTCGCACTCGGAGTTGTCCTCGAACCCGCACAGCCTGACCGTGCGCGCCCCCTTGTCCAGGATGAAGAGTCCCAATCGGGGAAATCCGACGGACGGGGAGGACTCTACGGTGATGGCGGCCACCGGGCGGGAGAAGTCGTCCATGACGCAGTCGTCCTCGCCCCCGATGTCCCCGTTCCCGCCGTCGCCGTCCTCCGACATCAGCTCGGACAGCTCCGAGTGCTGCGCCGGGGTGCCGCCGTGGCTCAGCTCGTAGCCGGACTTCTTCCTGTGGTAGACCTCCACCTTCTTGTTCTGCCCAAAGAGCAGCCCTGCCATGAGCTTCCCCAGGGCGGCCCTCCTGACGGTGACGCCCTGCAGCTGCCGCCCGGAGTCCCCGTCGCGCACCCGCTGCTGCATCGCGGCGCACTCGTACCTGGGCAGGATCCTCTTGGCCGCCTCGGCACTCTCCTCCAGCAGCGTCACCCTCTCTGGCGGGGTGGACGACGACGAAGACCACGACACCATCCACACCAGACAGTCCTTGTCCGGACGGGACTTCATCTTGGCAAACAGGTCGCTCAGAGCGGCGTCCTCGTCCGGCGGCGGGGACATGATGAAGAAGATGACTTTGCCCGCGGTCTACTCTGTCGCCCTCTTCCTCAGTCTCCCGCGAAATTTATCAGCTGATCAAGTTTTCAATCGACTAGCGTTGCCAAGCAAATTTAAAAGTCCGCAGAGTAGACGGAGACTTGGGTAGAGGATAACGAACTTTGTTTTAAGAATTAAAACAAAAATTTCTTCAACCCGACGTGGCATGACCTTTAAGCGATCTCTGCCTATATTTAACCTGCCTGAAAAGTCACACACAGTAGTGTACCTACAGCACTTGGACATCCAAAGCTCCAGAGCTGAAATTGTTTCAGGAAAACAATTGGGAAGGCATTATTGTGCATATTTAGAAAAATAAATCAGTGTGTTTATCCAGGGACGTTCTAGAGCTTCTTGGTTTATCTAAGCTTTTTACAGAGAGACTTTGTACTACAGTAATCCTTCCCAATCAGCTATATCAGGATATCAGCTTGAGATGCGCATTAATTAAATGCTCATCCATGCCTTGGAACTCAAAAGATACCGCATGTGTACTTACAGTGGAACTTCTACTACTACGTACTTAGTAATTTCCCAACCTTTTCAGCTTCTAAGCCTGAAATTTAGTAAAGAGGTACACTAAATCAAAGGCCGACTGTGTATTTCCTCATGCGTGCAAGTCTTATGAGCAGAGCTTTTCAGTGAGACCATTGGATCCGGTCGGTGATGGACGATGAATACATTCCACAGCGCCCGCTAGTGGTTGTGTACGGTAGTTACAAGTGTTAGTGTACGTCAACCAATGCAAGAAAACTTTGTTCAATATCAAACAGTAATAAAGTAATAAAAATAACTGAACACAACACTGCGTAGGTTTCTTACAGTTTATTGGGACACATAGTTTATGTTTCCACAAATATTATGCAATTACATGTATGCTGTGTTTCTACTTGCAAATGTTCTAATCGTTTTTGGCAGAACCGGAAAGAAGCCTTAAAAAAAAATAAGTTAAAGAGAAAAACATTGGAATTAATAGTGACAGTGTCTGAGCCTTGTACTGTACCGATACGTACTCTTTGTGCCTTAGTTGTGGTTTTTTTTAATCAGTTTTTTTACTTCAATGAAATGCATTTTATGTCTATTACTAGAAATAGTAATTTTTCTAAGCAACAGCTTAAAAAACTTGTTTTAAGAGAGTTTGCAAAAAAGAGTAACCATGATTACAGAACTCAGGTGTCACGCCATTTTTCTACAGTTCGCTTTTAGAGGAAGTAGTTACTTTGTCAAAGACAGAAAGATAAAACTTAATGAGACCTACCAAAATTTCAGCTTCGTCCCTCCCATTTGACATTAATACGTCTAGAATAAATATGCGATTGCTTTCATCGTTGACGAAACGACTCAAGGAAAAACTTTTTTTCCCCCAGCTGAAGTAACCTCGCACAATTAAACCGGACTTCCAGAAAAAGCTACCCGTGGTGAGGCAAAGAGAGACAAACCCAAATATTGATGTTGGAAACTGGAAGCTCCTCCCGGAGGGAGGGCCCTTCCTTCTTGCTGTCTGTTGTTTTTTTTATCGTAGATCTGGCTCAGCCGAAGATTGATGTCCAAATACGACTCTTGTTTGGAAAGAGATTTCACAAGAATTGCGTTCGGACAATCAACACTCGAGCTTCCTTCTTTTCGTCGAAGGTGTCCTCAAGATCTTCTTTTTTTCTCTCTCTCTCCAATGGCAGGATCCTCTCCTCCTTCAGCTGAGCCTTTTGGTGCCAAACCTGCTCCCTCCTTCCTTCTTCCTTCTCCTGTGGGCTGAGCTGAGTTGCTCCCTATTGATTTCCATCCCGCCCTGGAAAGCCAGCAATCACGCCTCCTCCTCCTCCTCCTCCTCCTCCTCCTTGGCTCTCTTTCCTTCTTCCTTCCTTCCTCCAGCGACAGCTCCAAACTCTTCCTCCAAAACCATCTCCTCCTCCTCCTTCACCTTCTTCTTCTTCCTTGCTCTTTCTTCTTCCTCTTTCCTCTCCTTCCTTTGGGCGGATCGATACGACGAAAGGAGGACAAAAGAAAGCCGCCTTCCTTCCTTCCCTCCTCCGTCCCTTCTTCATCGCCGCCCACCAACAGAAGGGGGAGGAAAAGAGAGACCAAGAAGTCCCACAGAGCAAGAGGAGGAAGAAGGAGATGCAGAAAAGCCACTGTGTCATGTTACTCTGGGGCAACCAGAGGAGGAAGAGTACGTACAGCAGATACACACATGACAGACTAGAAAGAGCTACTTCGGTTGCAATACGACGGTAGAAGTACTATGTGAAGTACGATGGTCTAAAAAAATGTTTAGAGGAAAGAGAGGCCAGAGAGCAATACTATGTATCATATGCAAAAAGGTTAAAAAAAATCCTAACAGAAAGATTACCTAAAGGTTGATTGAAGCTGGATTCTCTATTAATGCAGTTAAACTGGGATAGTCATAGACCACCAATTTTTAAGCGTGAAGCGAGCTTTTAGGAATTGGTCTGGAGGTGGAAGGCGAGGGGAGGGGGGCGGAAAAGCCTTTAGACAAACGGAAAGAGATAGGAAAAGAACTAACTTTATATTATGATTGCACATATGTTAGACATTAAAATGAGGTATAACCAGGTGTGACCAGATAGCCTAATGTAATATTTAAAGGAGATAGAGAAAAACTAACTTCATATTATGATTGCACATCCCGGTATATGGCGTTAGGAACAACGCCAGAGCAGGTGTTAGGATAGTAAAAAAAACAACCTTAGAGCCCATTACTAAACTTACGCAAGCGATATTGGTTGGGTAGTATTTTATGCATATGTTTTGAATCAAGTTTTATTTATACTTTCTGCATTCACCTAACCAAAATTGTTTCTTAAAGGCTATTTTGCGCACTAGTGATTAAGATCGCTTAGCTTGTAGAGAAGAGTTTTAGTAAATGGTTCGCCGTCAACCAGCATTATTTCGTAACTTTTGAGATGTGGGGCAACTTTCCTCGGTGCAACAGATACCGTTGCTCTCACTTTCCTCTCCTCGCCGACCAAAAAGGAGGCCACTCGGAACTGGGGCGACAGACAGACAGACAGCGGAACAGATACTACCTACTAGGTAGTATACTAACAACATGCGGGTGCCACCGAGAAAAAAACAACGACAGACAGAGAAGGAGCAAATGAAACTCCCTCTGCCATTGATGAAGTCAGTCGGGTCTGATCCGCCATGAAGGGGAAGGCGCCGCTCTTCTTGTTCTCCCTCCTCCTCCTTTGGCCTCCTCCGTCCGCGGCGATGCCAGATCTGCACCTCCACATGGACAACGGAGAACTCATGCACTACTTCGGTACAAACTTTTCGCAGTTATTTTGACTAGGTGACATCTACTGTAATATGCGCAAACATTTTGTTAAAATGCGCAAAACCTTTTTTAAAGCATTTTATTCCTATCAAAAAAAGAGAGTGCAGACTGAAACATGTTAATTATGTGCAAGGTTTGCTTACGACACAAATCTCATCAAGTATCTGCAAGAGTACTTAAAAAAATGCGTATCATTTTGCGCGTTTTCGCAAGATTTTGTCACACTGCGAGGTAAAAATAAAAATAAAAAGTCCGACGCTCACTTTCGCATACGAATCTTTCCAAAAAGGCACTACGTCTGTAGATGAGGCAGGGGAGTTTGAGGTGATCCCCCTGAAGGCCTCGTCCCCACATTATTCACTTGAGAAGAGATCCTCTTACAACGCCTCCAAGGGCGCCGCCAGAGTCAACTTTGACTTTGAAGCGTTCGGGAGCAAGTTCTCGCTGCGACTGGCCAAGAACGACTACCTTATCACACCGAGGTATGTACTTTTTTGAAAGTACAGTCAAGTCTCAATATAACGAATCTCAATATAACAATAAGTCTCAATATAACAATAGTTTTGCTGCTTACCAGTTTTTTATGTAGTGAAAAGTCTCAATATAAC
>JAAUYM010032835.1_pt1 | contig 13998 bp, 17 predicted proteins | sample 7278001 | NCBI WGS metagenome assembly JAAUYM01 (sample SAMN14350224, study PRJNA611818) | marine sediment metagenome | isolation source: surface marine sediment (1.8m) | place: French Polynesia: Moorea | collected 2018-08
GAGGAGGAGGAGGAGGAGGAGGAGGAGGAGGAGGAGGAGGAGGAGGAGAGAGTGCGTGAGACGAGACGTGTGTGGGGAGGAAGGAAGAATTTTAAGTTGGCTTTTTCCCGTGGATCTTTCTCTCCTCTCCTCTCCCTCCCTGTTCTCCCTTGAAATGACAGTCCAAATCCCTCAATAGAAAGTGAGGTAGTACCTACTGTACAGTGGAATTCGCTACATTGTTGGTTAGTGCACACACAAAAAAATTGACAAATCCGAGATGCGTCTATGAGCCAAAAAAATATCCACTGCTAGTCACACTGACATTGCAAAACCAATCGTAAAATGGAGATTTGTAAAAAAAAGAAAAAAGAAAAAAGAGAGAGTGAGATTTTACTGTACTAGTAGGTAGTAGTGGAGGGGGGGGTTAAGATTGATTCAACGAGGTGAGTAACTACGGTTGGGGTGGACGCTCCCAACCCAAAGTCCACCTTCTGGACCTTTTCACCCCTCTCCAATATCATGGGTCTGTTAGCACCAGAATTCGATGAATAACAATGGGAAAGATGGTGCGTTCGTTCCCCCCAGTGGGTCCGATTGAAATCCGTTCACTTCAAGCTTCAAATAAATAAAATCTGCCACTGTACGTTCCACATGTACAGTCGATATGGCAATTTAGTAGGTGCAGTACCTGGTACAAGAAGTGTCGGGTTACAAGCTTTCTAAAATAAAATATCTTGCCATAGCTGATATAGTTGCTATAACACGAATATGGACTGTAGACCTTAATTAAAACACGAAATGTGAATCCATCTTTTTTTTTTCAGGTGTACAAACAACTTTCCTACCTTATCTGCGGCCTTGGAGCTCCTCTTTCCCACTCCCTTTCCTCTCCCAGTCGCCGTGGCCGTCGAGGAGGGAGTCAGGATCAGGGGCGGGTTCTCCAGCATCTCGCACTCACTCTTCACCCTCACGGTGCCCAGCACCATCGACGGCGGCGACGATCCCGGCTTGGCCGGATGTGTCGTCGTCGCCGTCGTCGTCGCCGCCGCCGCTGCCCCCGGCGCAGCAGCCGCAGCCCGCGGCGGCGGGAGCGGCTTGGAGAACACCTCACTCGCGTCTGTTTCACCTCTCACTGCGCCGACGCCGCCTCCACCACCACCGGCGTGCTCAGTCTTCAGCCCGGAGGCGGCCACTTGGTGGCCGTGGCTGTTGCTGCTGTTGCCTCCGTTGTCGCGGTTGTCGCCGTCGTCCAAGAAGTTGGGTGTCCCTTCTTCCCTGTTGTCCGATCCTCCGATCTGCGGCGCCGCCTCCGGCGACGCCCGCGAGGACGCGCGCTCCGGCTGCTCCATCTTGACCCGGAGGAGGCCCGACGTGGCGGCGGTGGCGACGACGGTGCTCCGGGAGGCCCTGAATTGCTGTTGCTGGGGGCGAGACCGGCGGGACTTGGTACATTCCTGCGGGAGGAGGGCGGAGGTCAGACGATTCTGCTGCATTGAGATGGCAGTAGTTCTGAACTCGTGAGAGAGGATGCTGCTTGTTGTGTTGTCAGAGGATGACTCTCCTCTCTCCCTCTCCTCTCCTCTCTCAGCATCAACAGCTCAGCTCATTAATTAATGTCTGAGGCATGTCTGAATTAATGGAATCATAAAGTTGCCACTCTTCCCCCTTTTTCCGGCGCCATAACTCACTGCACGTTTAACACGGGCCGGATACAATGACAAATCAGGACCCCCACCCCCTCCGGGAGAAGAATCCTGAAGACGAAACTTTTTTTAAACGCACACAGTCTTAGTAGAGGGGAAAGAAGTGCTCTCCTTCCTCCTCCCCTCTCTTGCCCCCCTCCCCCTCCCCACATGACAGCTGGAGCTGCTGCTGAAATGACTTTTGATGGAAGGGGCACCTAGGCACAGGCAGGTCCGGGCACTGACAGATTTATGTGCTGGCGAAAATTCAGCAGGCCCTTCCCTAAAGAGCTCTGGAACGAATCTGCTCTCAACACTTTCATGCGGTGATTAGTAACTTGCTGGGACGTAATCAAAAAACTAATTAGTTGCGGTAGACTTTCCTCTAGGCAAGTTGTTCAATTTGGGGAACTTTTTGGACTTGACAGTTCCTCATTTGCACTAAGAAGAAAACATTTGCTTTACGCAACAAGTTTAATTTAGCCGGAGTGGTATAACCATGTAGTGGAATTCTACAGCTGCCCTCCCTCACCTGATCGCTACAGCTCGAAGAGCTCGAGTCCGACTCCTCCCCCTCCTCCGCGGAAGAGCAGGAGGAGCTGGAGCTGGCCGAGTTCTCCGACCCGCTGTCCGAGTCGTCGTCGTCTTCTCCCTCCTCCTCCTCTCCGGAGCTGGAGTTGGACTCGGAGTCGCTGTCGTCCTCCTCCTCGGACTCCTCCTCCTCCTCTTCCCCGTCTGATGGGTGGCGGCGCTTGGCGCCAGCCACCTTCTTGGCACTGCGAGAGGTGGTGGGAGACGACGAAGAGGAGGAGGAGGAGAAGGCGGCCTTGCCGCCGACGCCGCCGACGCCGCCGACGTCGCCGTCCTTGTTGTTGCGTTGCAGGTGCTGCTTCGACTGTTGCTGGCGCCGCTGCCTCTGTTGCTGGTTCAGCTGCTGCTGCTCCTGCTGCTGCTGTTGCTGCTCCGTCGAATTCGACGAGGACGACGGATCAAGCGAGTCCCAGTCCTCCGGGATCGTCACCAGGGGAGCCTTCTCCGTCGAGGACAGTCTCGGGGGCGGAGGAGGCGGCGGCGGAGGAGGCAGCTCAGGAGCAGGAGGGTTCATCGGAGTTGGAGTCCGCTATCACGTGTAAGAACAAAAAAAAGAAAAAATCTTGTGTCTGACGATTCAAAAACCGATGATGACTTCTTCCCTCTCACCTTGATAGCATCAAAGTCGACCGTCGACGGCGCGAAATCCGCCGCTCCTCCTCCTCCTCCATCTCGTTCCTCCTCCGGCGGCCTCTCTGCGTTCGAGGCCGTCGGAGCTGACGACGTAGGCCAAGGTCGACCTCCTCCACCCTCGTTCTCCTCCGCGGGGGTGGCCGCAGCGACCTCGGCTGCAGCCGCCGAAGAGGAGGACGGCCGCGGAGGCGGTGGAGGCGGCGGAGGCGGCGGAGACAGAGCCGGCTCCGCCTTGTTAGCCTCCGCCTCCTTGTTGCCGTCTTCCTCCGCTGAAGGCATCTCGGCTGCTTAGTCGGCCGAGGCCGCAAGACAAGAAGGTCGGAGGTCGATCAGCCCATGGAAATCGGATGCTGGGTGGGTCGAAGACGCCTCCAGAAGCTGGGGGGACTGGGGGAGGGGGGGGGGAGACGGTCGCAAAAGACTCGATGAGAAGTCTGGAAAAAAAAAGAAAGAGAAAAACGGTGCTTGAAGAAGGCTTGAGGAGGACTAGGTCAACATCCTCCCAACAAAACGCAAGTTTTAGCCCCATTCATGAGTTTTGTTTATACAAAATAGAGGAGGGGGGCCTTCAGAGACATTCAGGGAGGCACTACTGACTAATGTTGGAACTGAGGCGGCCAGGTCCAACACTGTATCTGGCAGGTTAAATGGAAGTATAGGTACCCGTGTAATGTAGAGTTGCTAGATGCAATCACTTCTTAAAGGTGTTATTTCTTCTAAGCTGATCTCACCAGACCTTTTTTCACACTAACCAAACGTGATTCTTATGACATATTTTAGCAAACAATGTCTCTTACTTTGAAAGCTGCACTAGGCAAAAAAAATTCGCTTTGCTCTCAAATTTTAACCTAATACTTTAACACAGCATTCCAAGATGTAAAACATCGCCAAACTGATAAAGTACTTTTAAAGTTGCCCTTGGTCTTGATGCTAGGGGCAAATATCTATGTGTTGCTTTTCAGATTAGACGGACAATGTTGGACCCGGTTCAACCGGGTCCAACATCAACCAGTAGTGCCCATTCAGGGGAGGTTAAAAAAAAGGAGGCTACTACCATACATTAATGTCACATGTATTGTTGTAGAAATTGACCAACAAGTCCCGTCGGGCGAGCACCTGAACGGGCACCCCCAAGTTGCTCAGCCTCCTCCCTCTGACTTTGACCAATCTTTTCTTTTCGACTCCTTTTCTGCTCTAGGACGGGGTCTGTCACCGCGACCTAGGTCAGAGACCGGGGACAGGCCAGTCGGGACTCTTACCACTCGCCAACGTTGACCTCCGAGGTCGCAAACGAGGTCGGCCAACCTGTCAAGCTGGAGGACTTGCTTTTGACTTTGGGTCTCTCTCTCCTCCTCCTTTCCTTCCTTCTCTTTCTCCTCCTCTTGTTTTGTGGCTGCGTTGCTGTTGCTGCTGCTGCTGCTGCTGCTGCTGCTGTCTCTCCTCCTCCTCCTCCTCCTCCTGCTGCTCCTCCCTTCCTTCCTCCTCCTTCTTTCTTCCTGCTGCTTTGGGCGCCGCTGCCTGAAAAATGTTTGGTGCTTGGTGGACAATGTTACCAATGTGTGTGAAACACCAAAAACACGGCAACATTTTAAGCAAACAAAGACTTTTTAATAAGACAATCCTTTGTCCTAACTTAGCAAAAATGCTTTTAAAAATGCCATTTGCCCACGAAATAAACAAAACTTATGAGTCTTTTGCTTTTGTAGCCAAAGACATCATCATTGCGCAGCTTGTGGCATTTCTGAGCATCCTTTTTGGGGGTGGATTCGCCAGTAGATGACGAGAGATAGGGAATAAGAACTGCTGCTGGAAGTGCTTGCGCCTGCCTTCTTTCTTTCTTGCTTGCTTCTTCGGTCTTCCTTGCCCGTCCTTATGTATGTAAGGTCTCCTCTGTGGAGTAGAGGGAGGTACACAAACAGAATAATTTGTCACAGTAAATAAGGGTGACGTCAAATTGCGATTTGCTATCGTCATGTACTGGTGTTTTGTCCGCAAATAAAACTTTTTAGCGGGAAAAACCAACAGAGGGTGGAGAGGGCAAAAAAAAGCACGTGGGCACGAGAAATTATGGACGGTAACATAGGGCTAAGTTAGACAAGTTTGAAACTCATTCCACATTGCTCTAGAGTGGCAACATCACTTTCATAAGCATCATCTTGGGTTGCTGCTACAACCCGACGCAATTGATGCCCATAATTAGATTTAGACCCAACCCAATGCATTTGTGCGTATAGTTTTTTTTTTCTTAAGGAAGATGGCATAAAAGTGGCACGCCTCGTAGTTAAATGTTAGACAGCTAATGGTCTCCAGACTGGCATGTTGACCTCGGGAGCGAGTGGGTGCGAATCGGCTTCGCTGCTTTTTTGTTTTTTTGAGCGACGCCCACTTTTGGCGGCAGAATTTTCGCGTGGAAGGAAGGAAGGAAGGGAGGAAGGAGAGAGAACCCTTTCTCATCATTATCTTCTTCCATCTCGATGGAAGAGGAAGGAGAGGAGAGCCTCCCTCCCTCCCTCCCTGCCCTTTTGTGTGTCTGTCTCCCTCTCTTCTCCTCTCCTTCCCCTGGCCAAGTCTGCCCAGGAGGGCACAGGGGTGCACCGAGGGCTGAAGGGCAGGCAGGGGGCAGCAGGAGAACAGTGGGCGGACGAAAGGAGGGGAGAGCAGAGAGGAAGGAAGGAAGGAAGGAAGGAAGGAAGGGGGGAGGCAAGGAGGGCTTCAAAGTAGCGGCCTCTATTTTAGAATCCGACATTTTTCCAGCAAAACAATCTTGCTGGGTTGGAGAGAGAGAGAGGGAGGGAGAGAAGGAGGAAAGCAGACGACAGAAAAAGATAAACAAGTTGAACTTGGTCCAGATGTCGTCGTCGTCAGAGGGTGCCTCGTCCGCGGCGGTGGCGGCAGCGGCGGCGGCGGACGCGGACGCGGCCGCGACTGCGGCGGCCATAGAGGGCGCGGAGATCCTGGTGGAGGGGTCCGAGCAGCATCCTCCGTCTCCTCGTGCCGACGCCGAGGACCATCTGAATCCTGCCTCCCTTCCGGAGGGCTGCTCCGTGATGATCGGCGACGACGGCCAGCAGTACGTGACCGTGGAGCAGGACGGCAACACGTACGCCATTCCGGCGGCAGAGTACCAGGCCGTGCAGAGGGAGGGGGGCGGTGCAATCGCCATCCAGCACGAGGCGCCGGACGGGGAGGAGGCCGCCACCGTGGTCGTGCAGCAGCAGCAGCAGCAACAATCCGAGCAGGAGCAGCAACAGCAAGTTGCTGTGGAGGTTCCGGTAGAGTCTAGGCCTCAGTCGGGCATCCCGCCGGTCATGATGCTGCAGCCGGTCCCTCCTCCTCCCGGGGTCATCAGGGCGCAGCAGATTCGCTTGCAGCAGCAGCAGCAGCAGCAGCAACAACAGCAACAAGAGCAAGAACAGCAGAAGCCGCCGGAGCAAGCGCAGCACCCCAAGGTCCTCCGCCCGATCAAGGTTGACAACTGGGGGATCTTCCTGCTTAACCGGCTCCAGGCCTACTTCCAGAAGAAGGAGCTGTGCGACCTGACCATCAGGTTCCCCTCGCGGAACGCCCAGATCAAGGTCCACAGTCTGGTGGTCCACGCGTGCACGGACTTCTTTCTCGGGATGCAGCAGCAGCAGCAGCAGCAGCAACAGCAACAGGAGGGAAAGGCGAAGTCGGGCGGGGAGGAGTTGTCCAGCGTGGTCGACCTGCCTGAGGACGAGTTCACGCCGGAGCTGGTGGCGCCCATCGTCAAGTTCATGTACACTGGCAAGCTGGAGTTTCGCGACCAAGCGGCCTACGCCATGCTGAAGGAGACCGCAGAGAGGATGAAGATGTCGGTGCTGACGAAGCTGATGGATGCGCAGCTGAACGCGCCGCCGCCGCCGGCGCCCACACCCAAGAAGAGGAAGCCGAGCAAGAAGAAGCAGCCGGCCAACGACTCCCTCAAACTCATGAAGAAGATCAAGAGGATCGAAAAGAAGTTCACCGAGGGGGTGAGAGAGAGAGAGAGCAAACGTTAAAGAAATTGATGTTTCAATATAGGACACACGAGCGTCTGCGAGGCACAACACTGTAGCCACTGTAGCCATGAGATCATTGAAGTTAAACAATGTTGGGACTGGTTAGTGCTTGGATAGGTGACCACCTTTTGGCAGCTAAGGAAGGGATTGATAAATTTTCCATCCATTCCCTTCTCTCTTGTGGGGTTGCTCTGAAGAGTGCTAACCAATCGATATTGTGCTAGGCAGAGTATCTACATCTGAAAGAGGTGACATGGCTGTCGAAATGCAAATGAGTTAAGCTCTAGCATGCTTGCTCCTTGTGACCTCCTGGCAGGGAGCGGTGACTCACTCGGTTCCAGGATACTGTCACAAAGATGGTTGGGGCTCGAGACCCTGGGGGGTAAATCCCCAGTCGGTCAGATAAAAACGAGTGATGCTCAAAACAAGGGCCGTCACTGAATGAATGCATGAACGAGTGTCTGCGACTGTGATCACCTCACGGGTTTTTTTTTTCTTCCAGGAGAGGAAGGCTCGGCAGCAGCAGCAGTCCAGGGCCGGCGGCGGCCTGACGCCCGCCCAGCGGAGCCGGGTGAAGCTGGCAGAGGAGTTCTCCGGCGAGGACACCGTCCCGGGCAAGAAGCTTCCCATCTGGAAAAAGAGGACCAGCGCACCGCCCGGGTTGTCGTCTGTCGCGACTCCGACGTCGGCGGCGACACCCCCGACGCCTACGTTGGCGCCCGCAGGGACCGAGGAGCCAAGACTACCGTCCCCTTCTGAGCAACAGCACCTCACCAAGCAGGCGGAAGGAAAAGTCGTAAGTTCCATTGCCGAGTCTCGCCAATTTCTGATTGCTGTGTGATGAAGCCGTTCAATTCGTTGGACAGGTCCTAACTCCGGTGTCTGGTCCTCCTCCCGGAGCGAAGCTGATCCCGATCAACGTGGCGGCGGGGCCGACAGTTGCGGTTCAGCAGCAGCAGCATGGAGAGACTCAGTTGGCATCCAAGCTCGAGGAGACGGTGATCGGAGCGGCGTCGCCGTCGGAACCGACGACGGAGGCGGGTGGAGGAGCGGTGGTGGCCTCGAGGGCCTACACCAGGACCTCCTCCTCCTCCTCCTCTTCCTCCCCCTCCTCCCATCAGCAGCAGCCCAGGATCCCGAGGAGGATCAGGGAGATCCAGGAGAATCTCAAATTCGAGAGGGTCCGCCGCACGGGTCGGATATGGAGGAACCCCTCCAAGTCCGCTGCCGGGGACTGGTCATCCCTGGTCGGCGGGGAGGCGGCCTCGGAGGCCAAGGACATGAGCGTAGAGGAGATCAGGGTGTTCATGGAAGAGCAGCGGAAGCGGCTGGGAGAGGACGACTTGGACGACGACTACTACGATAACGACGCCGGGATGCAAGACGACGACTACCTGGAGGAGGAGGACGAGGAGGAGGCGGAGGCCAGCAAGTCTCCCGCCGCAGCGGCCGCAGCGGTCCCTTCTCCCGGGAAGCCCATTCTCAAGCAGCAGGAGAAGAGGGAGGATCAGTCGCCGTCGACGGCCCCCAGGAAGTCGGTACGGTTCTCACTCCGACCCGGGAGCGTCCCAACCCCCCAGAACATCGACGCGAAGGTGTCGGTGGCGTCGCCACCGCCCAAGAAACGGGGCAGAAAGCTGGTGGTGACGGCGGAGGCGGAGGCGCTTCAGGAGACGCTGGACAACACGGTGGACGTCTTCAACCAGGCGGCGGAGGAGGAGGAGAAGGAGGCGGAAGAGGACGAAGCGCCGCCCCAGACGACACGCAGCGGGAGAGTGGTCAAGAAGAGGGTGGACAAGGAAGGGGAGCAGGAGGGTCCCTCTCCCAAGAGGCGCTCACCCAGGTCTTCAACGGGGACGCCGCCGACCAAGAGGAGGAAGTTGGCGGCAACAGCCGCGGAGAATGGCGGCGCTCAGGCGGCGGCGGCTGCTGCTGCCCAGCCCGACCACACCCACCTGGTGATGGAGGTCCTGAGGCGGAACCCGGACCTCTTCAAGGAGAACCGGCAGGTCAAGCTGAAGGTGATGGCCAAGGACGGGCAGGGCAGGAGCGTCATGCAGTACATCACCCTCAAGGCCAGTGAAGCCACCGCCGCCTCCGCCTCCGCCTCCGCCTCCGCCTCCGCCTCCGCCACAGGGGGATCAAAGACTAAAGGAGGAGGAGGAGGTAGGATGAGCGTGACAAGTGTCCGCCTCCGGGACCTGCCCAAGGTGAAGTACACCGGAACACGGGGTCGACCCAGGCAGCTGCTCCCCGGAGAGGCCGACCCTCACGCCGAGGAGCGGAAGCGGATCGAGGAGAGGCTGGACGGGACCAACGTAGCCGTCGTCGGGGAAGGAGACATTGCCACTTTGGACCAGGTAAGGGGAGGGGGGAATCTTGCTAGCGATGCTCCTACTACGTACTAGTACACCAGAGTAGGTAGTAGGATAGTACTGATCTTAAATGAATAATTGCGCCTCTTTTCAGGTTGGGAAGACAGCAGTGGTGAGCGGGCTGACCGCGGAGCAGCAGCAGCAACTCCAGCAGCAGCTGGACCCGTCCTCCGAGGCCGAGGCCCTCAGCAACGTCGCCTCGGGAATTGCCACCTCGCTCGGGGTCGTCGAACAGCAGCAGCAACAGCAACAACAGCACTCGGAGCAAGTCTCCATAAGCGAGTTCTTGCCGGTGGGAGAGGGCGGCACCCCGGCGGTGATCGTGCCCGTCTCCTCTTCCTCCTCCTCCTCCTCCGGGCCACTGTCCGACCTGACTGCCTTCCAAGGAGGGGAGGAGGAGCAGAGCCGGCAACAGCAGCAGCAGCAGCAGGTGGTATGCAATGTGGGTGACGTCATCGTGGCCAACGGGCAGCCCATGCAGGTGCTGAGGGCCGAGGGGACGTCAGTGGTGGTGGCGGTCACGACGGCGGGGGCGGCGTCAGAGGCCGCCTCTACGCCCACCGTCACCTCGCCCACAGCGACGTCGGCGACGCCGACGGCCTCGAACGTGGAGGACGCCATGGCCAAGTTGCACGGTGACAAGAAGAACGCGCAGCAACTGCGGCAAGAATCGTCGACTTCTAAGGCGGTCGACAAGGAGACCAACAAGGGAGGACAGGTCTCTAAAAAGACCTCCGTCACTGAAAGTGGAGACGAACGAGAGGGCGGAGGGGACAAGAAGGGAAAGAAGAAGGGCATTTCGACGCTCGCCCAGGACTGGGACGATGAGGACGACTGATTTCCTCGTATTGTGTCTGTGTGTCGTGCATTACATCATCGTAATCGTTGTTATTACATTAAGTGGAAAAAAAAATCACCTTTGTTCCAACCTGTGTTTTTTGAACCCACTGACGGCAAGTTTTTTTTTCTAGGCGCCGGGAGGGAGGAGGATGGGGGAGGAGTTGGTCTCCGCCGCCACCGACGCCAACGCCAACGCCAAGCCCAGCGCGCTCACACACACCTACCTCGATTTGCGAAATCGCGTCATGTCGACGAAGAAAAATCAAAGAAGACTGTACAACTAAGGGCAGAAAGAATACTCACCGAAGAAAAAAGAGAGAAAAAAACACCACAACGATTTGTCAGAGCAGAGAAGACTGAACAGGATGATGATGACGATGAACCATCGCCATCACGATGTGGACAACCCGGTGGCCAGGGAGGACGCCTCCTCCTTCAAGCCGATCGTGGTCCGGAACTGGTCGCAGTTCCTCTTCCAGAAGGTGTTCGCACTCTTCGGGGCGGAGGAGCACTGCGACGTGGAACTCGTCTTTCAGGACGGGAGGACCATCAAGGTGAGGAGCTTTTTCTACCTACGTGCACTACTAGTACAGTATATTAAACTGCAACACTGACTCAAACCTGGAGAATTTTTGGCTTTTCAGGCACACAGCCTGGTCTTGCACGTCAGCACGGACTTCTTCCGCATCGAGCTGCAGAAGAAGCGCGCCAACGTCAACGTCAACCATCGCAGCCACCATCGCCACGACGACGACGACGACGACGACGCCGTGCTCCGCAGGGTCCAGATGCCACCCTCCGTCGGCTCCGACGCCGGCGCCGCCCTCGTGCGCTTCGCCTACATTGGGCGGCTGGAGCTGCCGTCGACGTCGGTGCCGTCGCTGCCGTCGCCGTCGCCGCCGGCTGAGTTCGCCGGCCTGCTGAGGGCTGCCAAGATTCTGGGGATGAGCATGGCGGTGACGCTGCTGGAGAAGCAGCTGAGCCAGAGGACGACGGCGGCGGGAGCGAGGAGTGGGCGGACGGAAAAGGAGGCAGTAGAGACGTTCACGTCGAAGCAGCAGCCGCTGCCTTTCCAGTTTGCTCCGGAGGGGATCTTTATGGGCCAGCAGCAGCAGCAGCAGCAGCAACAGCAGCAACAGCAGCAGCAACAGCCCGGTTGCAAGGGCGGGTGCGTCTCGTCCAGTTGCCACCTGAAGGTGACTGGCTCTTGTCAGAAGTCGTCCAAGAAGAGCTGTGGGGTCAAGCAAGTGAAGGAGAAGACCACCCATCCTTCTCTCCCGTTGAGGCAGTCCCGGCAGAAGTTTCCCCCGGGCTCGCGGATAAACCCTCGCAGCTTGCCCTCCTCCAGGCACTACCAACCCGTGAGTCGACTTGCCGGATCGACAATTTGGGATTTTACATTGTACTGTACTAGGTAGACTTTTCGTTTCATGTTCAGGTAAAGCAGCTGACCTCCTCGGACGTGTACCTCAAGTACGTGGGGCTGAACGGGGGAGGAGGCGGATCTGGCAGTGGGAGCTTCGGGTCCTCCGCCACCAGGGCCATCGCGGAGTCGCTGAAGAACCACCCGCTGATTGTGCAGGGGAAGGGCGCCCCTGTGCGGGTCAGGATGGTGGAGAAGACCAACCTGGGCCACCGAAAGCACGTGACGGTGACGGTGCGGGCGCTGGTGAGCCAGTCCGGGAGGCGCACGCTGCAGATCATCAGGAGTCCGGACGAGCCGACGCCTGTGTCGCCCAAGGGGCCGTGGGAGTGCAGGTGAGGAAGGGAAAAGTGACTAGGCTCTCGGTTTTGTGTTGCTTTAGTTGACAACTTGACATGTAGTACTAGTACAGCATTTTCTTCCGGGTAAAATTTGGGCACCCCTTTTGGGCATCCCTATTCTTACAGTTTTTCTATACGCGTACGTGTACTACCTACGGTACATACAGAGCGTTTTTTTTTAACTTGTTCGATCGTTCTTGCTAACAAAACATTTCTCTGGAGAGCTTGGCCAAGTCCAGAATGGACCATCCGAGGAAGATGCCGACGCACCCGCCGACGGCGGAGACGAGCGCCGCCCGGTCCATCAGCTCCACCTCCCGCTCCGCCACCACGTCCGTCGTCCGGTAGTAGAGGTAGGCGACGCTCCTGCCGCCGAGGAGTAGCGCGTTCGGCGGCATGTCCGTCCTGGAGCAGTGGTAGTGTGACAGCTCCGTGCCGCCGCAGGGGGAGTCGAACATGCCGCCGTACAGGATCTCGTAGGTCCGCCGGTAGGAGAGCAGGACCTGCCGCATGGACTTGCACAGCGGGAGGGCGGGGGAGGACTTGTTGTCCAGACTCTCGAGGACGCTGCCGAAGATCGGAAAGAAGCAGAGGGCCTTCTCCTCCAAGGCCTTGGTGAAGTTGTCGGCCATGGTCTTGTAGACACAGTCGAAGAACTCCTCTTCCATCGCGCGCCCGCCGCCGTCCTCCTCCTGCGAGATGGTCTCCGTGATGCTGAGCCCCAGGGCGAGGTCGACGGACTCCTCTGCGCTCAGCGCCACGGTCTCCACCGGGCTCGGCCAGAGGTTGGCGTTCAGCCCCAGGGCCGCCCGCGGGTGGTGGAGGTGCAGCGACATCCTGGGGACGGTCATGTTGAAGACCAGGGCCAGGGTGTCGCTGTGGTCGAACGGGCAGTCCGAGGTAAGCGTGAAGCACCTCCCGACGAAGGTGTCCAGCTGCTTCACTCGCAGGCACTGCCGGAACGCAATTCCATAAAGCCTCCGTCGCCTCAGCTATAACAACCGTCGTAGCTGCTACGACAAACCGGTCAATATGGGAAGTCGACATGAGTTACCATTTTGGATTACTCGAAATAGTAACAATACGCACTTGGATTTCCCATATACTGTATGCATCCTCTGACTCGTCGTCGTAGCCACGACTGTCATGGCGGGGCGGATTGATGGATGCTTTATGGAAATGTGTTCCTGGACTTCGTCACCATCATCCTCTTCTTCTCGAGCACGGAGCAGGTCCGACGGCCCGTACTTGCGCACCAGTCGCAGCCGCTTGGTGTGGTGCACGCTCAGAAGCACCTCGCGGAGGTCGAAGGTCAGCTCCGACCAGACCTTTTCCATCCCGGGCCTGTCCTTGGGGAACTCGCCCCCGTCGTAGGCCTGGAGCGAATTTCACAAATGCCCACGTTCGTAGGTACGTCCGTTAAAAGATACATAGAGAAAAATGAGTTTGTATACCAGCAGTACAGTAGGTTGTAGGTATGAAGGTAGTATGATTTCACAGTTTTTTATGAATCTACGAAGTAAAGAGGGTTTTTTGTGTGTGAAATTCGTCCCTGGTCGAAAGCGTCGTCGTCTCCCTCGAAGCCCCAGACGGACCAGACGAGCCCCCACGCCTCCGCCCTCTCCCTTCTGTACCCGGGGCAGAAGCTGACGGCCGGCGGCGGTAGCTCCCGGTGGTGCCTGACGCTGCGGGCGTTGGTGGTCTGCCGCCTCAGGTGCTTGCCCACCTGCTGGGCCACCTGCCGCAGGACCACGAAGAGCAGCAGTCCGAAGGTCAGGTGGTAGAGGACGGAGGACGGCCGAATCTTCATTCTCTCTCTCTCTGTGGACACTGGATCGATGTCGGGAAAAATTCCAGACCTCGTTTGTCTGGCCCTGCCCTATTAAGTGGACAAGAAGTTTTCTACCCGACGGGCCTTCTGGTCATTTTCCAGAACAAAAAAAATGTGACATCAGTGTATGCTACTCGAATGGCACGTTTCAGTACGTACTCGTACATATGGCACGTACTACCGTGCATGTTTCCAAGCGGAGTCCCGTCGGGCACCTGGCCCCCCCCCCCCCCCCCCAAACAACTAGGTATGTTTTTAGCTACAAGAACAATTAGAAATAA
>JAAUYM010063385.1_pt1 | contig 13990 bp, 14 predicted proteins | sample 7278001 | NCBI WGS metagenome assembly JAAUYM01 (sample SAMN14350224, study PRJNA611818) | marine sediment metagenome | isolation source: surface marine sediment (1.8m) | place: French Polynesia: Moorea | collected 2018-08
CGGGTCCCACAGGACTCAAGGGGGGAAGGAGGAGGAGGAGGAGGAGGAGGAGGAGGAGGAGGAAGAGGAGGACGAGGAGGAAGGAGAAGACGCATGCCTGAAGGGCAGGTGGGTCGGGCGAGCGGGGCTTCCGCTGCCACCTTTGGAATTAAGCTTCCGAAATCAGATGGGGGAAGGAGGTGCCAGAGAGAAATGCCATATATGCATATACTGTAGGGATTTTTTGGCTTTTTCGTGCGCTCTAGTCGTTCATCTCGTAACTCCGACCGACTTTCCTGCCCGAATCTCTCTCTCTCTCTCTCTTTCTTTTTGCGTCCCCCTCCCCTCCCCCCCCCTCAGACGCTGCTATTTTTAGGGGAGAGCCTTCTCCTCTCTTTGAGGAGTGGGAGGAGGAAAAGAGAGAAGGAAAAGGAGAAGGAAGGAAGCTTAGGAGGAGGACACCGAAAAAATTCCTTCCCTCCCCCTCCTACCCACCCCACCCTTTCCTGTTGCCTCCATAGAGTTCTCTCTTCCTCTTTCTCTAAGGGGATTATATAGTACAGTAGAAGGGAGAAAGGGGGAAAAAACTGCCATTGCCAGCGACGGAGGTGTTTGGTAGTGGGAGTACGTAGGAAGGAGGAAGAAGAAAAATTGCCGGGAAAGGCGAAGAAACTTTTTCTCCTTTCTGTTGACAGTTGGACCGATCAATAACGGTGTGAAGGGGGGGGAGAAGGGAGGCATTAACATGTTTTTTAAAATCCGTAATGCAGACGGCGGCGGCGTCTGATGACGTCAGAGAGCAGAGATGCCTCCTTTTTTGGCGATGTCATCTTCCTCATCTTCTTCCTCATTCCGTCGACGTCGGAGGGACCTAATGAGGAAGGGACCTCATCAGCCAGCCAAGAAAAATTCTCTCACGCACCACCAACCCACCCACATCTCTTGATGAGTCTTCCAGCTTGAGGTCTTTGAGAGTTTTTTTTGTTCTTCTTGGATGCTTTGTTGCCGAAACAAGTGGAACTGCCTTCTTTTCCTTCCGTGTTGCTATTTTCTTTGAATGCCTACGTACGTACGTACATCCGGATTTAAGATGCAAGACACGAAGCACAGGAGAAAAACATCTTTGGTAGTGGTCAGATCTTTTTCTTTAAGATCCAAACTGCGGAATCTTTTTTTCTTTTCTTTGGAAAAGAAGACACAGCTGACGTCGGATCGGACTTTTTATTACCCCTCTCCCTCTTCCCTTTCCGGAAACCCAGTGACTGTTCCTCTCAGTCAGTTTCCCTCTCTTCTTCTTCTTCTTCCTCCACACACACACACGCACGGCTTTTTTTCTTCCTAAAGTACTGGAGTTTGCCCACCACCCCTCTGTCTCCAAAGAGACTCCATCCATGTATGCCTCCTTCTTTCCAAGAGGAGAGCACAGATCTCTCTCAAGTTTACAGCGTGCAACAGAAGTTTTGTGGGATTTTTAAAGCAAGAAAAAAAACCCTTGTGAGACTGTACTAGTACAGTAGAACAGTAAATCGCCGGATAAGTGAATAAATTTACTGGAACTAATTTATGAGATGTCTTTACATTTCTTACTAATGAGTGGATGATACGCCTTAGTGGGTCAATCTGCCAGCAGGTACCAAAGTGATCCACTTCTCCGTGTTCTACTGTAGGTACATTACATCCAGCGCACGTCCTTCGGCCCAGGGGAGAGGTCAAATGTGGCCCAGGGAACTGGAGAAAGGAAGGAAGAAATCTTTTCCCATGGGGGCGGAGAGAAAGAGGGGGAACAAGTAGTAGTTCCGTATGGCGCCTCCACTGGCCCATAAAAAGTGGCACATTTTTCCTCCTTTCTTCTACCAGTACAGTAGAACTCCGATTTAGTACTCCACTATACCTACCAGGTTTTTTTTTAAGTCATGGTAAAGATGCCTGCAATTTTAAACCAAATGTATTTTTTTCTTTGTGTCTACATCCGCGCTTTTTTTTAGCTGGTGGCTGCCGACTTTAGTATATCGGAGGTCTACCGTACTCCCTTCTACTACTACACTACTCCCCTGCACGCACCGAGGCTCCTTCCCTTGTCCATGATGGTACATTACGGCGCATAATTCACTGCACGAACGTGACGACGGCGCCGGCGGCGGCGCCGGCGCCGGTGCCGGAGGAGGAGGAGGAGGAGGAGGAAGAGGAGGAGGAGGAGAAGGAGCACCAGATGGAAAAGGGAAGAAATCTACGCTTACTTCTTTTCGCCTTACCTTTCTCCTCCTTTCTCGTCCTCTCCTCCCTGCCATTTTTCTCTTTCATTCTCGCTCGAATGCTGGAGACGTGGAAGGGGGGAAATCAGTCTCTGCCCCTCTTTCTCTCTCTACTGCTCTCTCTCTCTCTCCTTTAATTAAACTCTCCGGTTGGAATTCTAATCTGCGCCGGGCCGGACCGGACTTGGGAAGGGGGGGGGGCACCGGACGGGTCGGTTCGGGGTCGAACGAAAGAAGAAGAAGAGCCTCTTGCGGGTCACGTTTCCTCTTCTTTCTCCTTCCTCTTTCCCCTTTTTCCATCTCTCCTCCTCCTAGGCTCCCTTAACGTCCTTGGAAAAAGAGGAAGAGGAGGGAAAGGGGAAAAAGGAGAGAAGAGGAGGAAGAAACTTGTACACAAGCCAATTCTCGTTTTCTTCTTCCTTTTTTTTCCCTAGGATCGCTTCCGAACCTCCCATACTGATGAGGATATCCAGCAGGCCAGCAGATGGGGGAGAATCATACACGCACACGGACAAAGGAGGAGGAGGAGGAAGAGAAGGGACCATTTCCAATTTGTGGTCAGCTTGCGTAAGCCGTGTCTTCGTCTACTACTGTGATGGTCCATTTGGGGGGCATGAAATCCTCCCACCCCCCAATATTGTAGACTAGGACCGCCCACTTTTTTTTTAATATGACAATCTGAATCTTAATGGAGTCTCCCTACTCTCATCTAAAAAAAAAGTCTTATTAAAAGGGAGAGAATAGAGACGCAAGGAAAGGCAGCTGTAGTCGGAAAAATAGTTCTTGTTTGGAGAGCAGGAGATCTCTCCCTTGATCCAGAGGAGAGATCGAGGAGAAGGGAGAGAAGAGAGAGAAAGCAGAGGCCCGTAAAATTAAATGGAGTTGAGAGAATCTTTACCTCCCTTCCTCCTCCCTCTTCTCGTAAGACGAGACGAGTGGAACCGGAGAAACTCCTCAATATGCAAATTCTCTCTTCTCATCTCTCCTTCCTCCCAACTCCCCTCCCCCCCCCCTCCCCGTACGTTCCGGTTTGCCGCTTGTGCAGTCAGTACAACACGGGGAGAGCTCAGACGTGTTTATTACTCGTAGAAACTTTCGAATGGGGCGATTAGTGGCTGCAAAAAAAAAAAAACCAAGAATGCAACTCCTAAATTAGAGAGAGAAACATCAAGCCCGAAGCAGGATTGCCAGGTCCTACGTAGAAAGCAGAAATACAGTCCCACCCGACCCCAAGTACGTACACGTAAGCTCTGGTTAAAAAAATACTCTCATAATTTTGTGGCCCATAAGAACCAAATATATTCTTTTATAGCAACGCAACGACTATGAAATGATAACTCACTGGCTGGCAACACTAGACAGAACCGTTTCGCGGTCTCAAGTGCGACGATTATGGTTCCTATAAAACCATCAACCAGCTATCCGCCGCCACCGCCGCCGCCACCGGTGGTAGCTCTCTCTTCTTCTTTCAAAACCCTTCATCCATTGTTGGTGTAACTTTGAGCACGAGTGAAAAAGGGAGGGGGGGAGGAGAAAATGGATGCAAAACCGCCAATCTCCGCTGCTCCCTCTCTCCCTCTCTCGCATCAGACTTCATTAAGACCCGATTGTGGTGAATGAGTCGCTCTGGGCTCAGCTGAGTCCTCTCTCTCTCTCTCTCTTCTCCTCCTCTCCCCACTTCATTTTTAACCGCAAGCCTCTCACGAGCGCGCGGTCTCACCAAATCGGATTCACTGTTGCTGCGGGTCTCGTCGACTGCAAATTCTTTTCCTTGTACTGTACGGTATATTAAACCTTGAGAGTGAGTGAGAGAGGGAGAGACAGCCCCAAACCTTCCCAAGACGAATTTGATTCACGATCTGTGAGGTTTTGTTCTTACTGTGGTAGTGCAGTCAGTACATAACTTGTTACCACTCAAAAATGCGCTCAGCAGGTGCAGCTGCTCAGAAAAAAAGATTTCCTCTCTTTTTTAAGTGGTGGTCGGTGAGACTAGTCTAAAAAAATGTAAAATATTTTATTGGTTTATTTTTCGGTACACTGAAATCTGAACAACTGAATAGGTGTCGCCTTGCTCGCGCCCAAAATGAAAGTTTTTTTTGTCCGAGGGAGAGAAGTGGAGATGGGAAGTTCCGTCTTTATTGCTCCAATACGTTTGAGCAAAGAGTCTCTCTCTTCCCCCCTTCTCTCAATGAGAGTGGCTGAGGCGCGCACACATATTGGAAGGAGCGTGAGGAGAGGAGAAGCGAGTAGACGGCTTTATTGATTCTCCTCCACTTGAGCACATTTGTTCTCCTCCCTCTCGACGGATATATGACTTTTTTTTGCTGGGGTTACTCCACCATCCACACACGCTCAACTTCTTTTTGTCAAAGGATTTGTCCATATGGTCTGCTACTCACACAACAGCATCACACACACGTCTATTTATTATTTAATTTCTGAACATGCCATGGTGTTATTAACATCCTTTTTTTCTTCTCTAATGGCAAGGAACTGCCACTGGGGACGGTGGTAAGGGACTCTTTTCTACTGCGTTGGTACCTTGACAAGTATGTCCAGCACCAACTACTCACCACACGTAAAAAATCTAGCTCTCTCTTCCTGCACCAAACATAGATCCTTCTCTTCTCAAAGTCTTACTGTACATACCGGTACATACCGAGTCTTACTGTACATACCGTATAAGTTGTTTCAGTGCCACTCGGGTGACGGATGTTTTCAGTAACGGGGAAACATACAGTACTACGAGTACCGTATTATTTTAGAGGGTCTGACAGCATCATGTCCTAGTACAGAATATTACTTGTACCAAGGCTTACTTTCTTGTACGTACTAGTACCTACAGTACCTACTACTTGAACAAACGTTTTATTTATACATGTTCCATTAAGGGAAGCACAATATTCACGTTAACAACATGGATTGTGAACAGAACTACTGTAGCACGATTTCCATATTCAGGTACACACAAGATCGAAGTAGAACTTCACCATTTTGCCCATCTGCCTGAAGTTTCTCCACACCACAAGCATGGGTGCCCAGAAGGCAAAGGTGAGGAGGAGATGTGCCAGGATGAAATGTTGTGCTGCCTTGTTTTGGATATACATGGAAAATGGAAGACACATGTCCAGGAGGGCTACAGCTACATGGGTGGTCAGACTGCGAAGGACAAGGGTAGTCTCATTGTTGGACTGGTTGCTGTTGTTGCTGGGGATGTTGTTGTCGCCGGCACTGATTTGATCTTCCATGCTGAGGGGATGACTATTTCTGTCGCTAGTGCTGGCACCGCTGTTGGTGTTGGTGCTACTCCTGCTGTTGTTGCTCACTCTGTCGATCACCTCCATGTGGGCTCCAGCAGCAGAGGTAGGTGGCAAATTATTAGCATTGTCATCATTGGCGCTAGCAATGCCGACCTGCGTCACCCTCCTGCGAAGATGGAGCAGGAGCCTGAAGTATACACTAATGCTGATCAGGTCTGGCACATTAGCTGGAGAGATGTAGGCCAGGTGAATGATGAACTTGGTGGCAGACGGAAGGTCCCTGTAAATCTCATCATACATTTGGGTAATCCAAAAATTTCTGACGATGAAGAAGGTGGCTGTGACAATGGACAGGCCCACCAGGAAGAGGATCCAGACAGCCGAGAGGGAGATGGACTTGAGTTTATTCATGTTGATCTCTTCAGGGTCATCCGTGACAATAAGGTGATATCTGCAACCACTCATCTTTCTTACTAAGAATGTACTAAAGGAATTGCAAGATTTACAGTACCTGAGGCAGGTGATGACGAGCCATGATGACTGATGAAACTGTAGCAGAAGTAGGGTCACTTTGTGGAACAGGACGACAAACCAACATCTGAAAGATGATGTGCGGTAAATTATCACTTCATAAAACATGGAACACCACAGAGTTTTCTAAAAACAGGATTGTCAGCTTACTTGTAGTACCACGCCATGGTGAACAGATATGACACGAAGCAAACAGTGCTCGAAATGCACAAAACAATGACTTCCTGAAAAAAGGACAAAAAGGGTCAGATTTCACAAGGTGCCACGCAGGCAGTACACCAGTGCACCTGGAAGACGACGGCAAACACCGGGTGGATGACATCAATCTTCTTGTAGATGGCGATGGCGTAGACGTAGGCGAGGACAAGGGTGAGGGACTGGCAGACTGCCAGCGACAGCTTGGTGAGGGAGAAGCCGCCGTCGTCAGAGGCGTCGCCGTCCCAGCAGATCTGGTGGGGAGTGTCGCCCTCAGCTACGGAGGAAGAAGAGCTTGTGTTCGACCACACTTCACCACTTGAGATGATGTCGGAGTGGTTCATCATCACCAACGACATCACGCAGTCCCCGAAAATGAAACGCTTTAGTCTTCTTGAGTCTTCTTGCTCTTGACAGTCAGTGTCTTTCTTTGTCCGACATGGCAGATCTGTCGCTGTTGAATATCTGTACAGTACGTACCAAGTGATTCCACCCCTCCCAAGTTTCCTTTCCGACTGACCATTCGTCGCCAAAAAAGCCCCTAGTCATTCATTATGCCCATTACCTACCGAGCTGGGCTCTGCTCTGCTCTGCTCTGCTCTGCTCTTCTCTGCTCTCCTCTACCTCTCTTCTCTCTTCCTCTGACGTTTGTTGCGTTGGTGATCTTCCATAGTTACGAAAGCATTAAACCACCTGGAAGTAATGAAATAAAAGAAAACGGGAGAGGGAGAGGAAAACTGGGCCTTATGATTGAGTTTACACGCAGAACCTCAGAACCTGAAAGGCGGCAAAAATATCTTTGTTTGGTGAGTAGCAGATTAGGTTAATTCCACAAATTAATAACTTGGTCCAATGTTTGTTGGAGCAGAATAACATGGTACTCCAACCCCATCATGTACCGTACGTACCGTACATACAGTAGAACTTTAGTAAAGCCGGTGGTTTTCAAAAAAGTTTACTAAATCGAGGTCCTTTACTAAATTAAAGTCCATTCTGGGCTAATGCTAATGTTGGCTAGCAGAGAAATCTTTACTACACAAGGTTCTTTACTAAATCAACGTTTAGTAAATCGAAGTTTCACTCTGTAAATGTAACAACAATTCTACGGTATTCCCAGCCAGAAATGTAGCCTATGGGGTACACCTACAAGTAGTACATCGTTCCAGTGCCCAAATCGCAATAAAAAATAAGGCTCTTAGTTTACCGCATACGTTGTACATACATACTAGGTACATATCACTGCTACACATAAAAACTTGCATGCATGCCTATGTACTAGTCTCTTTCCTTTATGTCCTAATAAACCAATTACTTAGAAGAAACACCATGGTACTTACTGTCACTTACATGGACAAGAAGGCTTACATATACGCGTACTACCTGCTGATCTACAAGTAAAATTGTACAGTGTGTGAGCCAACAGTACTAAAAAAAAGACAAAAGTGGCTAAAACTCAGATGTTCAATGTCGTATTTGTACTGTATTTTTTCTCTATGAACCTCTCCTGCTAGTTCTTTTCATTCTTGTAGGTAGGACGATGCTAGAGCAGAAGAAAAACAACATTTTGTATGTACAGTACGTACTATTCACATGCTCATATGTGACGTGACGGAATACCAAATGTGAGAAACTCACATTGCTACATTCCTCTTTAGCGTTTGGTTGACGACGGGTGCTCTTCGTGAGAGCTAGGAGGCGGGGAAAATGAAAATCCTTTCAAAGACACATTTTTTGGGAACACAAGATTGTTTTCGAGGGGAGGTCTGAAAGCAGGTGACATGCTGGGACAGAAATATGTCAACGTATTTATCCATTAGGGTTCCGGCTCACTCTCTACCTGCTCTGGTATACAATATTTCTTTCTTTCATTAATCCATTAACAAAGCACTCGCCATTATTTACTTCTTTTTTGGACACAAAGACAGTGGTTTTTTTTATTTAAGTGCACACAAGATCAAAGTAGAACTTTACCATCTTGCCCATCTGTCTAAAGTTCCTCCATATGACAAGCATTGGGGCCCAGAATGAGAAAGTGAGAAGGAGGTGGACCAAGACAAAGTGCTGAGCCGCCATATTAGGGATAAACATGGAGAAGGGGAGTGACATGTCAAAGAGGGCCACAGCCACATGGGTGGTCAGACTACGAAGAATCAGTTGGGTTTCATTGTTTGGCTGATTGTTGTGGCTATTGCCACCATTGTTGCCCATGTTAGCCAAATTGTTCATGTTGATGACATCACTGTCATTGCTGTTGATGCTGCTGCTACTGTTATTGCTACTTCTGCTGTTGTTTTCCCTCTCTATTATAGCTGGGGGATTAGACTGATGACTGTCATTCACCACTGGGGGGCCAGCAACGTCAACCTGCACTGCTCTCTTGTAAAGGTGGCGCAGCAGCTTGAAATAGAAGATGATGCTAATCAGGTCTGGTATATTGGCTGGGGAGATGTAAGCCAGCTGGATGAGAAACTTGGTGGTTGATGAAAGGTTTCTGTAGATAGCCTCATTCATCTCGATAATCCAGTAGTTCTTGACAAGGAAGAAGGTGGCACCAGTGGTCAGCAACCCCAGGAGGAAGAGGAACCAGACAGCAATGAGAGAGATGGACTTGAGCCTCCTCATGTTGATTTCTTCAGGGTCTGCCACGACGATGAGGTAATACCTGTAGTATGAGTTACACAAGTGCTTTGAACAAAATTCCGACAGGATATTTTTTGTAAAAAATCACGCCAAACTAATCTCCCTTAGAATCTCCAAAAGGATGCGTGCAATTTTTAATTTTGTAACCCTCCTCATGCAGTTTCTCTGAAGTGACGATGTGTGATTCTTAAAGAGGTATTGGATATTATGAAAATATCTTGAAATATCAGGGAATATTAGATGTGATACACTTGCAGCTGTTGAAAATTAGCTGTCAGGATGCCACCAAAAATAATATGCAGTCTAGGAAAAACCCTTATGGTCCCAGGAAAAATTGGGATTTGCCACTAATTTACTACATTAGAAAACAAGCCGAATTTACCAGTTGGCCAAAAGTCCTGTTGGGGACAGGAGTAGTTATAATTGACAGTACCTGAGACAGGTGACAACAAGCCACGATGACTGATGGAACTGCAGCAGGAGCAGGGTCACTTTGTGGAATAGGACGACAAACCAACATCTTAAAAGAGATATTGAAATTTGTCCATTTGGTTTTAAGTATTGGCAAACTTTTTCTACAGCAAGGCTCACTTGTAGTACGAAGCCATGGTGAACAGGAAAGGTACGAAGCAGACACTTGCAGAAAAGCACATGACAAGGACCTCCTAAAAGACGTGAATCAAGAAGAAAAGAGGGCCTTTTAGCACTCTACAGAGTCCAAACCAGCCTTGTCAGCCGTCTCCTTCCTCACCTGAAAGACGACGGCAAAAACCGGATGTGCGATGTCAATCTTCTTGTATATGGCGATGGCATAGACAAAGGCGAGGACAAGGGTGAGGGACTGGCAGACCGCCAGCGACAGCTTGGCGAAAAAGACGTCATCGTCGTCATCGCCGTGCCAGCAGATCTGGTGGAGGGTGTTCTCTGCCAAGCGGAGAAGAGAGCTTCCGTTCGACCAGGCGTCGTCGGTTTGTGCACCAGTGGTGTTGGAGTGGTTCTTCATTGACATCCAAGACACCATTTTTTCGAGTGCACCGTGTCCACCGATCCTTGTAGACAAAAGGACTACTACTACTGTACATCGCTTTTGTCGGGTTGTGCGTAGTAGATGGCTTCACTCCCCATATTTTCCCTCTACTGACCAAGCGCTATCAAAAGCCTTGCTATATCACCTGAACTGAAACTCTGCCCCCCCCCTCTCTCTTCTCTCCCCGGAGAAAGAGAGTGCGGAGAGACTGCCTGCGAGGGAGCTTGACCTTTCATACCTTTCAAGCATTAACTCAACCGAACGTAACGAATTGAACGAGTGTGGGAGAATTAAAAAGCACGACGCCTGGAACGTGTCCATAGGTTGGCTAGTTGGCTAGTTTGCTCTAGCTCATCTTATCAAGCGCAGGAAAGCTGCAATCTAGGTATTTGACAAGAGCTCCGCTTCCACATCTCATCCTTCCTCTGATGATGCTTGGTGCAGGGAACAGTACTAAATAGAAAAACATTTTTTTCCTTCTTCCTTATCCCTCGAAATGTCGACTTTTCTGTAGTACTCGTATGTACTACTTCTGGAGCATGAGAGGGCAAAATGCATTTCCAGCATCAAATTGTCGCCTTCGCCCGAGCCCTAGGCTTTAACGCGGCGTTTGGTGACTGGGACAGTTTGTTCAATTGGAAGAAAAAAGGGGAGGGAGGGAGGGAAAATAGAGGAGAAGAATCCATGTGTGTGAGGACAAATAATCTTCACTCCACAGACGTTGCTGACATCTCCGTGTGCTTGGTGCAGCATGAAGCAGACCTCACGGGACAAGTCCACTTCGATCCTTGGCGGTTAATTGCACCTTCGGGCTCTGCTGATAAGGAAAAAACAACCCTGACCTTTTCAAGTCAGATTTAACTTCCAACCAAGAAGGACCTAGTAAGTGAGTGTTGGAGATTTTTCTTCATTACTTTGTGCGACAGTGGAACCCGCTTGAGTGGGTACAAAGTGGGAATTATTCTTAAATGGCCCGACGATCCTACCCGAACAGACAGTCATTTCTCGTATGAGTCTGTGGTGAGTACCATTTTCCAGACTGACCACAGAGCTTTTATAGCATATGGCATCACGCTAAAATTGTTACCAATAGTGCAAGTTTGCTTGTACAGTACCTACAAGAGTCATGATTCCATCATGAATGAATCTGTCACGACTGCCAAAAAATCTGGACTTGTACGTTAGAATGAATAATAAACTGCCAGAGTTGACTCGTATGGGAGTTTTATAACCCTCTTCTGACAATTTTATGAGTCTCCCAAATGCGGAGCAAATTTCGAGTCTACTCAATTCTGGGGTGAGCAGACATGAGCAAGGGTATGTCTGGTCGGGTAGAGAAATACTAGGCGGTTGGAGAAACTATTTGGTAAGCGGAAATTCCGGATAAGTGGAAAAAATTGCCTACTCCCAACTATTCCTGGGAGCGAATTAAGCGGTACCTACTACGGTGCAGTCACAAAAGCAACATGACATGAGACATACTGGGAGTCGGTCCAAAATTTCCCGACCTTTTTTTCCAGACATCGTGGCGAAGGGAGACCGACCATGGGCCAGTGTCCGTTCTTCAAGACGGTGGAGGTGGAGGACGCGGAGGACGTCCCCCTGACCGCAAGCACCAAGCTGGAGCGCACGCTGGGCTACGGGAGGTTCCAGTTTTTCCAGGTCTGGGTCTTCTCGGCCGCCGTCTGCTTCATCGGCGCAATGAACACCTTCCAGCTCGTGTTCTTCATCACCAGGAAGGACTTCAGATGCGCCCTGCCCAGCCACCTGGAAAATTCCGAGTTAGTGTGTGGAACTGGCTGGCAGGTGCAGTACATACGTACCTATTCTCCCCCCCTCCCCCTTTCTTGGCCTTTCTAGGTTTGACCACTTGACCTTCAAGAGCCACAGTCACCTGGTGGGAGAGTGCCACATGGCAGAGTTTAGTGACGACGTCAAAGAGTGCCAGGAATGGGTTTTGCGAAGGCCACATGAGATAAGCAGCCACCGCTGTTTCAACCCGAAGAAGAATGTGAGTGGTGAAGTCATGCTTGAACAGTATCTAGCAGGTAGATGTTGTTGATCCTAAGGCAAAGGGTACCACCACCCACAAAGGTGTCTTGTCAATACGGGTACGTCCACCAACGGGAAGGGTCAGACCACTTCTGGAGCTTGGCCGCCGAGAACGACTGGGTGTGCGACCAGGAGGAGCGGGGGGCAAACCTGCTGATGGCCCAGAGCGTCGGAATAATATTCAACAGCTTGCTGTTCATGCAAGTCAGCGACAGGTGAAACAGAAGCAACATTTGAAAAGGATGGCATTTCTATCATAGCTATACTAATATGCCCAAACCAAGGAAAGTTACTGTTTGTAAGGTATTAGAACTCAGCTTTGGTGCATGCCAGTTTCAGAAAATTTTGCATGGGGAGTATTGACACCATTTGTGTCAATCTTTATTTTTTTTTAAAGGAATGATATATGTCTTTTTTCAATTTTTTTGTTTGGAAAACGATATTTTTTTCAACTCCTTGTGCTCCTGAATGTCCCTGCAAGGTGTAACAGTACAGTAGGTCAACTTTTACCTACTACTATCCTGTTTTCAGCTGGGGAAGGCAGCCTGTGTTCCACATCACCAACGCCATGTACATCGTCTCCCGGATGGCCTTCCTCTTCCTCCACGACCACTACTTGCTCTCGCTCTTCATCGTGGCCGTCGGCTCCTCGTTCTACCCGGTCGGCATCAGGGTGGCGTACACAGTCAGTAAGTTGTCGATTTGCTCCACAAAGTGGTCGTCCCTCCCTCCCTCGATCGGTCGAATCACGCCCGCTTCATCCAGTCGCCGAGTACACCAACGAGGAGGGCCGCCTGTATCTCTACGCCGCCGGGTGGATCTTCTGGGTGTTCGGCATCTGCTTCCTCTCGCTGGTGGCCTGGGCCAGCGGACACTGGATGACCTACGGACTTGCCACCACCCTGCCAAACTTCATCCTCTTTATCTTCTGGTGGTAGGAAACTTAAAAGCAAGATGTATACTACAGTATACCCTAGATGCCATAAAGACATGTCTGCTTACGTTAGGATTTCTCCTGAGTCGCCAAGACTGCTGCTGACTCAGGGCAAGGTGGAGAGAGCGGAGGGGATCATCAGGCACATCAAGACGGTCAACAAACAGAAGATACCGGGCGACTTCAGGAAGGAGCTGGAGAAGATCTCGTCGGAGATCTCGGGCGAGGAGGCGGCAGGCATCCTGACGCTGATGTCGTCCATGAGGATGGTCAACATCACCGTTCTGTTCGCCATCACCTGGTAGTACACCAAGTCCTTCTACTATATAGACAGATGTTCCTAACAGCTTGGTTTTGTCTTGTCTGCACGTCAGGGTGGTGAACGACTTCTTCTACATCGGCGGCCAGATGAACGTGGAGAACCTGGCCGGGAACCAGTTCACCAACTTCGCACTGGCCGCCCTGACGGAGCTGCCGTCCGTCTTCATCGGCGAGTACATATGCAACCGCATTGGGCGCAGGTGGAGCCACGTCCTCTGCATGGCCGTCACCACTGCCTTCTTCGCCGCCAACACCGCCCTCGCCAAGAGTGAGGACAAGATGAGATCTAGCAAATTAAAATATTGTTATGCTGTTCAAGTCTCATTAGGTGCAACGCCATAGCCACATTGACACACCAGTTCCCATGAGATCACTGAAGTTAAGCAAGGTTGGTACTGGTTATTGCTGGGTGGGTGACTGACATGGAACAGAAGGAAAAGAATAATTTTTCCGTTCCTTCCCTTCTCTCTTGTGGGATTGCTCTAGAGAGTGCTAACCCATTGGTGTTGTGCTAGGCGGAGTATCCAGATCTGAAAGAGGTGACAGGACTGCCGAAATGCAAATGAGTTAAGCTCTAGTATGCTTGCTCCTTGCGACCTCCTGGTAGGGAGAGGTGACTCACTCGGTCCCAAGATACTGTCAAAAAGATGGTTGGGGCTTGCGACCCTTGGAGGTAAAACCACCAGTTGGTCAGATAAAACAGGCGCAACGCCGTAGCCACGTTGACACACCAGTTCCCGTGAGATCACTGAAGTTAAGCAACGTTGGGACTGGTTAGTGCTTGGATGGGTGACCGCCA
>JAAUYM010043718.1_pt1 | contig 13988 bp, 14 predicted proteins | sample 7278001 | NCBI WGS metagenome assembly JAAUYM01 (sample SAMN14350224, study PRJNA611818) | marine sediment metagenome | isolation source: surface marine sediment (1.8m) | place: French Polynesia: Moorea | collected 2018-08
CCGTTCTCCAATATTTCAATACTCAAATTAATTAGCTTATAATTTAGTACAACTTTTTTCACAAAAATCAACACAACCCTTTCTTTTTTTTTTAAATTTCTCCCCCTACCGGCTGCGCTTCTCTTAGACCGGGCCATTAAAGGGGAAAAACAGAGCAATAAAAAAGGGTATAAACATCTAAACTATAAAGTCTGCAGCTATTATAGCTAAAAAATAAGAATGATAATTCTTCTTGCCCTAATTAAAAGAGCAAGAGCTCTTGGTAAAATTCTCTTTCAAGCCATGCTTATCAAAAAATCGTATCGGTGGCGAGGATAAGTTGCCCGAATTCAGATTCAAAAAATCCCTACGGCTAGTCCGGCTATCAGAGACATAAAGAAATCTATTTCTACACCCAAAAACAATATGCTCGTCAGAAAGCTAAAGAACAGAATTGATCCGTATTCCGCTATAAAAATCAGGGCAAACCCCCCAGCGCCAAACTCAATATTGAAGCCAGATACTAGTTCTGATTCTCCTTCCGCAAAGTCAAACGGAGTGCGATTGGTTTCAGCTACACATATTGTTAATCATAAAGGGAGCGACACCAACAATAAGGCGATTGAAGTGTGCCCGGCTATTTGAAGCCAGGAATTCAAGGAGATTCCGTCTGACAATACTAAAATGGCAATAATAAAAATGGCAAGGCTAATTTCATACGAAATAGTCTGTGCAATTCCCCGCATAGCCCCTAGAAGAGCAAATTTGCTATTTGAGGCTCAGCCCGCTAACAAAAGAGGGTATAAATTTAAACTCAAACAGATCAAAAGTAACAAAATTGATATAATGGAGGCTAGAACTTGCTCCTTAAATAAGCTGAGGTTTCATACAATTAAAACTAGGACGAGAGCGAGAGCAGGTGATAGTGTGAATAAGCTAAAGTTACTAGTGAGAGGAGATAGTGGTTCTTTAGTAAAAAGTTTGATGGCGTCTGCAATTGGCTGAAGAAGCCCAAAAAACCTTACCTTATTTGGGCCTTTACGAAGTTGAGCCAAACCCAAAAATTTACGTTCAAGAAGTGTAAAAAAAGCTACGTTAACTAGCACTGGGATTAACAGTAAAATACAATGAAACAAGTTGCAAAAAATTTCTTAGGATTTCCACCTTTACCTCTTCAGAGTAATGCTCTAAATAAGCTACTAGGATAACATATTTATATAAATAAATTATATATCAATTAGTAAAGATTGATCGCTTGTGATGACTTTTTGAACTTGTTAGGGTTTACTGGATAATTGGTTGAGGGTTGTTGTTTTTGACAGCCCTTGTGAGCAAGGAGTGGAGCTTATGGGTGAGATGGGAAATTTTTAGCTTACCCTCTTTCAACTTAGAAGTGCCTTTTTATTTTGATAAGATAAGTGTTCTCTTTTTTTGTTCAGTTCTATTTATCTATTCCCGTGTTTCTCAGTTTTCCCAAGAATATATAGCAGAAACCCGGTACATGGTTCGATTTTCTGTTCTAGTCAGGCTTTTCGTGCTTTCAATAGTTATCTTAATCTTTAGGCCCAGGTTAATTAGTATACTCCTGGGGTGAGATGGACTAGGGCTTACATCATTTTTGCTAGTATTCTATTTTCATAGGAGAAAGTCTTTTGGGGCTAGGATAGTTACTGTAATAAGCAATCGTCTGGGAGATGTGTTTTTATTGCTAGGAATTGGCCTACTCCTGAGTCGACAGAGATGAAATTTCTGAATGTTTTTTTTGGATTCCCCAATAATAGGGGCGGATTTGCTTATACTAATTGCTTTCAGGTCTTTTACTAAAAGAGCGCAAATTCCGTTTTCTGCCTGATTGCCCCTAGCAATGGCTGCCCCCACTCCTGTTTCGGCTTTAGTTCACTCTTCTACATTGGTCACAGCGGGGGTTTATTTACTCATTCGTAGAGCCCATATACTAGAAACCTGAAGATATTGTCACTTAGTTTTATGAGTAGGCTTAGCCACTTTAAGTCTTGCAAGCCTTAGTGCCAATTTTGAAATAGACATAAAAAAAATTGTGGCTCTCTCCACCCTAAGGCATTTAGGGCTAATAATATGCAGAGTTGGACTAGGGAGTTACAAGTTGGCTTTTTTTCATTTATTAAGACACGCTTACTTCAAGTCCATAATCTTTATTGCCACCGGTCATTTAATTCACGCTAATTTAAGAGTGCAAGATTTGCGTAAAAGAATAAATACAACTTACTTATACGCTTTTACCATAGGATTTTTACTAGTGGCGTCTCTGTCAATAAGAGGGTTTCCATATCTGAGGGGCTTTGGGTCTAAACATTTAATTTTGGAGTTGTTGCTCAATAAATCTGTTAGAGGGGTATTGGCAGGAGTGTTTTATATAACTCTAATATTTAGAGTTAGATACAGGTTTCGTTTTATGTACATGTGTATGAGGACATCCTGGCATAGCAAGGCCTTGCCTGAGTTCTATCTTGTTCGAGAGACCCCTCTCACCCTTATCAGACTTTTAAAGTTAGGAAGATTGGCCGTTATAGGAGGAACTGGGCTTGTATTTATTTTAGGCTGTGAGCATGAGTACACCTCAAAGCTTGTAACTAGCAATTTGAGATATGGGGCCTTGATGGCGGGGCTTATCTTGTGTGGGGTTGTAGTGAAAAATAAAAATCTAAATTTAGCTAAAAAAATAAGTATTTTTTCTTTAGGGTCAATGTGGAGCTTGCCTTACTTAAGGGGGAGGTACGTAGGGAAGGGAAGCCTACAACTAGGAGAAGCCAGTAGTCGAGCTCAAAAGCAAGAGCTGTCATTTAGCTGAGAGACTTTTAGGTACCTAAAAAGGTGAAGTCAAAACTTTGACTCTTTTTCTTCGTCTCAAATTTTAGGAGTAATTTCAGTAACCTGGGTTTTAGCCCTCTTGTTAATGTTAAGCTAATTATTCTTCAATATTAATTGAAACTTAAAAACTCAAAATTTTTTGTGCTTAACACCCGAATATAAGAAGTTTAATATTAGGAAAACGGGCAACATAAGTGCCAAAGGTGTTCACTTAAAAGCTGTGCCTTGTGTGAGTAGGGTGCTTTGAGAATTAGCAATAAAAAAATTTAATACAATCCTTAGATACATAAAAAATATAAAAATTGAAAAGATCAGCATCAGTAAACTTAAAAGATACTGATTTTGCCAGATTAATCTCTGAATAACGACTAACTTCCCCAAAAACCCAACTGTAGGAGGAATGCCCGCAATTCTAAAAAGAGCGGTTGCGACTGTCGCTGTTTGAAAAAAAGGCTGTTTTGTTTGAGTCATTTGGTAGAACGAGTGGATAAGAGTATGCCCCAATATTGCGGTAGTCACAAACAATCCCAGAGAATAGGCGCATCAGAAAATAAATATAATTTCTAAGTTTTTAACTGCTATTACAAGTCACACCCCGGCAAAAACTGATGAATAGGCTAAAAACTTTTTTACTCAGGTTTGACCTAAAGAGCCGAACCTGGCTACAACTAAAGAAACGGCTGCTCAATATACAGCATAAGAAATAGCTATGCTCACTATTGCGAATAAGGGAATTAATTTTTGGACTGAAGATAATATAAAAACATAAAAATAAGAGGTGCGGCTTGTGACGTCAACAAATCAAGAGTGAAAGGGAGCTAACCCCAATTTTACGAAGAGGGCTACCAGTAAAGCTAAATTGGCCATTTTAAGAAATTGGGCTGTAGCCCTTAAAATAAGGCCTAGCATAAAAATTCTAGATCTAAAAGCCTGCACAATAAAATATTTAATTACTATTTCTGGAAATTTAGGCCTCGGAGAAAGTAACAGAGTGCCAACAAAGGCGATCAGGTTTACTTCTATTCAAAGTCAGATTCTAAATAAATTGTTAAGCGAAGATGCGGCAATTACAGAGATGGCTAAAAATAGGGCTCTAAAATTTTTTAATGAGTAAAAAAGGATTTATTAAATGGCTGATTAAAGCATTAAGCTGTAAACTTAAGAATAGGGCGTTCCTTTTATCTAATGTCGTCATTTATTAAGAGCCATCCCCTTCTAAAAATTGTAAATTCTTCATTAATTGAACTGCCCTCCCCGGCGGGCTTGAGAAGAATATGAAATTATGGGTCTTTGCTAGGTTTATGCCTTTTAACTCAATTGCTTACCGGTATTTTCTTGGCTATTCATTATTCAAGGGACGTAGGAGTGGCTTTTAATGCCGTTGATCATGTGATACGAGATGTCAGGCTAGGCTGACCAATTCGCATAGCACATGCGAATGGTGCAAGGTTATTTTTTATCTGTCTTTACCTTCATGCTAGGCGCGGGATTTACTACGGATCGTTCAAGCTACGGGAAGTATGGCTAGTAGGGGTAGTAATTTTACTACTGGTGATGGCTACAGCTTTTATGGGCTACGTGTTACCATGGGGACAAATGTCCTTTTGGGGAGCCACAGTAATTACAAATCTATTTTCGGCAATTCCTGGAATTGGAGGGGATATTGTCACTGGGCTTTGGGGAGGATTTGCCGTAGACAACCCAACTCTAACCCGATTTTTTGCATTTCATTTTTTACTTCCATTTGTTATTGCTGCAATAGTAGGTGTACATCTCGTATTTTTACATCAAACAGGCTCTTCTAACCCTTTAGGCTTGAGAATAAATAAATTAAAAATCATATTTCACCCTTATTTCTCACTTAAAGACCTAATAGGGGGTATGCTAATACTTTTTATTTTTACTCTGATTGTGTTAGGCCATCCCTGGGATTTAGGAGACCCGGAGAATTTTATCCCTGCCAATTCTCTAGTAACACCAGTGCACATTCAACCTGAGTGATATTTTTTATTTGCTTACGCCATCTTACGCTCAATTCCTAATAAGTTGGGGGGAGTATTAGCACTGGCGGGCTCTATTTTAATTCTTGCAGTATTGTCAGCTTACCCGTCTACGCAATTCCGGGGTATTCTATTTTATCCCGTTGGAAAGATATTTTTCTGAGTCTTGATTGTATGCGTTATTCTGCTTACCTGAATTGGGGCCCAGCCGGTGGAAGAGCCATATATCATCACGGGCCAAGTTTTAACAATTTTATACTTTAGATTTTACGGGATATTTGTGCCTTCCTTGTTGGCATGAGACCGTATTTTAGCGTAACAGGAAATCCATTTCAAGCGCTTAAAGCTTGTGCACTACTCTGCCATATTAGTAGTTTAAATAAAATACTTATTTGTGGTATAAGAGATGAGTTCCAGGGCTATAGTCAATTATGATAATTTATTTGCATTAAATAGGTGTTTTGGCCTGTAACTGTGCCTGATAAAAGGATTGTCTTGATAGGGCAAATTATGTTTTACCCTTATGAAAATGAATAATCATATCTGATTTCGACTCAGAATTAGGAATTTCCTGCTCTTTTAGTATAACAGTACATTTAATTGCAAATTAAAAAGTGAAAGGAGTTATACCTGTAATTTATTTAGTCTGGCTACTAGCGATTTTAGTGTTTTCTAAGAATATTAGTCTTTGGGGCTTATTAGTAGTTTTTCTTCTTCTCCTAATAAGGAAAAGAAGCAGACTAACCAGTTATTACATTTCCGAAAGCCTGGCTTATGATAACTTTGGATTTTTTCTAATAGCTTTAACACTATTAATTGGGTTTTTTATAGTTTGAGTATCTGAGAGTCTCGTAGGAAGTAATCTAGGCAATGTATATTTTTCAGGCATTGTCGTGTTAGTGTGTATTCTGATTCTAATTTTTAGACTTGACTCCGCTATTGCGTTTTACATTTTTTTCGAGTTTTCCTTGTTGCCAATTCTATACATAATTTTAGGATGAGGGTACCAGCCGGAACGGCTACTCGCGGGAAAAGCGATAATAATTTATACTGTGTTTGCCTCCCTGCCGTTACTTTTTTTATTTCTAAAAGTGAGACATTTTTACTCATCTTCGATATACTTATGGGCAGGAAGTCTGTTAATTGAAGAGAGGGTATTTTTTCGAAGAAGGGGCAGATTGCTATTATTAGTGGGATTTTTAGTAAAATTCCCGATAGCGAGTTGACACTTATGGCTTCCTAAGGCTCATGTAGAGGCCCCAGTGGCAGGGTCTATAGTACTGGCGGGGGTTATATTAAAACTAGGGGGAATTGGGATGATTCGAGTCAGACCTCTAGTAAAAAGAGCCGATAGTAGAAGCGTGATAATTCCTGGATACGCTCTTTTTTTGTCAGGGGTGTTGGCTTTTTTATGTTTAGCGCAATTAGACATAAAAATCTTAATTGCGTTTTCTTCAGTTTGTCATATGGCATTGGCAATTGCTGGTTTTTTAAGGCAAACAGGGCTTGGAGCTTTAGGGGCGTATGCTATTTTACTTGCACATGGAATTGCCTCTTCAGGGCTTTTCATGGGGGCTAACACAATTTACCTGCGTAGGCATACTCGTAGGATAATTTTTAGGCGAGGGATAATGAGATTCTTGCCGGGGTTTGTTGGGTTTTGGTTTATTCTAATAGTTGCAAACCTAGGAGGCCCTCCTTCTCTTAATCTTTTAAGAGAGATAATAACATTAAGAAGGCTTTTAAATTTTAATTGAACCAGGTTTTTAATAATTATAATATTAACTTATTTTGGGGCAGGCTATACCTTATTACTGTATGGGACGTCAGTTCACGGACAATGCTCAAACCAGGCGCAAAGATTTATATTTTGTTCGTATCAGGAGTTGAACACTTTGTTTTCTCACAGAGCCAGAGTTATAGCGGTTGTGATAATGTTTCATGCCCTGGTCTATATCTGTATTCGTTTTATTTTCAAGTCTATCATGGGCTATTTCAATAATTGTATTATTACTCACTAAAATTTTGGGCCAAAAATTAGATCAGGCTAATTCTAAGCTTAGCCCATTTGAATGTGGATTTTCTCCAATGGACAATAGTCGGGCTTACTTTTCTATACAGTTTTTCTTAGTCGCTTTAATTTTCCTGATTTTTGATTTAGAACTTGTTTTAATCTTTCCTTTGTTACCGTCCTTAGCATTAAGAGTTGGGCAGGTTTTAGCGTTGAATTATCTTGTATTCATTATTGCTTTGGTCCTAGGTTTAGTGGTGGAATGAGTATTTGGAATGTTAGACTGAGTAAAATTTTGTGAAAGCTAATGCATCTTGCTGTTAACAAGAACTTTGGAATTATTCCTCGGATAGAGACTACTCTTTCTTAAGTTTTCAAAACAAAAATTGGTTCCGTTAAAACTTTATACCCTTAATTTCTAACTAAGGAAAAGCAGATATCTGTTGAGTTTAAGTGTCCTAATTTTAGAGAGAAATTCTAATATGTTTTTTACATCATATAAAGATTTATTTTTAATCTGACAAATTAATGTTTTAGAGTTAAACTATAGACTTAACAAGCGTCTTTAATCTCCAAAATTAAAATTTTTAAGTTAAACTATGCTGAAGAGTATTACTTTCAAAGAGTTATGAGCCCTTTAGCTTAATATAGCTTACTATGTAAAATTACCAGCTGAGGACAACTGTTGTAACTATGGTCTATTGGCGGACAAGGATGAGTTATTTCTACTGAAGTACCTAGTGCTTTCCTAGACACCACGGGCCGATGTCTTACTATAGACTCCCACAGAATAAACATAAAATAAATCACCGAAATAAATGAGACTATAGAGCCGACTCTGGCAATAAGATTTCAGCCTCAATAGCAGTCAGGGTAGTCTGAATAACGCCGAGGTATGCCCGCTAGCCCTAAGAAATGTATAGGGAAAAAAGTTAAATTTACCCCAAAAAACATCATTACAAATTGGCCTTTGAGTCAACCGGGCTGTATAGTAAGGCCGGTTATTAAAGGGTATCAGTTTACTAGTCCTCCCATAAGGGCAAAGACGGCACCTATTCTTAAAACGTAGTGAAAGTGTGCTACTACATAGTAAGTATCATGCAATACAATGTCCAAAGAGGAGTTAGCTAGGACAATGCCAGTGAGGCCGCCTAATGTGAATAGGAAAACAAAACCCAAAGTTCAGTATATTGACGGAGAAAAGTCTATTCGTATCCCATGTAAAGTGCCCAATCATCTAAAGATTTTAATTCCCGTTGGGACAGCAATAATTATAGTAGCTGTAGTAAAATAAGCTCGAGTGTCTGCGTCTATCCCTACTGTAAATATATGGTGAGCTCATACTACGAAACCAAGAACCCCAATTGCAGCTATTGCATAAATTATCCCTAAGACGCCAAATGGCTCCTCTTTCCCAGTTTCTTGCCTGATAATATGAGAAATCAGGCCAAACCCTGGCAAAATTAAAATATAGACTTCAGGATGACCAAAAAACCAAAATAAGTGCTGATAAAGCACTGGATCGCCCCCTCCTGCTGTATCATAAAAAGTTGTATTCAAATTACGATCTGTTAGAAGCATTGTGATAGCTCCAGCTAAAACGGGTAAGGATAAAAGAAGCAAGATTGCAGTAATCAATACTGCCCATGCAAAGAGAGGTATTCGTTCTATTAGTATACCAAATGTGCGCAAATTACCTAAGGTTCTAATAAAATTAACTGCTCCTAATAATGAAGAGATCCCTGCAAGATGTAAGGAAAAAATTGCAAAATCGACCGACGAGCCTGCATGGGCAATATTTCTTCTTAGTGGAGGGTAAACAGTTCATCCCGTTCCAGCCCCTCTTTCCACTATACCTCTTATTAAAAGAAGCACTAAAGAAGGCATCAGAAACCAAAATCTTATATTATTCAGTCGGGGAAAAGCCATATCTGCCGCCCCAAGCATTAAAGGTACCAGCCAATTCCCAAACCCCCCAATTAGAATAGGTATTACTATAAAAAAAATTATAATAAAAGCATGAGCTGTAACAACGACGTTGTACAGCTGGTCATCCCCTAAAAGAGAGCCTGGTTGACTAAGCTCTAGTCGAATAATCATTCTAAGTCCCGTACCAATTATCCCTGCTCAAGCTCCAGCAAGTAAATAAAGGGTTCCAATATCTTTGTGATTGGCGGATCATATTCACTTATGAAAATTTTTTATTGTATTTATATAAATATGTCCAACTTAATTCGTCATCCATACCACCTAGTAGATCTATCTCCTTGGCCCCTAGTAAGGGCATTCGGGGCCTTTATGTTAACCTTTGGCCTTGTCGTATGGTTTCACTATAGCTCCCCGGGGCTCATGCTGGCGGGCTTAGTGCTTGTTATAGTGGTAATAAGCCAATGATGGCGCGATGTGTCTTTCGAGGGGGCCTATCAAGGGCTTCACACAGAAATTGTGGAATTGGGCTTGCGCTGAGGAATGCTCTTATTTATTGTATCTGAAGTGTTCTTTTTTCTATCCTTTTTCTGAGCTTTCTTTCATTCTAGGTTAGCCCCGGCGGTAGAAATTGGGAGATCTTGGCCACCCTTAGGAATTGTGCCGTTTAACCCCTTTCAGATTCCCCTGTTAAACACTGTGGTTCTCCTGTCCTCCGGGGTAACAGTGACTTGGTCTCATCATGCTTTAATGGCCGGAGAAAAAAGTACTGCACTAACAAGTCTAGGAGGCACAATTTTATTGGGCGTTTATTTTACGTGCTTGCAAGCAATAGAGTATTATGAGGCTTCATTTAGACTCGCTGAAGGAGCCTACGGTTCAACGTTTTACATTGCCACTGGGTTTCATGGCCTTCACGTTTTAGTGGGTACCACTTTCTTACTAGTATGTTTTTTACGCGCGTGAAAGTCGCATTTTTCGGCAGATCATCATTTTGGGTTTGAGGCTGCTGCTTGATATTGGCATTTTGTAGACGTAGTTTGATTATTTCTCTATGTTTCTATCTACTGGTGAGGAGGAGTATAAGACAATAGTATAAGCATTACAGCCCGCTTACAATGGGCAGATGATTTCTTAACAATAGTTTAAAAAAAATATAAATTTTGTAAATTTAAGATGGCTACTTGAAAAAATTTAGCTTTAGTCTTTACTAAACCATGTAATTTTATGAAATGGAGTTGCAAATCTCAATTATTAATTTTATATAAGACCACAGTGGAAAATAAAGTGCCAGCATCCGCGGTTACACTTTAGCTTTGTGAGTGCTTTAAACTAAAGTTCTAAAGTAGACTGTACAATTCAATATTTATTGCTTAAGTATCAATTTAGTAAAAAAAGAATTAGGATTAGTCCCCTATTACGCCCATAAAAAGTTAGGTAGTATCACCATCTTTATGACAAACCTAAAAAGCATGACTGCAATTTTGATTTTTAGAGAAATTTGAGCTTTGATAGATAATCCTCTGTAGAGTTTATATTAATTTTTTTTTTGTGTGGCTGTAAAAAATAACCTTTTGGTTAAATTTTTTTCAAGTAAATATATAGAATTTTAATGATACCTTGAATTGCACAACTTAGTATTTTAGGATTTAAAAGTAAAAAATTAACGTTTGAACTTTTTTAAAATTGAATACAAATTGTCCGTCACTCTCTTAGAGATAAGTCGTAGCAAAGTAGTGCTTATGGAAATAGGCACTAAATCGTCTATAATTGAGATGATTGTTGTTTTGCTGGTTATTCCCAGAACTCTGGGGCTTCTGTCGTATCACCCCTTAGTTATATGCCTGCTATTAGTGGGGTACGCCAGGGGAGTCGGGCTACTTTTAGGGGCTTTACTTACAAAATGGTTCTTAGCCGCTGTTATCCTAGTTTTTTTAGGGGGTATAATAGTCATTTTTTTTTATGCCACTTCTCTCTCTGTTACAGACAAAATTATTTTAAATCCTAGTAACTTGTTTGCAGCAAGGGTTTTTGGATTTAGGGGTTTAATTCTTTTGGAGACTGAGACAGACCTAGTAAGAGGAAGGAGTCCGTTAAGCCTGGTTACCCAGGGATACGGAAAAACAGGATTTAGTGTTATTATTTTTTTAATATTGTATCTGCTATCGGTGTTGTTTATTGTTGTGAAAATTTCCTGCAGCTTTAAAGGTACCCTAATTCGACAATTCTAAGACTTTGAGCTTTAAACCTTTTTCTAGTTCTTACAAGCATTAAGTTTTACGATTTAACAACGGGTTTAAGTTTTTTTGGTTTAATATTATTTACTTTGTTTTTACTAAAGCTAATAAAGTTCAATACTCATTTGTTAGTAACTCTTTTGGTTCTTGAGTATGTGGGAGTGAGACTTCTAATTCTGCTTAGCCTATCAGTAAAACATAGCCTGCTTTACTCAAGGATTTTTTTAGTAATACTTACGTTTATGGTTTGTGAAGCTAGCGTCGGTTTAGGGCTTCTAATTAGAAACGCACGACAAAGGGGCTCAGAGCTTATATCTTGTTATTCTGCTTAAGTTAATAAAACTTTTAACCTTCAAAGTTAATATTGCGGCTGTGAAATCTAAAAGATAGAAAGTTTTTACCTTTCTTATGAGTTTGCTCCAATCAGTTAGTATAATTATTACAGTAAATTTCCAATTTAAAGATTTTTCTATATTGGCAGACTAGTGCATTAAGTTTAGAACTTAAATATAAAGATACTTTATTCCTCAAATAAATCCGATGCTTTGGTTAAATTTGTATGCCTTTTTTACAATTAGGTGGGGCTTAGTAGTGCTAAAAGTATATTTTCAAGATGTCTAACTTGTTTTCAATCTTTGACCCCCAGACTCATGCAGGCCTAAGTTTAAATTGGAGGGCAGCTTGCCTAGTCACTATGGCAATCCCTAGTGCATTCTGACTAACAGAGTCACAAGCCACAGCCATGTCTAAATCTTTAACTCTGTTTGTCTATAAAGAACTTAGGCCCATCTTAGGTAAGGCCGCTTTCCCGGGAAGAGCCCTAATTCCTTTAGGTCTATTTTACTTTATTCTTATCAATAATGCTTTTGGTCTGTGTCCTTACGTGTTCACGTCGACCTCCCATTTAACTTTTGCGTTTTCTCTTGCTTTACCTTTATGGTTAGGGCATGTCCTGTATGCTTGGCTAAAAGTACCCGAGCCCATACTTGCCCATCTCGTCCCGCTAGGCACTCCTGGAGGCTTGATGCCCTTTATAGTGTTAATTGAGTTGGTAAGCAGTCTTATTCGACCTCTTACCCTTTCAGTTCGTCTAGCTGCTAACATGGTAGCAGGCCACTTGCTTCTAACACTTCTCTCTTCGCAAAGCCCAAGGAGAGCTTGAGTAAGATTTACAGCTTTAATCAGAGGTTTACTAGTCTTAGGCCTTCTGGAGAGAGCTGTGGCTCTTATCCAAGCCTATGTTTTTACTGTTCTATCCACACTCTATGTAAGGGATATTGAAACACTTGACTTTAAGCCCTACTAAAGTCGGCCAGAAGTTTAATATCAGCGTACTTTTAGCATCACGAATTCTTAATTAGACAAAAAGTATGACTCTCGAATCTAAGTAAATCTATTAAGTGAGTTGTAGTAAAAAATTTATTAAACTAATAGATATAGTGATATGCTTTAACTTAGCCTTCTAGTAGATTTGGCTCTGTTTAACAGTCTCTTTAGAAAAATTGCATAAATTACGGGCCAAGCTGTGATTTAAGGCTAGCTAAAAAATATAGGAGTTAAATTATCTATAATTTACATAAAATGTTGTTTTAGGATTTTTAAACTGCCAATCTTAAGAACTGTAAATTTAAAATTAGAATATTAGTAAAGTATTAGTACTCCTAATTATCGAGGTCTAATTAATTATTTTTAGAGCGGCCCTGTCTTAGTGCCTCATAATATCTGAGGGCTGTTTAACAAAAACAATTGCACTAAAGTGCAAACTTCTGCTCAGTGTTTATAAACAGCCGCTTTTGTGCTAAGGTAGCATAATCATTTGTTGGCTAATTGTCTTCCTGAATAAACGAAGCCACCTCTAAGATTTAGCTTAGCTTTAACCTGGACTTTCGTCTGAAGATGCAAATCTCTTTATGCCTTAAATAGACGAGAAGACCCTAAAACCTGATGCCTTTATTTGGGATAAAACTTTAAAAAATAATATAAAAACAGCCACCAGATTGTGACCCCTAAAAGATAAGCAAGTTTAGGTACTTTAGGGATAACAGCGCTAAGGGGATTAAAGCTCATATTAAATTCTCTTCTAGCGACCTCGATGTTGAATTAAAATACCAATGGCGCAGCCGTTTAATTGGGCAAAGTCTGTTCGACTACTCCACTTTTACATGATTTGAGTTCAGATCGACGCAAGTCAGATTGGTTTCTATCTTTTATTTAGCTAAGCGCGTGCTAGTACGAAAGGAAGCCCGCTATTTTATTAATGTCTCATTGAACCCAAGTAGGGCTGCAAGACGCGGCTGCGCCTATTATAGAGGAATTTATCTTCTTTCATGATTTTGCTATAGTAATTCTAACTTATATTCTTTCAGGAGTAGGGTTTGTAATGGTACGATTAGCCCAAAACTCGTTCATTAACCAGGGCCTACTCGAAGGCCAAGTCATTGAGTGCGTATGGACGCTTATTCCTGCGGTCCTTTTAGTTCAAATTGCAATTCCTTCTTTAACTCTGCTGTACATATTAGATGAAAGGGACAGGTGCAGGATAACCTTAAAAATCGTAGGACACCAATGATACTGAAGGTATGAATTTTCTGACTTCTGGCCTCCCCAAGAAAGATCAGTTGAATTTGACTCCTACATAATTCCTGAGCTGGAGCTAGCTTCAGGTGAAGTTCGACTATTAGACGTGGATAACCGTACTACGCTGCCCCTCGCTACGCATGTACGGGCTCTTGTTAGAAGGGCAGATGTTCTTCACTCATGAACAGTGCCCACTATGGGAGTAAAGGCAGATGCTTGCCCGGGACGCCTCAACCAGATAAAATTTTTAAGGCATCGTCCAGGACTATTCTACGGGCAGTGTAGGGAGATTTGTGGGGCCAATCACAGCTTTATGCCTATTGTGCTTGAAGTGGTCCCCAGAGAAGCTTTTCTTACTTGAGTAGTCTCACTCATAGATTAATCTATGAGTGAGACTACTCAAGTAAGAAA
>JAAUYM010078717.1_pt1 | contig 13983 bp, 10 predicted proteins | sample 7278001 | NCBI WGS metagenome assembly JAAUYM01 (sample SAMN14350224, study PRJNA611818) | marine sediment metagenome | isolation source: surface marine sediment (1.8m) | place: French Polynesia: Moorea | collected 2018-08
CTACTCCAGGCTCAGGCTGTCTACTCTCTAAAGATGGCACCAGCGCCGCCAGAAGTCCCTACAGCAGGAACAGAAAGCAAGAGAGCTTCTTCGCTTCGCAGTGTTGCCAATCGACGAGGGACACTTTAGCAGCCCAGATTCTTTTTTTAAAAGTTGCTTTTTTTCTGTTTGATGTCTTAAGCACGAAGACAAAAATAAATATAGGTTGGCCCATTTTAGGGTGTTTTTTGTATGGTAGGATAAACTTGAATAATCGAAGCATTGCATTTCTCCCCGTTGGCCGACGAAGATGCAGTGCGTTTCCAAAAAAAAATAGTAAGTACGGACACAACATATTCCCAATTATGTAGGTAGATCTTGTGACACGACAGTAGATATCAACGAGTCTACCATGGTCGACATAAAAGCTCAATCCGTTACTACGCAAGCGGGTGGCAACTCTGCTTTGTGGTCCGACTGCGATTGGCCGAGCCTGATTAGCCGTCGCCGACCGACAGCGTCAGCGACAGCCAGCAGCTGACACTTGCTGTCGCTATCCTCACTCACGCCACAAAGTGGTGGAGCCATCGCCGCCGCCGTCGCCGTCGCCGTCGCCGTCGCCGTCGTCGTCGTCGTCGTCGTCGCCGTCGTCGTCGTCGTCGTCGTCGTCGTCGCCGTCGTCGTCGTCGTCGCGTGGTTACTTGCTTGCCAAGAACTGAGGAGGGAAGGGGTGTCCTCCAGAGAGACGCTCTCCTCCTTCTTCGGCCTCAGGGGCATCTTGGCCTCGCCAGCGCCGGGAAGAGCTTCAAGATGGAGCCCACCAGGCCGGAGAAAGAATTCAGGGTGGAGACGGGCGGGATCTACTGGTAAGAGGGAGAGAGAGGGGTGGGGTGGAGAGGGGAGGGAAGGGCCACTACTTTGGCGTCGCAGTGCAGCATCAGTAATTACATCAGTAACTTGGCTGGTTTTATTGGTGCGTCCATTGGTGCGTAAACGAACTTTCGTATATTGTCAAGAATTTGTTCTAAATCGACGTTGTGGACCCTCGAAGCATAGAATATTATAGTGGCCAAGATGTCTATCTGCACGTACTTGTAAGGTCTGTGCCATTCCCAACCAATATCGCTAGCGTGCATTTAGTGATGGGTTGTCCTAACTACAGGAGAGGTGTTAGAATAGTAAAAAAAAAATACCCCTAGAGCAACTACAGCAATTTAAATTTTGACCCCCATCACTGATTACCACTAGTAGCGTAGCCTTTGGTGTGGCTCTACTGGTACCAATATTGGTTGGGATGTGACGATGGGAGAGCACCGGTAGTTGCTATTTCTGTTTAAGTAGAAAATAATCGCCTTACACGAGACATTACGATGGATTATATATAGACCTTTATTGGAGAAAACTAACGGATTTGGCTTTCATACGAGGCTTTTTTGAAGCTTCCTTCGGCTTTCATGACCAATAAGACAGACTTGGGTAGAATCAAGCTACCTACTTCGATTATTTGCTGCCAGCTGTCATTGTCTTGTTGAGGTAGATAACCGTCAAATATGAGGTCATGCTGTCAAAGAACTGCCAAGACCAAGACAAACCAACAGATTGGCTCTTTTAAGGCAATGTGTAGGCTTGTTCCGTGGTTCTCACCACCAGGCAAAATCCAGGCTTCTCTTTTTGTGTTTACCTAACGTGCAATTTTGCACTCCCAATATATTTTCTGGCAATTATATGATGAGAACTGCTACAGGTTTTTTTTGCCCAGATTGTTTAGATTTTTTGTTGAGATCACTTGGCTATATCGATGAAGTGTTCAAAGCTTGCAAGTTGCCTTTAGCCAGTACAAGCGTTTGCTTTGAACATCTCAAGGGTGACAAGTTTGACGTTATTAAGGCCACAGGAGTGTCTCAGGAGTCAGCCAAAGTCTTAGAATTGCTTTAAAAGTTAACGTGAATTGGACTATTTTGAGTATGGCAAGCAACCAAGGATTACAAAATTGGCATCTTTACGCTAGAGCAGATGTTAAGGCCATGTATAGGTGCATCTATACATGTACATGAGGGTAGCAGAAAAAAAACGATTCTTATTTTTGTAACTTACGTTCGACGTTACTTTTTAGAAGCTTTGCTCTTTTGGGTATCTTGTAAAATAAAATACGTTTGTTTAAGAAAAGTACAGACGAAAGATGAAAACTACCAGTTGGTCATGTACGTACGTGTGTCTGTGTGGATGAAGGGTAAATATTTTTGCACGCCTTAGAAGCAAAAATAACCGGATTTCAGCGACCGGTTGGGTTCTACTAGTACTCTTACGTACTGTACACTTTATGGGTCGTGGCAAAGCGCACTAAGACAGAATCTTCGCAGGCTACACTGTTCATCTTTTTTTGGTCTCCCCAGGCTATTGTGGAGCATGCTCTCCTCTCGCGCCTTCCTGTGCGCAGCCCGCGTCATCTGGGTGATCGTCAACAACCTGTACTGCATCCCCGCCTACTTCGCCTACCTGTCTCTGGCTGTGCCCCTTCTGCTGATCAGTCCCAGGCTATTCTGGCGGGTGGAGGAGGTCTTTTTCGACTGGCTGCTGTCCATGGTGGCTTGCTGGTCGTACACCGCCGGCTACAGGGTGGTGGAGTCCGGGGACGACCTAGACGCAATCGCAGCATCGGGAGCGTCCTTTCTTTTTTTGCCAAACCATCAGGTAACCGTAGTACGCTGTCTACACGCTTTCCGCGGCAAGGTGTTAGCAAGTCTGATTGCTTGTTCTTCACGTAGTCTACTGCGGACGTGCCTCTGTGCATGACCCTGTTTGTTGCCCGGCGCCGCTTCGCCGAGCGCGTCATGTGGGTGATGGACAAGGTGTTCAAGTACACAAACTTCGGTTGGGTGGCCTGGATGCACGACGACTTCTTTATCCTTGCCGGGAAGGACAACCGCGATCGAACGCTCCAGGAGCTCAAGCAGCACCTGCACGAGGTCTTCGTCCCCAAGAATAGGAAGTACCTCGTCCTCTTCCCGGAGGGAGGCTTTCTCAGAAACAGGAAGAGGGTCTCGCAAGCGTGAGTGAAGAACGGCTTTTAAGGGTTTCGTTTGTCTTTTCCTGGGAAATTTTATTCCTTTGTTTTTTCCCCAGATTTGCCAAGAAACAGGACCTCCGCCACCTGGACAACGTTACCCTGCCCCGCACCGGCGCTCTGGAGATCATCCTGGATGAGCTTGCACCCAGCTTCAAGGAGAGAAGAAGGCGGGAGAAGGAGGAGGCGAATAAGTCGACGGCCAACGGGGCCACCGGGAACGAGGTCAAGCCGAAAGAGGAGGAGGATACGGGGAACCACCAGGACGACCGGCAGGCCAAGGAGATCACGAAGATCATCGACGTGACCATCGCGTATCCCGAGGGCCGGCCGCTCGACCTGCTGGCCATCGCCACCGGGTACCGAAGACCGTGCACCACGCACGTGCACTACAGGGTCTTCGACATCAACGACGTGAGAAACACACGTTTGGCCCCTTAGTAGTTTCGAAGTGCGTTGCTCACTACTGTTTTTGATAGATTCCCACGGAGACTGAGAAGATGAGGCAGTGGATGTACAACCTGTACTACGAGAAGGAGGACATGCTGGCCAAATATTACCAGACTGGTGTTTTCCCGCACGACTTTCACAATAAGGAGACGTCCAGACCACGACAGGTAGACACGATGTTTATGTTTTTCGAAGTTTTTTCGCCACATCTCACGAGGGTTTTTTTCCAGGTTGTCCACGATCCCATTCGTTTCTTCCTCCTCCACCTCTTCTTTATGGCGTCCAGTGTGGTCCTGTGGAAGACCTCTATGGCGGTGAGGGCTGGACTGGCCACCGCCATCCTGTTGTGAAAGGCCCATCCAGGCCTTCCCTCTACCACGGATCTCTCGACGAGCAAGACACCCGTGTTATACTCTCCCGCACGGGTCAAGAGCGGTTATAATCAAATGGCACTTGAGGAAATGAGGGTGGAGTGGGGGGCTCCGTGGAGTCACTGTTAGGAAGTTGTATTCTGAAAGATGTCCACCCGCTTCTCTCCTGAAGCACGGATGAAGAGCAACCCAACTCGATGAAAGTCAGATCTGCCTTATTATTATTATATTATCATCATTATTATTTTGTGTTGAGAGATGGGAAAGTGCATGGCTCTTTTGTTTTCCCCCACCGCAAGTCTTCTAAGATATCCTCCTTGCTCCGCGGCTGCTGTCACATTCATTACAAGATAGAACCTTATTTTTCTATTGTTGAGAAATGCGACTAGTCACGTTGTGATCATTACTTGCCACCTCCTGCTGATATGTGGTGTTTCTTTTTTTTTTATGTTGGTGGCACAGCGGTAGCTTGATTTACTTTTCTGGCATTTCAAGAGATTCCAAGTGCGAATAGAAGAACTCCCGACAATTGTGAAGATAAGCGCGCGTGTGTAACAAGAAAGGTCATGATAATTACTCATTTTCTTCGTCGTTTCAATGCATACCTGAAACCCACTGATACGGGAAGATGATGACTGGAAGGATATATTTCGCCAACGTTGTCGTTGCATTAACATTAAAGGCACGTGTTTTACCAAAACTGTTGAAAAGCGTGTTCTCTCGGATAGTGTGAGGTTTGGGGAGGCAGAAGGTAGCAGTCCTTAAAATGTTGGTTGGAAGCACAGTATGAAGTAGCTGATCAGGAGTAAGTGGTGTTAACGTATTAAAATATTTATTTATACCCATTATCTCTACACACACTTTCAATCTAGTAGGTATAGTACAGGAGGTGACCTCCATGTGACGAAGAGTGAGTGCAGCACCTTCCTCCAATCGCTTCAGTACGCGAAAACAAGTTGCTTGTGCTCTTGTGTTTGACATGACTATCCGAATCTCTCCCCCTTGGACCCACCTCACTTTCCCCCTCTCCTTCCCCCCTCCGCCATTTCTCAAAAGACTCCTTCAATGAGCAGCGCTGATCACAGTCCAAATGAGATAAAAGGCACAAATTCGTTGCGTAGTGATAGCTCGGCATAAAAAGAGGATGCGTCAGTAGAGGGACCCTTTCCAGTGTTAGAGGAGCATGCTCTGTCTCCTAGTCTTGCCACCTCCAGCGCCAGAGCCGTGGGAGAAGGCTGAGGAGCGGTACCCCGGGTTCTTGGACAGGTGAACACCTGGTGCGCTGAAGATGGATTGCACTGGGGTAAAAAGGTATGAGTGGTTGTTATTTATGGCCACCACCGGCAAGCTATGATTGATTCCCTTACCGTCACTGAGACTTTGGACTCCCTGTCCCAGGCTGTTAAAATACGGGTGCCTCATGGCCATGCGCGCAGAGACTCTCCTCTTGGCTTCATAGAGCAGGAACTTTGAGAGGAGATCAATCCCGTCCTGGTCCAGCCGGGGAGCGCGCTTCACCAACGGTTCCGGCCGGTATGGATGGAAGTTGTAGTTGCTCAGCTCCTCGTTCAGGGAGATCCCCGGCCAGGTGTCCTCAGTCGGGATACCGAGAACCTGGCAAGCATTAAAAATATTGTACTTTATGGGGACGGCAAGATCAACACAAATTTTTGGTACTAGTATGCCTATACGTACTACAGATATCTAAATCAATGAAGCTGAATAACCTTTTTATCGGTCAATAGACGCACCTCAACTCTTTAGTGAGCACTATGCCACTTTCACTGCGCTAAAAAGAAAAGGATCCTTACAAGCAGAGAGAAGAAAAAAATTATAATGGTAAAAGAGTAACTAAACCAAGGAGCCTTTAATCTTTACACATCAATATCTCCCAAATGAGGCAAGAGCAATTCTTATGTCCTTCTAGCACAATATTGCAGGTGTCTATAATGTGCACATACAAATTTAAAAGGCAAACTTTTGGGAGATGTTCATGTCTAAAGTTTGAAGTTCACTTTCATGCCACATAGCTGAAATGAATCCCACCTTGAATATGAGATGAAGCTGATCTTCCACCGTCGATCCCGGAAAGAGCGGTCGACCAGAGGCGACCTCATAGAAGATGCACCCCACACCCCACATGTCGATGGGGGTGGAGTACTCAGTCGAGCCAAGAAGCACGTCGGGGGGGCGATACCACAGTGTTACCACCTCATTGGAGTACGTCTTGGTGGGGACGGACTTGGCCCGGGCCAAGCCAAAGTCTGCCAGCTACAAAAGAGGGGGGACGGAATAACGTTTTTCCTCTGGTGTAACTACAGTACACCAATTGCGTCATAGTCATACTACCTTCAGTTCTCCTGCATCGTTGATGAGCAAGTTCTGCGGTTTGAGATCTCTGTGCAGAATCCGCCTGGAGTGGCAATAGGCCAATCCACGAATCAGTTGGAAGAGGAATACCTGAAAGAGTTGAGAGATAGAAAAAAAGTGCGTTTGTGCGGCCCACCTGATCAAAGATTGGGAGGTTATCATTATACCGCCTGTTGAATACCTTGACATTGTTCATGGCCAGGATTCCTCCACAGTCGTCCATGTACTGCTTCAGGTCTTTCTCCAAATACTCGAAGACAAGGGTAAGCGACTTCTCCGTGTGCACGATGTCGTGGAGCGTCACTGGAACGGCAAGGAGAGAGGCGTCAGAACTCAGATTTTGGAACTTCACCTGAAGTCTTACCTATGTTGTTGTGCTTGAGGTCCTTGAGCAGCGAGACCTCCCTGATGGCGGTGCAGGGCGCCCCTTCCTCATGCTCCAGGCGGATCTCTTTCAGGGCCACCAGGTTGTCCGTCAGGCGAGACTTGCCTTTAAAGACTGTCGCATATGTTCCCTGTAGAGTACATAAGAGAAATGGCCGTTGGAGAAGGAACTTAAATTTACTAATGACGAAACCAGCGACGACAACAACAGTGCCAACAGTCACGATTGGCAATGACTGCAAGCATCTCTCACCTCCCCCAATTTGTCAAGCTTGGTGTAGGTGTCCATCCGGCCAAAGCCAATCTCTGACAGGGACTGTCGCCGGGTGGCCCGCGTCAGAGGCCCGTCCAGGGTAGGCGACACCGCCAGCTTCTCCACAAAGTTCTCCGGCAACTTGAGGTCGGCCGGCAGCGACAGGCGCTTGTTGATCTCCTCCTGGCTCGACACCTTCCTTGGCGGTCCCCCGGCGGCCTTCTGACGCATCCGCACTACTGCGCCGGCGCCGGCGCTGCCGCCCCCGTTGGTGGCCACGGTAGCGGCCCCGCCGGGAGGTGCGGAGTTGGCTGACGCGGGCGAGGCTACCACGTCCTCCGAGTGCCTGGACCCCTCTTCGCTCTCGCCGTCGGAGCCGATTTGCGGATTCTCGTGAACAACACCTATAGAAAAAAAAGCAAACCTGAAGTAGCAGCCTAATAGCAAAATCGCAAGGCACCTTTGACTTATACCTTTGACTAGTCCTTTTATGATGGCTCTGAACGGGCTCGGTGTCCTGCTGCAGGGCTTGGGCAGCTTCAGTTGTGCGGCGGGGACGGCGGAGGTATTGGCGGCGGCCGCTGCGGCGCCGCCGGTGACGGACGACCCAGCAGAGGAGGTGCCCCCTTCGTCGTCTTCCCTGGAGAAGACAGAGAGCGTGTGCAGGCAGTCGCCGGAGGAGGAGGCCGACTGCGGCGCAGGGGCTGGTGCCGGCGCCGGTGGCGGGGTGGGCTGCGTGTACTTGGACCCCTCCAGGTCGTGGTGCTGCTCCTCCAGCACGGACTGGAAGTTGACGCTCTTGTGGTTGGCTCGCATAGCGTTGAAGAGAGATGAGGTCCAGCTCTTGGGCCGCGTGCGCGGTGGGATGCGCGGCTGCGCCATCTGCTGCTGAGATCCCCCGTCGACGCCGCCCAAGGCAGAGGAGGAGGACGCGGAGGGAGGAGGGGGGAGCGGCGGCTTGGCCTCCCCAACCACCGACTGCACCGTGTCCTCCAAAGTGCTGTTGCTCATAACCGCCAGGGAGGCTCTGGATGAGGGAAGATACATCCCGTGTCGGCGGGAGGAGGTCGATGAGGAAGACGAAGAAGAAATAGCTTGATGCTGCTGCTGCTGCTGCTGTGAGGAAGGATACTGCTTGGTCTTTGAGGAAGACGAACTCTGCTCAAGGTTCTTCTGCCGCCTCATAACGACGCCGCTGCCGCCGCTCCCGCCGCCGGCGCCGCTGATGGGGGCGGTGGAGGAGGTGGGCATGGACGAGGAAGTCGGCTGAGTCGACGACGACGGATGTGGGTTGTGATGATGGTGATGATGATGGTGGTAGGATCCCATGCTCCGACCTCCACTGTTGTAGAAGTGAGACGGGTGAACGCTGGCTAGACGACCGGCGGTTTGCTGCTGCATGCCGTTTCCTCCTCCTCCTCCGCCTCCAACTGAACTCTGCTCCTTCGCAGCAGAGGAGGAGGAATGGGAGGAGTAAAGCTGTGGCTTCTGCACATCCGTTAAAGTCTGTTTGGACACACCGCTTATCGTCTTGGCCATCGAGACGGGCTTGGTTGGAGGCACTTGCGGTTTGACCGGTGGCACCGGCTTGGCCGGCGGGATCGGCTTGGACCGCGGCTTCTGCTGGTGGTAACCTTGCTGGAGCTGCTTGGGGTACGACCGGAGCGGCTGGAGCCTCTCCGAGGAGGAGGAATACCCGTTGGCCATGGCCAGGTCGTTCCGGAACGTCCCCTGCTGGACCGGTGCCGCCGGCCGCACCCTTGCCCTAGCCACGTAGCAGGGCGTGGTGGCGGAAGAGGACGAGGAGGAGGAGCCCTGCATGGCGATGGAACTCTCCTCTGTCGCCTCGTTGGTGCGCGTAGTGGGGAAAGGGAAGGGGAAGAAGGACTGGCAGTTGTCCGCCTCCAGAGAGCAAGTTGATAACGCCGAAGAATAGACGCCGTATGTATGTAGAAAGGGAGAAGAGAAGAGCTTGGGCACAGAGGGAGGGGGGAGGGAAGGAGGGTAGGAGCACGCACTTTCCTCTGCTTTTTCCCCTTCCTTCCTTCTTCCTCACGTCTTTTCCCCCTTCCCCCCCATCTTTTTCTTCGGTACGTTCGCTTCTTCACTCAATGCGAGCATACATTGGCGCTCCACTCATGATGGTGGGGTACCACCACAGTGCCTTCTTCACTCAAACAGGCTCCAAAAGTAAAATGCTTCGGAGAGATTACACATAAGAGAAGAACATTTCTGACTAACATGTTGTACCTTGTACTCGGGAAATGAGGAAGGGGGCAGTAACTGGATAATGCGGCATTCTTTAACCCAATCAGAAATCTTTTACCAGAACAGACCGTGCTTTTTCAAACACCCCTTATTCCTCCCCCATTTCAAAGATGTCGCCCACCTATGCTCTTCCTCCTCCTCTCAGTGCTTTTCCTCCTTGTCCTCTCTCCCCCTCTCCCCTCCCTTCCCCAAACTTATACACCTGTCTGCCTCGTCAAGAACGGCCAGAGTTTCCTCCGCCTCCGCCTCCGCCTCCTCCTCTTCCTGCTCGGTCCGTCCGTCGGGCTGCTCTGCTGCCTCCTCCTCCCGCTCTCGCGATGAGCCGTCTTCCGTTCCCTTCCCGCCCCCCTTCCGCCTTTCTGAAAGTTGAAGGAGGCAGCGAGCGAGCGGCCAGTTGAAAGAAAGTAAGAAGAAAAGAAAGAAAAAAGGAAAGAAAGGAAGAAAGCGAGGGAGGGAGGGAGGAAGGCAGATAGGAAGGAGAAGCACTTTCTTGGCAAAGAAACGCTAAAAATAATTTGCTGATATGTTGAGTGTTGCTTCTTCTTCTTCTCTTTCACGTTTGCGATTCTTCGTAGAGAGACTCCAGTTGGGGGCGGAGCGGGGGAAAAGGAAAGAGCACGGAGGGGAGAAGGAAAGAGCATTATCAAGCTTAACGACATACACACACACACACAGAGAGAAGAGGGAGGAAGAGAGCAGAAGAAGGGGGTTAAGAAGAAAGAGGGTCGGGGAAATGAAGGGAGGAGGGGAAAAAAAGGCAGAGAAAAGAAGAGGGGGGGGGAGACATGCGGGGAGGGGATGTTGAATGAGGCGCATTTCGCCGGCCGTACCTATATCAGCTCCAACCGGTGAGTGAGCGAGTGATACGACGGGAAAGCAGCAAGGAGAGGGAGAGAGGGCGGTGACGGCGGCGAGTGCTCAAAACCCAAGATTTGATACCTAATTGGAAGGGCAAGGTGAGCGCCAGCCTTTTTGAAAAGATCTCGGAGATCAAGCCAGTTCATGTACGTACGCAGGACTCGTGCAATTTTTGTCAAACAAACATGGCGCACAAAGACAATTCAGCTTTCTTTGCACTTTGATTAAGGTCGTTGGTCAAGCAAGCCAATCCACCTAGGCGGACAAGCAACCGAGGTTGAGAAAAAAGCTTCTTGCCCTCTCCCTCTCTACGTACCCTACAGCGCGATGGCCGGCATCAACACTGTCAACAATCGGAGACCGAAGCTGCCCAAATTCGCCCGCAGGTTCATTCAGCGCCTGGTTCGCAAGTAAGACCCACCCCACCACTGTTCCCATGACCAAGTGGCCGCAGTCAGACTGGCACCCCCGTCAACATACACAGGTTCGTGTTCCTCTCTCTCGGCCTGCTGGTCTGCTACAGCGTGTGGGACGCCTTCTCTGCGCTGAGGGCAGCCGGCGGGCTCAGGGACTGGACCATGGCGTTCGGGTTTAATCCGGGAAGAAGGATCCCGTGATAACGCCACCCACCACCACCCACTAGCGCGCATTCTGATATGCATTTTTCTTTTTAAAGCGACACGGTGCTAGCTCATTTCCACATTTGTCTCTCTCTACGTACTTCATACTACCTACAAATAATGTGTACCTACCATCTATGTACCGTACCTACTTATGATATACACTACACTCCAGAATGTCCCCAAATACTCGCAACAATTTTAATTTTTACTAATATTTGGCAATGACGGCGTTGTCCAAAAATTAAGCCAAACACTTGCACAGTAAATCACTTTTCAGCCATGTGGCCATTCAGATCCGAATTTGTCTCTCAGAGGGGCGGGAAGAGCAGTGGGACCATCTTTGCCCTAGTCACCTTCTACGTCATCTTTCTGACCCTGTACCTCTACTTCTTCCCCCTGCTGGCCCTGGAGGAGGAGTACGGGCAGGGCAAGAAGCCGAGGCTGTTCAAGAGCACCGTGGCCGTCCCGGACTGCGTCACGCACCTCGTCTACGTCTGTGCCGTCGTCAACGCCGTTGCCTGCTCGAGGGCCCTGAGCATGTACTTTGGCAACTCTGACGACGCCACCGTGGTTAACATCCTCAGGAACCCGAGGACGCACAGGAAGATCTGGTGTGTCGGGGTCCTCTGCCTGCTGAGCTGCCTCGCCCCCTTCGCCATGTACGGGGAGACGTACATGCCGCCGCTGCCACAGCCTGCCGCGGAGGAGGACCAGCCGTGGAAGAACTTCTGGAACTACGTGTCCGCCACCCTCTCCTCCTCCCACATGACCGAGAAGGACAAGCCGACGCCGGCCATGCCTGCGGAGATGCAGGAACTGGAGGGAGGAGGAGGAGGAGGAGAACCACCTGCCGCGCAAGAGGACCAGCAGGTGGAGGAGGTCCCCCTTGAGGAGGAAGGGCCACCGCCGGAGGAGGGAGGACAAGGTGAAGAAGAACCAATTCAGGAAGAGGGGAAATGATCCATGTCTCAGATTTCTCAGTCACTCTTTTTATTATTATTTTTTAACCATTTGGAGATATTTTTTTAATGTTTTTAAATTGCTTTCCTTCGTTATGCTGCTACGTGAAATTGAACCAGATGCTCTATTCACTACTGGAGTGAGAAGCACCTGTAGCATTGCTTGTGGCACGATCGGCGGTCCTCGTCCCTCATCACCTCCTCGAAGGACCTCGAGAAGTGGCTGTATCTCTCGGGCATCACCAGGTTGACGGCACCTGCGAGCATAACAGGGTTTTTTTTAGTACATGCGTACGGTACACGTACCTAGGTACCTAGAAAGCCAACCCAACAGCACCTTCTGGGTAATAGTAAAGTATAGTACCCAACCAACAACGCACTCCGAGCTCCGATGCAGAAATTTTGCTAACAAGCACCGACTGAGCATGCAAACTGGCACCAAACGTGCAAAAACGTGTATGCAATGTAAATATGTTCCGACTGAATATATTCCAACATTTTGCATACCACCGTCGGTGGTTGGATATTAATCTCACCCAGCACGAGGTCCTTGTCCTGGAAATTCTCCTTGGCCAGGTCTCCGAGTCTGCAGGCCAGCCTCTCGGCGCACCCGTCCTCCTCCATCCGCAGCGCGCTCACCAGCAGGATGCCGGACTCCAGCTGGCGAAGGGCGAGGTCGAGGGAGGAGAACGAGGAGGAGGACGTTGACGAGGAGGAGTAGGAGGATCCGGGGAGGCCCTCGGCGCGGTTCTCACGACCGTTATTCAGGACCTGCCAACGATGAAGCAGTGTTAATTTTATTTACAGCAGAATATTAAGTTTGTAGAACATAGGCAAAATACGTTTAACGGTTAATTTTGCTAAATTTAAGGAAAAAGAGAAAAAAACGCTAATGTTTCTCACAATGCTTCCGTTGGTAAAGCCAAAGGAGTTGAATCCATTAGGGAAGAGTCCCGCCAGTATGAGTCCCGACGCGATGAGGATGGCCACCAGGGGCAGCCAGTCAAACACGTCAAAACTACGGTCGCCGTAATGCGCTCCCATCAACTTGTTCAGCATGTGCCCAACCCTTTAAAAAAAAACGTAATTAAACTGATATTTCAGTTTAGGCAAGATCATATGCTATCGCCTCACCTTGAAGTGAAACCCTGTCTCTGAGAAGGACCCTTAAACCTGTGTGGTGGCGGTGGCGGCGGCAGCGGACGACGGAGTGGTTTGCTCTTTAAGCGGTTCCTGTTCTTGTTGTAGTAGTGCGAGTTCCTTCCCCTGTGCAGCCCGAAGATGCCCCTGACAGCCGCGTCTAGGTCCGAGGAGAGTTGCGAGAGGACGGGCACTGTGGGGCCCTGCGGGGTCAGCCGCAGCAGGGACGCGGGGCCGAAGGAAGACGGGGGAGGTGGCGAAGGCGGCGAAGGCGGACGAGGGGGAGGGAGGTCGTTTGTCAGGTAGAGGACGTCGTCGTCGTTGCTTCCCGCCAGAGGCTGACTTGGGATGATGACGGTATTGGTGGGAGCGGGGGTGCTCACGTCGGGGATTGCCTCCAATTCGTTGGAGACGACGTCCTGCGTCGCCTGGTGTTGGATGCTCCCCGTCGACGGTGTGAGGTTGTTGTTGCCGGGCCCGAGATAGACATTGTTGCCACTGTTGCCGTCGCCGTTGCCGCCGCCGCCGCCGCCGTAGCTCGTTTCGATGATGTAGACCGTGGCGTCCTGGATGGCGTTGGCTGCTGATGATCCCTCGCCGGGAAGGAACGGGTTGCTGCCGCTGCCGCTACCGCTGCCGCTGCCGACGACGTACTTGGAGTAGGCCGGACCGGGGATCCTTGGACTGCCGCCAGGGCCGCTGGTCGAGTCCGTGGTGGTGGTGGTGGTGGTGTAGCCGGGACCGTCGGAGTACGAGGTCTCGTACGGGTTCAGGGGGGCCGGCTGGATGTCCCTTTCAAAGACCTGGGAAAAAACGTTAGAAAGAAAAATCAGTGGAACAGTACCACCAAGCTTTGGCATTCGATCGCTGCGCTGTGGAACCTTTGGAGTCTCTTCCGGCCTGTAGAGTGGGTTGTCCGAGAGCTTCCCGGCGAAGTCGACGGAGACTCCAAAGGAGGAGCGGAAAGGTCTGGAATACGGTGCAAAACACGCGAGAACAGCATTTCAGCCACAAGATCAGAAAAGGCTCTGTTTAAACAGTGATTGCGACCCACCTTGACGGAATGTGCCTCCACCTGTGTCCTCCTCCTCCTCCTTCTCCTCCGTATCCCGTGTTAGCCCTGGGCACGATGTCCACCTTGGGTCCCTCCTTGGACGGTCTGAACCCTTCCTTGATGGACGGGCTGAAGCTGTAGTCGGAGTGAGGGCTCTGCCTCTTCTCCTTCTCCCCTCCCACCTCCACCACCGGCGTCAGCTCCACCGTC
>JAAUYM010134185.1_pt1 | contig 13982 bp, 15 predicted proteins | sample 7278001 | NCBI WGS metagenome assembly JAAUYM01 (sample SAMN14350224, study PRJNA611818) | marine sediment metagenome | isolation source: surface marine sediment (1.8m) | place: French Polynesia: Moorea | collected 2018-08
AATGGAGTCGTCTTTGTTGCTGATGTTTTCAAACTTCGGCATCGGGGCCCACAACTCGCCGAATTTCGCCTTCCCTTGGTTGGGTCTGATTTTGGGGGGGGAGGGGGGGGGGATTGACTTGACTAACTTTAGTATACCTTTGATCCTGTCCTGTCCTTAGCGTGAGGAGACGAACGCCTTCAAGAGCCTGGGCACTGGGAACCGCATCGCTACCTGGCTCTTCTACGAGTCGGACGTGGACCAGGGCGGCGGAACGGTCTTCCCGCAGCTTGGGATCGCCCTCCAGCCCAAGAAGGGCACCGCCGCCTTCTGGTCGGGCTCAAGCCACGATTCTCTCATCTACTATGCTTGATACTAATGTGGCTCCTCTCTCCCGTATCGCGCAGGTACAACTTGCACAAGAACGGCGAGGGCGACGACATGACGCGGCACGCCGCCTGCCCGGTCCTCGCGGGGACAAAATGGGGTAAAATGAATTTTCTGTATTTATTTAAAAAAATAATTAGTACATAATGACGACTTTCTCCCCTCCCCCCCCCCTAAAAAAGTGTCCAATTTCTGGCTACACGAGAGGGGACAGGAGTTCACGCGGCCCTGCGACCTGAGTCCCTTCAAGTAGTGGGAACGGCAGGAAAAAAGAAAGAAAAGGTCCAAGTATACCAAGCATACTACATAGTCAGAAGAAAAAAAAGTTTACTACGACCGCCACACATCGCATAAGACGACGAATTGTGATATTTTAAACGGCATGATATTACAGTACTACTACTTTTTTTGTGACACTTGCCACCACCTTCCGTTTCCCGTATATTTTTTTTTTGGGGGGGGGAGGTCTTTTGTCAACTTTGGTCAATCGAGTCAGGACGTGGCAGGAGCAAACCTCACTTTATCTGTATGTACGGCTAGTAGTTTCAGTGTGTACGACATCATTGTTAGCATTATTTGACTGATTTGCAAATAAAAATTTGCAAAAAAAGAAGACCCGTGTGTGTGAGAGAAGCACGAAATGATGCTTACTTCTACTTTATTGGCGACAACAAACATATGCACAGGTATTTATGCTGCTTTTCCTCAGTCCGGAAGTTATAGTTAGCAGCAGTGCGCCGCCACTCCTTTCAGGTGCCTCCAACAAGCATTGTGTGGTATGATATGTTTGTGATCCTTGGCTTTGCACCAGATTGCTTAGAATTTTTTGTTTTAGAATTCCTTCTCTCGATAGGTCAAAACATGGCCAATTAGATTTTGCATAGTCTGTATTTGCTTTTTGCCCATTATATAACTCATGCTTTCCCTACCCTGATGGTACGAGTAGAAGAAAAAGATCTAAGACATTGTATTAAAAGGTGCGACTTCACACCTCTTAATACAATGTTGGTGTAGCTTTTCTTTTCTTTCTGTTTTGGGGATGCTTCTGCTTTATGTACACGTTACACAAACGCTACCGTTTCTCAGAGACCCCCCTTCCACCATGGAAAAAGTCACGTCTTTCACGTAACAGAAGAAATCTCAACAGAAGAGGGGAAGGTGTTAGTTTTTTATTATTAAGGGGGAGAGGAGACTACCAGTGGAAATTATTGTCCTTTTTTTGTTTGGAAGGGTCAGTTTGGGATCGGGTTTGTCTCTTCAGAAGACTGAGCTTCCAAGGATGCTCCTGGCGGTGGTGAGCTGCGCCTCGGCCATCTTGGTCCTTTCTTCGGCCTCCTCCAGCTCCTGCTGGGCCTTCCTTGTACTGTGACCAGGTTGAGGGTGGCAGTCTCCTCGGCCTCTTCAATCTGCTTCTTGTAGGTCTTGATCTTCTGCTGCAGACTTCCATGGAAGGAGGCAGGCGTGTTTCAGAAGCTTTGCAAGAAGTGACTTCTTGAGTGGAGGATGCTCCTTCTCACATACCGGTATGAGACATTCAACATTGTACTACAACTGCTTTTAATGTGGGGGGAAATTGCCAAGTTGAGCTTGACAGCTGTCTGGTCGGGTTGTTTTCACAGAAATGCAAAGTATTAAACAAGTTATTAAGAACTTATTAATGTGTACTGTAAACATCGTGTGTACCTAATGTACAGTGTACTACATGTATCTGTCAGGTTGGAGCAATTTTTTTCGGCAGTATGTAAAGATAACATAAGACACAAAAATATTTTTGGTCCAGCCCTGCCCGGGCCGAAAAAAATCTGTCCCGTGGCCATCTCTAGCCTTATAGCGGCAGCGGCAGGATCGCCTGCGCTGCGCTGCCTTGGTCACATTCACATCGGTCGAAGAAAGGAAAGAAGGAAGAAAGGAAGAGGCAGGGCTGCTACTGCTGCTGCTGCTGCTGCTGCCGCCGAGAAAGAAGGAAAGGAAGGAAGGAGACAACAGTGAAGTGAGTGGGAGTCCGGAGGACTGGGATTGGGACTGGACTGGACTGGAGGGGGGAGGAGGGGGAAGGAAAGCGTGAAGCGACCCTCCCCGGCTCGCAGTCGCAGTCGCAGTCGCCTCGCTCACTGTATTCACGCTTCTCACGCCCGCAAGGAGAAGAAGTAGAAGCCTAGGAAGAAAGAAAGAAAGAAGAGTCGACGCGAGAAGCAAGAGGAAAAGCAAGCAAAAGGAGAAGCACCTCCTCCTCTTCTTCCTCCGCTCATTTGCCCACCCCACCTCAATCCACCACCACCACCATTACTGTCGGGGAGAGGAGCCACGCGGACGACGGCGACGAGAGAGAGAGACAGAGAGAGAGAGAGACAGCCTGGTGGCGGCGGCCAGGAGAGAGGAGTTACCCGGCGCCAGGCACTGGCTTGACTCCGGTACCTCCCTACCCCGCCACCATGAACACCACCAGCACAGACTACGAGTACGACTTCGTGCCCCCTCCCGAGTGCCCCACGTACGAGCCCACCCACGAGGAGTTCAAGGACGCCCTCGCCTACATCGAGAAGATCAGGCCGGAAGCGGAGAAGTATGGAATATGCAAGATCAAGCCTCCGGAGGTGAGGAAACAGACGGTGAAAGGGTGGGAGAGGAGAATGCGGGGAGGATCTTTTTTTTTAGGCTTTTTTTTATATCCGAGCGACCTGGCCGCAAGTTCTCTAATCTGCCAATATTTTTAGAACAATTTGATTCCCACATTCCGTTTATTTATTGGACGCAATCTCATAATTTTTTGGGGGGAGAAAAGGGTTTCTTTTTCACCGTGGGGCCCAAAGGCGACTAATGCCTTTCCAATCCCCTCCATTTCTCCGTTCCAGGATTGGCAGCCCCCATTTGCGGTGGACGTAGACAAGCTTCGCTTCACGCCAAGGATTCAGAGGCTGAATGAGCTTGAGGCCCACACCAGGATCAAGCTCAACTTCCTGGACCAGGTGGCCAAGTTTTGGGAGCTGCAGGGATCCACGCTCAAGATCCCCCTGGTGGAGAGGAGGGCGCTGGACCTGTACACGCTCAAGAAATTTGTGCACAGAGAGGGTGAGTCAGGACAGGCGGTTTTGAGTCGAAGAGCCGCGGCGGCCGCCATCTTGATTCCCCCCCCTCCTCCCCCCCCCAATCTCTACTTTCCCTTGCTTTGCAGGAGGGTTCGAAAAGGTGAACGAGGAGAAGAAGTGGGGGAAGGTCGCGGGCGACATCGGCTACAGCACGTCCAACAAGAACATTCCCAGCCTCCTCAGGGCTCACTACGAGAGGATCCTCTATCCGCTGGACGTCTTCGAGCGGGAGGAGCAGAAGAAAGCCGCGGCCAGGGAGGTGAAGAAGGAGGAGAACGTGGAGAATGGCGGGACGGAGGAGGACGAAAAGGAGTATCAGCCGCACAACATCCCTGCTCGCATGAAGGGACAGGTGCCGGTGGAGAAGGACAAGGCAGGGAGGAGGTCCAAGAGGTATGGAGGAGGAGGAGGCGGCGACGTGGCCACGCCGACCAAGGACTCCGCCACGCCGAAAAAGGAGGTCAAGACGGAGGACGGCGACTCGGCCAAGGCGGGCGGCAAGGGCAGCAGCGCGGCCAACTCGTTCTCCAAGGAGCTGGCCAGGTTGCAGTTCTTCGGTGCCGGACCCAAGATGGCCGGGCTGCCCACGGAGAAGACGGTCAAGGAGAAGAGCAGAAACGTCAAGATGAATCTCGAGTATGATCCGGTAAGTTCTACTACTACTGTATAGTGGATTTGTACCTGCGCACCTGCGTACCATCATTAATTCTCACTGTGCCGTTTTCGTTTTCGTAGCTTGCTAAGTACATGTGCCAGAACTGTGGGAAGGGCGATTCGGAGGAGCAGATGCTGCTGTGCGACGGCTGCGACGACTCCTACCACACGTTCTGCCTGATGCCTCCCTTGGCCGAGATCCCCAAGGGCGACTGGCGATGCCCCAAGTGCGTGGCGGCCGAGGTCAGCAAGCCCATGGAGGCGTTCGGGTTCGAGCAGGCGCAGAAGGAGTACACGCTGCAGTCGTTCGGAGAAATGGCAGACCAGTTCAAGTCGGACTACTTCAACATGCCGGTGCATCTCATCCCAACGCAGCTGGTGGAGAAGGAGTACTGGCGCATCCTGGAGAACATCGACGAGGACGTCGTGGTCGAGTACGGCGCTGACCTGCACACGATGGACCATGGCTCTGGCTTCCCAACGATCACCTCTAAGAACCTGTCTAAGGAAGACGACACTTACGCCCGGAGCGACTGGAACCTGAACAGGTTACCCGTGGCGTCCAACTCCATTCTAAGCTGCATCGACATCGACATCTCCGGCATGAAGGTCCCGTGGTTGTACGTAGGGATGTGCTTCTCCACCTTCTGTTGGCACACCGAGGACCACTGGACTCCCTCCATTAACTACCTGCACTGGGGCGAGCCCAAGACCTGGTACGGCATAGGGGCGCAGGACGCGGAGAAGGCGGAGGCGGTGATGCGAGAGTCTGCCAAGGAGCTCTTCCACGGGCAGCCGGACCTGCTGCACCACATTGTCACCACCATGAACCCAAACGTGCTGGAGGCCCACGGGGTGTCTGTGTACCGCGTCGACCAACACGCCGGAGAGTTCATGATCACCTTCCCCCGCGGCTACCACGCCGGGTTCAATCAGGGGTACAACCTGGCGGAGGCAGTCAACTTCGCGCCGGCAGACTGGCTCCAGATGGGCCGTCAGTGCGTGGAGCATTACTCGGCCTTAAGGCGATACTGCGTCTTCTGCCACGACGAGCTGGTGTGCAAGATGGCCACCCAGGCCCAAAAGCTGACTCTGCAGGTGGCCGCGGCAACCTACAAGGACATGGTCATGATGGTCGAGGACGAGAAGAAGTTGAGGAGACAGCTGCTGGAGGCCGGGGTGACGGAGGCCGAGAGGGAGGCGTTTGAGCTCCTGCCCGACGACGAGAGACAGTGCGCCATCTGCAAGACCACTTGCTTCAACTCCGCACTTACTGCCGTGGACGGCAAGAGCAACGACATCGTCTGCTTGCGCCACTTCAAGGCCATGGAGTGCGACCCGGAGAAGCTCATCTTGCGCTACCGCTACACTCTCGACGAGATGGCAACCTTGCTGGGGAACCTCAAGTCTCGAGTGGAGTGTTACGACTTCTGGGTCGACAAGACGAAGAAGGCCCTGGAGGCCAAAGGCGAAGATCGGGAGGACTTAGAGAATCTGAAAGAGATGCTGGAAGAAGCGCAGGAGAGGAAATACCCAGAGACTGAGCTGCTGGAGGCTCTGCAGCTCACTGTGGAGGAGGCAGAGAAGTGCCAGACAGTGGCAAATCAACTTGGCAACAAGAAGGTATGAATAAAGTAGGCATAAGTTTTTTGTTCTTTGAAGACGGAGGGTCAATTTTTTTATTCTTGCATTCTGACACCACTGTTGGTGCCTACCGCTATAGTAATTTGGAGAATAATTGGTAGTGTGGACGACGGCGTCAGTATCCTCGAATGAAATTTGCTTTATGTTGATAGGTCCGTACCCGCACGCGTGGTGTGCTGGATAGCAAGTACCGCCTGACAGTTGAGGAGCTCCAGCTGTTTGCTAACCAGCTGGAGATGCTTCCGGCCAAGGTGCAGGGCCACGAGGCCGTCTCGGATTTGTTGGAGGCGGTGGAGGGGTTCCAGAAGGACGCGAGGAAACTCCTGGAGATGGACAGCCCCGACGTGAAGGACATGGAGAAGTGCGTGGAGGTGGGCGGGGGGCTGGACGTGGAGCTCCCCGAGCTGGCAACCCTGAAGAGCAGGCTGAAGACCGCAGAGTGGCTAGATGAGGTCAGCGAAATGCTGGAGGATCCGCACAACAGCTCCTTCGAGCAGCTGAAGGAGGCGGTGGAGACCGGCACAGATCTGCCTCCGGATCCGGCGGTCGAAAAGGCACTCGGAGAGATATCGGGACTTCTGGGACAGGCAAGTGGCCACGTGTAGGTACGCTGTATTCCTTGCTTGATGACTTACATCTCTCCTCTTTCTTTACCTCCAATGTAGGCAGACAATTGGGAAGCGAAGGCCAAGTCCTGCCTGGGCGCGAAGCCACGCTGGCCGATGGCCGACGTGGAGCGCTTGGTGCGGGAGGGCGAGGCTATCTCCAGCGGAATGCCCAGCCTGTCGACCCTCCGTGACGTGGTGAGAAAGTCGCGCGACTGGCGGCAGCGAGCGGACGCCATCCGGAGCACTCCGGACTGCCTGCCATACCTGGAGACGCTGGAGGCGCTGGTGGCCAAAGGCAGGCCGCTCCCGGTCAAGCTGGAGGCGCTCCCGCACCTCGAGATGCTGGTGGCGTCGGCGCGCGCTTGGAGGGAGCGGACGGCAAGGGTCTTCCTCAAGAAGAATTGCAACCTGACCCTTCTGGACGTGCTCTGCCCTCGGGCGGACGTTGCGCCGGACGGGAGCAGGAAGAAGAGACCGCGCTCGCAGCACCAGCACCACCAGCAGGGCGGGGACGACGGGCAGGGAGTTATCCCGCACCCAATCTTCACTCATCTCACAGCGAAAGATCTCTCCGACCCCCAGGTCTTTGTCAAGACGTTTAAGGAAGCGGAAAAGGAACAAATTGAGGTGAGACATGAAGCAGACGTCCGTTGGTAGGGTAGGAGTAGTCAAAACATGCTAATAACTACGTACAGGCCCCTAACTACAGGATTGATAGATTACAAAACGCTTGCTTTTTAGGGATTGAAGCGCTTGCGCGAGAAAAACACCACGGACGAGTCGAAGACAAAGGACGGCAAGGTTATGATCGAGTGCGAGCTCTGCTGCGACCTCTTCCATCCGTCGCACGTCCCCCTGCCTAAGCCCGGCAGCTTCCAGGAGGCAGCCGCGGCAGCCGCCACCAAGAAGGCGGAGGACAGCCCCGCGGCACCGTCCCAGAGGGAGGACGTCCGTGTGCCGTCGTCACTTCGCGAGATCAAGTTTCTCTGTCCGTCTTGCCTACGCAGCCGAAGGCCGAGATTGGAGACCATCCTCAGCCTCCTGGTCAGTCTGCAGAAGATACTGGTCCGTCTCCCGGAGGGAGACGCGCTCCAGTGCCTGACGGAGAGCGCCATGAGCTGGCAGGCGAGGGCGAAAAGAGTCCTCAAGGCGACAGAGGTGGCGTCGGCGCTGGATAAGCTGTCAAAGGAGGAAGACAACAAGGATGCCCAGGTGGACTTGTCCAAGAAGGCGGTCGCCGACCTGGAGGAGCTCATGGTGGAGGGAGACCTGCTAGAAGTGAGTTGTAATTTTGAAAGACCATGTTAACGGACTTGTCTATTGTTACCTTGGTGTGTGCTGTCATGCAGGTGTTTATGGACGAGACACAGCACATCTGGCGACTGCTGCAGGCGTCCGAGCCCCGCCGGTCCAGGCCCTATCCAGACCTGAAAGAGTTGGAGGCTGAGCTGGAGGCCGCCAGGGAGGAGAAGATGAAGGCCAGGCGGAAGAGGAAGCAAGAGACGGAGGCCGACGCCGCCAAGAAGGCCAAGAAGGACGAGGCGGGGGGGATGCCGAAGAGGAGAGGCAAGGAGGTCACTACCAAGAGGGGAGGAGGCAGCAGAAAGAGCGCCGCCAACAAGGAGGAAGAGGGAGACGACGAGGAAGAGGAACAGGAGGACTGCTCGGCCAATCCGAGCTGTCTCAGGCCTACTGGGAAGGAGGTGAGTGCGTGGAGAGTTGTTTTTAGTACAGTACTAAGTAAGTAAACAAAACCACCCTGTTTTTTGTCTGGTTTGCAGGTTCACTGGGTACAGTGTGACGGGTGCGAGCTCTGGTTCCACCTGTATTGCATTGGTCTCAAGCCGGAGCAGGTGTCAGAGGACCAGGACTTCATTTGCAAGACATGCAAGCCCAACAAGAACAAGGTACCCGAAAAGATTTGTAGCATATTCAGAGAAGAGCAATTAACCTTTTACCTGTTTTTCTTTATTTCAGAGAAGGAAGTCAGAGCAGAAGAGGGGTGGAAACCAAAAATAATCTATCTTTGCACGAAGATAAGACGTCGCTGCTGTCTGGCATCATCAAGAAGAAGCTTCAAAGAAGCCTTAAAGTTTTATTTAAGATGGCAGTTGTAAGATTCTATCGACATCCCACCCACCCCCTATTACTTTTTGGGGGAAGCGGCACCCCCTTCTCCCCTCTCTCTGATGTGAGGCAGTATTTAAGAAGATGGAAACTGCATGTTTTTACGAGCCCCGATGAACAAGCACGCTGAAATCTTTGGCAGTCATATTTGTTTTGTTATTGTACGTATCGGTGCCCAGCCCCCCTTCCCCTTACACACACCCCCCCCCAAAAAAGAAAATTTTGTGTGAAAGAAAAAGAGCACTGTAAATTGTGGCGTAGTTGCAAGAAAAAAAAATAGACCCAGGAGATTTTTGTCCTCATCTCTTCCGCTTGATGTATATCACGAGTTACCTTGAAATTACTGTCGTCGTCTTATGACTCCTGAGGCTAAGCGTATTAGATATACACACCCATTATTCTTGTGTCCAATAAAGTGTTGAAATAGTATACAGTAGAGTCTCATTCGCTGTCATAGGGGTAGACCAATCTCGAGATTGTCCAGAACGACTGGACAATCAATCATTACTAAATACATGAACTAGCTTCCCGCCAGGTCCTTTTAAGTTTCTTCATTCCCGTGAATTCTACCTAATACCGTACGTACGTTCAATCATGCTGGCAGCAAGGTCCAAAGACCTCGTGACTTATTTATTCTATTCCTAACGTAGAGTTCTGCTTGCAAACTTTCGAGATATCACAACCAAGAGTTACAAGAAATGGGCTTGCTTCACCATGCTAGAGCTGATGCTACGCCGGAGTGAGCCTCCTGATGAAGTCCACCAGGTGCATCTGCACCCTGACCTCGGTGGGATTGTTGGTCACGCGAAACCCGGGCACGCCGGCGTTCTCCAGTGTCACCTGCTGCTCAGTCACCTTCTGGTCCAACTCCAGGACGAGGTTCATGTCGAACCTGGACGTGGGATAATTTTTCTTTCTTCTTGAAAAACCACCTGCTATAGAGCATTTATTTGGCCATTTCTCTCTCTCTCTGCTCACTTCCTGATCTCCTCCTCATGCGCTCTCGCCATCTCCTCCTTCTCCGCGTCCATCTTTGACGACAGCGCCAGCAGCGCGTCCGGGTCAGTCTCGGAGGCCACGGACGAACGGTGGCGGACGTCGAAAGCGCGTTTCTCATCTGAAGGAGGACGGAGGAGAGGAAAAAAGTACTTAAATGCAGTCGATTTACTTAGTGGCCCGCTCTGGTCGACAGCTCACCCTGCTGTTTCCGCAGCAACTCCATCCTCTTCCTGAACAGCTGCTTCTCCGTGGCGTTCTGCACCTCCGTTAGCATGCGCACGATCTGGAAAACCTGCCCCTCCGCCTCGGACAGAGTCGACGCCAGCGAGGAGAGCACCTCGCTGGGCAGGCGCTGCTGGAGAGTTCTACCAAGATCGGTATACATAATAGCTAGCTCTGTACATGTCTGTCTGTCTGTTATTATTTTCAATGAGGCCCTTCAGGACATCTGGAGTAGCAGGTCTTTCTTTACCTCACCATTGCAATTTGACCAAAACCAAAATTAAGGTAGGGTGTAAGTACTGCTGTTACTGCTGTTGGGGAAGAGGAATAGAGGAAAAACTACAAAATGAACACTACAGAACAAAATACTACCAGACACTGGACCTGATCATGTCAAAGTATTCTATGTGAGACAATGCTACCCTCTCAAAATAGGCAAAAAACTTATCACAGTTAGAAAGAAACACACTGTACCGTACATGTACCGTATATGTGTGTAAAAATTATTTACACACCATTTTACGCAAACTAAAAAATACTGATAAATTATTAAAGGACCTTCAATACTACAGTACTTTGGGACGATGCTATCTGGTGATCACTTTTTTTTCCTTTACTACGGCACAAGGCTCCTTACAATGGAATCTCCGAAGCCATCTGCTGCAGCCTCTCCAGCATGTCGTAGAGGCGCGCCTGCTCCTCCGTGTCGTCCGCACTGGAGGAAGACATCATCGCGTGCGAGGAGAGCCACAGGACAACAACCAGGCTGATGCCTACAAACCTCCTCAGTTTCTTGAGTTTTGACAGTGTCGGTCGGCTTTTTTTTGTTTACTCCCTTTCTCTTCTCCCCCCCCCCTACCCTGCCCTACCTCTTGGCCAGAGCCATCTGTTGTTTCGCGGATACAACGGGGGGGGGTCCATTCCCCTCCTGCTATACAGCGAATACAGGACTTAATACTGAATGTGTTTAAAAACTAGCAGTAATCTGTTTAAAACTATAAATTTTAATGCTTACGGGGGACGGCAACATGAAAATATACACACATACCTATACCTACGTATATACGTCGATCCAGTCGTCAAATATCCAGGACTTAAATTTATCAAGAATTTATTTCCAAGGTTGCTTTTTTTTTTAATCGTGTCACTATTTGATAGATCGCAGGTTCCTCTTGCCAAAACTAAAACAATATGGCGCGAGTTACTAGCTACACGAGTTGCCCTCTATGTGTGCAGAAGCCTCCTTCTCCCGCAGCCGTTGTTGACAGACTCCTTGACGTTGTAGAACCAGGGACCGATGTTTGTCTCCGCCAGCATGTCCTGGAGCGGGAAAAAAAAGAGAGTAAATGTCACTTGAAGAACTTTCTCTGCACGTAGGTTCCTCGTGGTGGCACCTTGAACGCTTCTGTCCCCTCAAAGGAGCTGAGCGCCCCGAAGGCGGCCAGGTCGCCAAGGTTGGGCTCCTCCCCTCCGAGGAATCGGGAGCGGCGTTTCTTCAGAGCCTTGCACAAGTGGTTGGCGTCGTCGTACAAGGAAAGGCGCACGTCATCCTGAAAGGAGGAGTTTTGGGGACAGGTTCACGAACAAAAAGAGGATTGCCTCCAAGTGCTACTTGCCTTGAGATGGTACCTCTTCTTAAGTCTCTTGGAGATGAGCCACATTGCCACTGCGCCAACATAGATAACCTGGAGGAGAAAAAAAGGAAGAGGTAAACAACCTATTTCTCTTACTGTAAATGCTTCAAATACGCTCTACAACATTAAAATAAATAAACTGACCAGTATTCTCTCCCAAGGCTGAAAGTGCTTCTTCCAGTCGGCAGCCTCGTCAAACCAGCGGAACGTCTCCAGTGCCTCGTCCATTGTGCGATACACGTTCGGGCTGAAAGAATCCCAAAGAGAGGTACACCCTAGCAGGCATCTTTTTCTCCTTCTCCAAACTTGGTCGTTACCTGATCTTGTGGACCAGCTCCTTGTCTGCCCACTTGCGCCACCTCCTCTCGTCCATGATCGCCGCTCTGTCGGCGTCCGTCAGAGTTATCTAAAGATTGTCGCGTTTCAGGACGCATTAAGATCGCCAGAGTTTATTTTGATGATCTCTTGTCCAACCAACCTCCTTGAACATGAGATGGTACCGGTTGACAATCTCGTCCTTGTCCTTCCCTTCCTCGTCCTTGGCCTTTACCTTCGGGAAGGAAGTCGTCAGCAGCGACAGCAGGTCTGGGGAAAGATCTTTCTTTTTACAACAGCGAGTGATGTCAGCTTCGTACAGTCGTCCAACCCCCAGCCCCACCCCCAACCTTCCGTCTGGTCGGCGATGTGACTAGCCAACGCGGAGACGATGAGGACGCTGTCTCCAATGCGGACGTGGGAACCGTCTTCCATTTCCAGGACCAACATAGGGACTTTCCGGTAGTTGCTTGACCACTTGATCTGAGTACCAAGAAAAATTATCTTAATTTTATAAACACTGCCCTCTTTCGAAAACCAGCTAGAATATTTCAAGTTTTCACCACCACTCTACATCACTCGCCTCTTTTTTGTCAGATACATACAGCAATGCCTCGGAAAACGACATCAAAGAAAGGGAGGGCACCTGCTTCCTGGTGACCGAGTTGACCTCGATGATGTCGTAGTTGATGCCGTAGAAGTCCAAGAAGGCGCGCACCTTGCAGCAGAAGGGACACGTGCGGTACTGAAAGAGAACCAGAACGTCCATCCACGGTGTCGTCCTTAATCTAAAACCCTGGCAGGCCTGATGCAACGTGACATTCGTCACCTGGTACAGAGTGACCTTCTTAACTCCGGCCAGGTGGCCCCCTGGGTGGCGGTCGGCCACCGCGGGCTCGAACCACGGAGGAGCCTCCTTCAGGGCGTAGTCGGTGACGGACGGGTCGGAAGAGGAGACGTTGGGCGTCTGAAGAGCAGAACGTAAAAATTACGGTAGAGAAACCGAGGAAGCTGCTCAAGGTAAAATCCTCCATGCTTTTTTTAAAGCATTTTTTTTAGATTATCAGTAAGGTGTGTCCGACCAGGTTCTTCTTCTCCATCTCCTTCTGTCTCTCCCAGTAGGCGATGGCGGTCCACGCGGCGGCGGCGCCGACGGCCGCCATGGTCAGCCCGGCCACCGGGTTGGCGCCCGAAGGGGGAGGACGTCCGGACCCGGGACGACGGTAACTGCCGAATCAGCTGATCCATCATGACCGGATTCATACAGGACAAGACAATTGGCACCCCTCTCTCTCCCTCACCCCTTGAATCCCTCAGCGGACGACAGGTCGGTGGCGATGTCCGTCCTGGAGGAGGAGACAAACCTGACGGCCGGCGGACAGGGGCGTGGCGGTCGCCGCACGCCCACGAGCGGAGCCTGCAGTAGCAGCACTCTGGAAGATCTCGTCAGGTGGCGGCCAGACAGCATCTCTCTCTCTCTCTGGACTTGCTTGAAATCTCTTCAAAAGAGAAGTTTCCCTCTACCTCCAACCTTTATCTCCGACAGTGACACGAGATGGGATTCACATGAATCCCCATGGCATGTTTTTAATCTTTGGCTTTCTAACTTTTGTTTTGTTTCTCTTTTTCTGTTCTGAGGAACCCATAGAGATTAACGGAACCACACAACGCTAATCACGCAACCTTCTTCCCAACATACACCTAAGTATGTACCTAGTAGGGTGCTTAGGCTTCTGGTAGTTACAGTACGCACTACAGTGGAATCTACGTAGATTTAACATTTAGAGAAATAGTAATTTCATTTTAGGTGGATTTTCAGATTAGAGGGATTTTTTCTTGGCTCCCAAGGCGTCCTGCTAATCCGAAGTGGACTGTAATTGATATTTCTTTTACCCCTGAATTTTAAGACTATTCGTCATGGCTTACTCTTCAAATGCTGTAGGCCAGAAAATCTTATGAAGAGCAGAGCAATTACGTCTCAAAGCAAAGCAAAGCACACAATGCATAATAACAAGCTCTGTGCATCTTGGTATATTCCTCAATTGTAGTAACTGATTACCACTGGCAAAAAAATACTCGCAAATTGAACAGTCATCTTGGTGGGTTCTCTTCACTGTTTAGCCCGTGAGCTGGAGGTTGTTGAACTTGTCGAAGTCGTAGAAGGAGGCGGCAACCTCACGGCCACCGAAGAAGCGACCGTTGAGGTCGACAACAGCTATTAAAAAAAAAAAACAACCTTTGTGATGCCTGTGTTCAGTGTTCATGTACGTGGTACCTAAATGCTATTTGTTACCTTTGATGGCGGACTCGACCCTCTTGAACTCGAT
>JAAUYM010126584.1_pt1 | contig 13979 bp, 11 predicted proteins | sample 7278001 | NCBI WGS metagenome assembly JAAUYM01 (sample SAMN14350224, study PRJNA611818) | marine sediment metagenome | isolation source: surface marine sediment (1.8m) | place: French Polynesia: Moorea | collected 2018-08
CCCACCCCCCCCCCCCCCCCCCCCCCCCCCCCCCCCCCCCCAGAGAGGGGTGTTGTGTAGTAAGCGACGAGAAGACTCTATGGGAGCCGGGTGCCCCCCCCCACTCTCTTTCTTGCCTGCTTCGGAGGCTGCCTTCGTCAATGGGGGCTGCGTGACTTCCCCGCTGTCCCTGACACCTGCAGTCCTCCGTCAGGCGGATTCCCAGCCACCAATTGTTTCCTCCGTGTCTGCTGACCTGCAGCAAGCGGAGTTTCCACACGACGCAGTAAAACGGAAGAACGTACCGTAGGTACAGTACAATCTTAAAGACGTGTGAAATTGCTTTGCACTACTTTTGCACTCTTTTTTTTTAATTGTCTCTTTTTCCACATTAAAGTTGAATGTCCGCGTCCGCTTACCTGTCCCCGTAGAAAATTATGCTCTCTCTGGGAAACGGGTTCCGCCAAGTAGCCTCCCTTTCCCTGGCAGTAGCTGAGTTAGAAGATGAAACAAGAATCACTCATATTCTACAGTACTGTACATCCTAGCTTTCTTGCTTGCTTCCTATCCCCACCCCCACCCCACCCCACCCCACCTGTGCGCCGACCACCAGTCCATGGGTCCGGCGCGGTTGGCGACGTGGTAGGACTTCTGCCCGAACTGCACCCATTCCTGCGAGAGCACTTGGGTGGACAGGAGGAGAAGGGTCGTGGTCGTCGTGGTCGTGGCGCCCCTCGTCATGCTCCACCGTGCTCTCCTCGGCAAAATAAAAACTGTGAGTTGTTGGTTCCTCGCCTGTTGCTGGATGGATGATGGGGAGGGGAGGGAATCTTGAGCGTACCAGGAAAACAAGTCTTCCCGCTCTCAGCACGCACGCACACGCACAGACAGGGCGCCGAAGAAGCGTCTCTCCTCTGCACAAAGAAGAAAGAGGAGGCAGCCCTTGTCAAGTGGATGGATGGATGGTTCTGGGGGAGGGGGGGCCTTCTCGTTCCACACTCCCTCTTCCCCCTCTCTTCTCTCGCTGTCTCCTCCGCAAATGAAGTCGCGTGTTGGCGGTGGCCACCAACCACTCACTCTCCTGCTGGTTTTTAGCACCTCCCGCCCCGCAAGTTCTCACGATTTGTGGGCAGTTGTAGTGGCACCCTTTTCGTGATCGAAGAAAGAAAAAAGAATTTGCCAAGGCGATGGTGATAGACAATGTGAAAAACATCCAGTCAAGAGCCAAAAATCTCTTCAAATCTTCCCATCTCACTTTTATAGCAATAAAAATGGTTATAAATTGACTTCAGTTCTCTTATAATACGTACACACATCTTCTTCTCTTTTCTTTCCTTTCCTTCCCTGGTGGTGCTTTGATAAGATTCTTCCCGTTACATGTATGAGTACATACGCAGTTTGCCTTCCAAGTTCAAGTTCGGTTTTTTCCACATTTGGAAGTTGGCAACAAAGAGAAACAAACATAGCATGCCTGTGTTCCGGCAACTAGTGGAAAACATTTTCTTGTACCAACATTCGACGTTTTAAGACTTAGGACATTCAACTTTAACGTGACCACAGAGCAATTAAAATAACGCTTAAAAGTAATGCAAAACAAATTCATGGCTATGGGATTACGCGGCCTCTACATAGTCAAGGTCAAAAGAAGGATGGATATGCGTTATCATTTGGGTCCCTGGTCGACTGACGTACGTACGTTGTACGTCCGTTGGTAAGTAATATGCACAGTTACCGCAAAAATTTTTTTTGCCAGAAATCGTGAAATCATGCATCAAATGATGCTCCGCACGTAACCCCTCTTGCTCCTAATACAGTATTAGTCACCTATGAGCGAGGGGACCAAAGTGTCCCTGAGCAGCAGGCTTTGCCTGCCAAGTGATTCTACTTACTACCAGAGATTTATTTTATTGTTACTAAAAGAGCGCCAACATTTCCTCAGCATGAGTGGCCAGAGCGTTGGACGTCTCTGCATCGCACGCTGCCGACTGGGTCCCGATGGCCTCCGAGGTCGTTGAGGTTACGTTCGCTGCCGCCCTGGCGCGGGCCGCCACCCGCTGTGCGCGCCCGAGACGGTCCGGCTCGTCGCTCCTCGCCAGCAGGAGACCCGATGACCCGCACCGCCTCCGCCGCAGCCGCCACGCCGCGCCGGGCCATCAGGGTCATCTTCTCGGACAGAAAAAAAAAAAAAAAAAGGAAACCGATAAGCAGGGACGAGGGGGGAGGGGACACCAGCATTTGTAGTTGAAAGGTTCCTTACCACGCGATCCACGATCTGGGCCTGCTGGGCTGGCTGTGCTGGTGGTGAGGGAGGCGCTGACGAGACATCCATCTTCGAGGAGGGAGGAGGGGGAGCTGGTGGACGTGGGTGAAGAGAGGAGCTGGACGCTGGGTCTCTGAGAACAAAGTAAGTGGACGAGAGACTCAAACTTCCGACCACTATCCTGGCTGAAACGCCAGGAGACTTGGTCCTCCTCGCCGGACCGACACGTGCAGTCTCCCTCGCCCGTTGGGCCGGTCGGGCAGACGTTCCAACCAACATCGCTAGCGTGAATATAGTATGGTGATTGGTTGCTCTAAGGGTTTTTTCCCACTATTCTAACACCCCTGCCCTGACGTTCCTAACGCCATACAAGTACTATGAAAACCTTAGAGCAACCCAAATATTGGCCTCATGGCTAACTATCACTATAGTGTCGCCGCCGATGGTGTGCCTCTAGTGATACCAATATAGGTTGGGGTGGCAGCCGCGCCAAAATACAGTTACACTTGAACAGGCTGTTCCTGTAATGACTACCCGAGACGAGTAAATGAAAGTAGACTACACAGATGTTTTAATGAGATATCTTTCTATGCATGCTCATGTTTCATAACACAGAAATAGACTTTAGAAAAACCAATCTCCTTTACTTACTGAAGCAACAAGAGATCTTTCTCCTTTGGAAGCTGAGAAGTAACTGCCCTCCTCTTCCCTTCAACCCACTCCTTTCTTCCCTCTGAATGTGCTCCTTTCCTGCTCCTTCTCCGCTTCCAAGGAGCGGTAGCTATACAGGAGAGGAAAACACCTGGTAAGTAGGAAGATCAGCAGGTAAGGACAAGACCATCCCGACGGGACTTTTAAACTTACAAACGTAACAAATTCAGCTTTAAACATGTAATGGAACATGGCATTAGAATACCACATGAATGTCACATTTTTTTCGTAAATTTGTTATGCTTGTAAGTTAAAGAGTCCCGTCGGGATGCACGTTGGTCTTCACAGCTCCATTTTCTGGACAGTTCATTCAAAAAAGGCGGTAATTTTGAAAAGAGCGACCATCAACCGTACAATTAAAAAAAAAACGCTTAAAAGCAATGCAAAACAAATTCATGGCTATGGGATTACGCGGCCTCCAGTCAAGGTCGAAAGAAAGATATGCGTTATCACTTGGGTTCCTGGTCGACTAAGCTCGTATGTAGTACGTCCGTTGGGAAGTAACTAATAATGCACAGTTACCGCAAAAAAAAACTGGAGTATATTTCTCGAATCTTTCTATTCTTTAAAGTAATCTTAGGTATGTGGCTGTATCAACAGAAACCAGGTAAAAAAAAAACAGGATCCAACTCCAAATTAATAACTTATCGGCTTATTAGAAACGCAATAATAACAGGCAACAACTGATAAGGTTCAACCTATTTTTTATATACTAAAGAACACAAATGCTTCTTTTTTATTTATTTTTTCTTTCGAACAGTTTCTTGTTTATCACTCTTCTTTTTCTCGGTAGGTCTCATTTATTTCTCACTTCGTCTCGCCCTGTCCTTTCCTGTACACTATGGTTCGCACAGTGAACGCGTCATCGCCCGGGTGGCCACGCCTGGAACGCGGAAAGGAGTTTTCATAAGTTTCATTTTCCAACAGGCATTCATCTTCCTAAATTACATTAAAAAAAATAATAAATTTGCTCACCAGGCCTCGGTGGTGCCAACGATCCCTCGTCCACAGGAGGGGCTCCCGCCGGGTTGGACTCCGAGATGGTCCTGGCCCTCATTCTGGCTGCCAGTGCCGGCAGGTGGTGCTTGCTACTAGTGCTGCTGCCGCCGCTGCCGCCCGCCGCCTTGCCCCCCACGCCAGTGACGGTCGCCCCGGCGCCGGGGCCGGCGCCTCCCCCGACCTGGATGGCCCCGTTCGCCCGCACCACGACCTCGGGGCCGCCCCCGTAGATGGAGTGCAGCAGCAGCCAAATGTCGTGGGAGATCTGCACGTAGTCCGAGTTTGGCCTGAGGGTCAGCTGCTGCTGCTGCTCGTCGGCGCCGCCCTTCATGGTGACTATGATGCCCCTGTTGTCGATGGGCCCCGGCGGGTCCCTCAGCCTGTTGATCACGAAGCCCTCCCACAGCTTGAACCAGCTGGAGCTGAGGCAGTAGACCGCCTGAGGGCAGGACGACGCGGCCTCCTCCTGGAACTCCGCGTGCAGCGCCTTAAACTCCTCCAGCTCGAAGGTTTTCTGTCTGTTGAGCGCGTCCAGCTCCGCCCTGCAGTGCGGACACTCCTTGAGCCTGGTGCACGCCGGGCCGCCTCCGAAGCGACGGCGCAGGAGGTCCCAGGCAGGCTGAGGCAGCGGCACGCACAGCTCGCCCGCGTGAGAGGACCTGGGCGGCAGGACGCCGCCGTGGTGGCACAAGAAGTCGGAATTGTCGATGGGACCTGCAGTTGCGGAGAATTAAAAAAAAAATTGATTGAGAAACAGCCGCGCCAATTTCTCTGCTTTTTTTTTCCCCCATCGTCTTCTCACCGGGCTCGGCAAAGGTCTCAAACTTGTTGAGCCACTGCTTGCCGACGTAGAACTGCATGAGGCTGGGACTCCTCCTGGCGCGCTCCAGCAACAGCGAGGCCATCTCGCGGACAGGTTCCATCTGACCATTATTCTTCCTAAAAAATATTGATAAATACTTAGAAAATGACAAATAATCAACCATTTCCAAACAAGTGCTTTAATGAGGTGAATCACCTGTAGAAAAGGACGTATGCCTCGGCATTGGCAACAGCAGCTGGCTCGACCTTGGTAACGATGGAGTCGTCGAATTCGTACCATTCCTATTGTCACACAAGGAAGGAGGTGTTGAGGGGGGATTCCATAAGACAAATTTCCCCTTCTCTCCCACCTGGTCATAGGGATTAAGAGCGTAGGCCGTGTAGTGTCCACCCCCGGCGCTACCGTGGTGGCAGATGACTCCGGTGAGGTCGTAGAGGCTGACGGTGGAGGACGAATCTCTGTGGAGCCAGGGGGACATGTCCAGGTCAACGAGGGGAAAGGTGACCCGGGTGGAGACCTTGCTGCTGAAGGCGAAGTCGTGGCGAAACCGCTTCAGGTGGATGCAAAGGGTGTCGGGTAGCACGGTCACTCGAGAAAATTTTAGTCCGTTCCTCAACTTCTTGCCTAAAAAAGAAATAGTATGTTTGTTGTTTTACTGTACAGGTACTTAGAAAGTGAGCTTAAAAAAATACGTCAGCGAAAACAAAATATGGGTATCGTAGAACCTTTTAAGGGTTAAAAGCGCTGCCACACTGGTGAAGATTGACCCATTTGGCGATCTTGCTAACTGCTCGAAAAACCACTTTCTAGCAATGACAACCCACAAATATTCAAAAATAGAAAAGCATCGGCAAAGGAATTTTTGCAATAAAAAAAAATAAACTCTGACAGGTAATTTTTCGCTGAAATTATCCCTTAGCGAGTTTGTCTGAAATTGATGGCGAAAAATTGGCCTTTGGCAACACTGTCGCAAAATGTCCGACGAAGATGACTATGACAGCGAAACCACGACAAACGCCAACGTCTCCCTGGATGCAACGACGGAATTCTGGAGCTCCGAGAACGACTACGACGTGGCCCAGATCATGACCAAGAGGGTCACCTTCACCGTCTACATGTGGCTCTTCCGAGTGATGATCATGCTGGGACTGATGGCCGTCCTGACCTTCGTCATCTGCGTGCCCATCACCATAACCCTGCTCATCCTCAACAACAACATCCGCCGGGTGATCGTCCGAAAGAGGAAGTACTGGGAGAACGACGAGTACCTGCTGGCGGAGGTCATCAAGAAGGTGGACAAGAAGATAAAGAAGATGGAGAAGGAGAAGCAGAAACGGAGCCTGGACGCCATGAAGGAGGCCAAGAGGTCCTACGACGAGCTGAAGGCCCTGATGCAGATGGGGGGCATGAGAAAGAAGCCGAAGAAGCGGAGACCGCCACCTCCCGGGCGACGTGGAGGCCGAAAGCGGAGGATGATCGGTCGAAAAAGAGGAAGAGGAAGGTGAGGTGACAGGGAGTGAGTATGACGACTTTTTTTTCTTAATTTGGCTACTACTCACTTTTTATGTCCAATTAATCATGGAATAGATATGTAGGAGAAAAAAAATTGCTTTGCTCACATCTCTCGCAGCTGTACATGTTCTCCCCCTTGAGCTCGTCGGCCGAAAAGAAGTAGGAGAGGCAGTCCACGAGGGTGATGTTGGGCCCGTACAGCCACCCGGAGAGCAGGTCCCACGCCCACGACAGCCAACCGCCCCCGGATCCGGGAGCTCCGGACTGAGGCGCCGGGGTGCCATCAGATTGCTGCTGCTGCTGCTGTTGTTGCTGTTGTTGTTGCTGCTGGCCACGGAGTGCCGCTAGCGTATCTGCCGTTGGAATAGGCAAGGAGAGGTCCTGCCAAAAAAATATATATACATGTTAAATTTTTTCCTCCACACTCAGTCTAATCCTAACTTGCCTGAAAAGTCTCCGTGGTCATGGACACCCTGTCGCAGGTGAGGCACTGGACGGAAGACACCAGCTTCCCGTCAAAGATGTCGGAGATGACGCTGCGGTAGACGCGGGGCCTGCGTTTCTGGATCAGTGGTACCGACGAGGGTTGAGCTACTGGTGAAACAGGGAGAGGAGGAAAAAAAATAGTCGTCGAAAGTGAGCTCTCAAGAACGGCACAACGGCAGGCCTCTGCCCGATCAGTATTGATGAGATACAGATAATAAAAATTGAAAAATCTGACGTCAAATCTGCTTACCCCCTTGTTGCTCTAAGAATTTCTGGCTCAAATTTACCTGAAATAATCCCCAAATACACATCCCCCCCAGCCCCGACCCCTGGGGAGTGAAATTTACCTAAATATTTCCTCAAAAATCAGATGTGTTTTCTGACGGAGTCAATATTGGTCGGGTAAGAGCACTCACGTGCTTTCGTGGGGGACCTCTGTGCCGCTCCGGGCAAGATCGGCCTGGGCGACGAGGAGAGCGGCGGCGACCCCGAGGCGGAGGAGAGGGCGTCCGCAAACTCCAGCTCTACGTCGGAGGAGGACAGCGCGGAGACCTGAGAGCCGAGGCCAGATTCACCGTCACGATCGCGCTTTGAGGAGGAACCGCTGTCTCCGCCACCTGAAACACAATTAAAAATAAAGAAATAAAATAAGAGAGTCGTAGTCCTTACAAATGTCTCAGCCATTCTCTCTTCAATTCCATCACCTCCAAGAGATTCCCTCCCCCGTGACCACCTCCTCCTCTTCTTTCCCTTGGATGCCTCTTCCTGTTCCTCCACTTCCTCTTCTCCTGTTCGCTCCACCTTTCCCCTCTCCTCCTCCTCCTCGTTGCCGTCGTTGCTGCTCTGCTCGGACACCCCTGAATCCGCCGTCTCGTACTCCTCTGGCTCCGCGTCGGACCCCATCGGGCTGGCGGCACCAGAGGAGCCGACCGGGGGCGACAGTCCCAGCCCTTTCCTGGAGCCGTTGCCCTCCTCCTCTTCGTCCTCGTCCTCGGAGGCATCCTGGCCAAGAGTGCCCATTTTTGGCTCCATCAGCTCCTCGTGCAGCAGGTCCATTATGCACCGGAGGAACTCCTAGATAAGAGAGGGAGAATCTGGACTTGACCTAGTAATGATTTACGATTGCGACCACTCTACTGGTACCTGTGAGTCGTGCTGCTGAAACCCCCTGAACATGGGGTGCGCCTGCTTGAGCGCGTAGAGGACGCTGATGGGGGCGACGTAGCCGCCCTCGCCCCTCTCCTGGACGTCGCCGACCAACTTCTTAAACGCCCTGGCCATCGGGACCGCCTTCTCCGCCTTGAGGACGAGCGCGGGGCAGGTGAGGAAGAACTCTGCCAGGGGAGGGTTGTTGAGCAGGCACTGCAGGGCCGCGTTCATGTAGCAGGTGTTTCCCAGGTTGGAGAGGCCGACCAGTCCTCGCGGGGAGGCCGCGTCCCCGCGGAAGGAGGCCATGGCGCGGAGTGTCCCGTCACCCTTGGCTGTCGCTGCCAGGGACGAGCAATCGATTGACCTTGCTCACGAATGTGAATTTGCTCAGTCAGTCCGGTCTAGTCCAGTCCAGTCCGGCAGGCGGCAGGCGGCAGGCGGCAGCGCAGGCGGCAGCCTGCTGTCTGTCAGTGAGGTGAGGTGAGGAAGCTGTTGCACTCTGCTGTGCAAAAGTAGAGAAAGCTGCTGCTGCCTGTCGCTGTCTGCTGTCGGTTGTCGCTGTTGAAGAAGGATAATGCTTTTCGTCGATGTCACATACTCTGGAAGACCTACGCGCGTTTTGTAGTTGAGCCTATTGGCGACATCTGTTTTCTAAATCAAACTATGTGTTGAATTAACAAATTAAGTACTTTTTGTATACCATGCGTAAGCAATTAGCATCACAGTAACTCTGAAAGGTCTTTGTAGCTTCAAGTGTTAGTTGGGTAGCACTATATAAAGATGACGTCAAAAAGTTCAAACATTCTTGCACTTTTTTTCTTTTGATTTCAGGGTGGCGAAAAGGTTTCTTATTTTGTGTCGATTCTAGCGGACAGTCAGCAGAAAAGAAATAGCAGGTGACGCTTTGTGCCATCCCTGCTTTTTTGTTTTGTTTTGTTTTGCTTCGGTCCCGCGAAAACTTCCTTGTCTTCCTCCCACCACCTCCAGTTCAGGCTCCAGTCCAGCTCTAAGTGCTCGCGCTTGTTAAACTACCCATTCACTTTTTTGTGCCTCTATAACTTTAACAAGCAGTTGATACACCACGGAGAGACTCCCTCAGAAGAAATCGAATTGTGTGGAGGTGTTTGCCCACTTCGGGCGCATCTACCAAGCTTGACTCTCCTTTTTTTCTTTCTTAGAAGGAAGATTTCTTGACCATCATGAGCAAGCAGACCAACGTGACCGATTTCTTCTCGGTGAGGAAGCGATCCCACGCCCAACACCCGGCAAAGAGGAGGAAAGTGGAGCTGCCGGAGGAGGAGGAGGAGGAGGCGGAGGCGGCGGAGACGGAGACGGCCGTCGTAGGACAAGTGCAGGAGAAGGAGGAGGAGGAGGAGGAGGCCCCCCCTCCCGCTCCGGATCAGAAGCTTGAGCCCGCGCTGCCCGCCCCGAAGCTGACCAAGAGCTCCTTCTCCTTGGAAATACTCAGCCCTACCAAGAAGTCCTCCAGCCCTAAGAAGGCCTCCGCGGACCCGTCGGCCAAGGCGTCCCCACGGAAGCGGCTGGACTTCGGCTCCGACGCCAGGGGCGAAGCGCAGGGACTTCCCGGCGACCTGCCCATTCCAAGGGAGTACCGGCGCCTCTCCGTGCTCTTCCAGAAGGTGGACGGCATCGTCGCCATCCGGCACAACCGCAAGCAGAAGATCCGCCTGGACTTCCTGCTGGAGAACGCCAGAGACATCCGCGTCACGGAGAAGCACCTCAAGCAGATCAGGTGCGTCTTCCCTCAGGCCTACCAGTACAGGTGGGAGAAGAAGGTCAGCCGCTTCGGGAAGGAGACCGAGGTCTACGAGATGCACCTGTGGCCGTCCTTCAAGTACAAAGAGAAGGTGGAGGCGGGCGGCGGCGGCGGCGACTGCGACGACGAGGTGGAGGCCTTTGTTGAGCTCTCTGTGGAGAAGCTGGTCGAGCGCAGAAGGATCTTTCAGAGGGTGCTCCTGTCCATGGTGAAGGACCAGCACAGGCAGTTTCTTCAACAGGTTGACCCGCTCATCAGGGTGAAAGATGACAGGTGAGATCGTAGTGCAATACCGGTACCTGCAAATATAGTGTGCTACTACTGAGCTGTTCGGGACCGCGGCAGAACGGGTCTACGACTGTTAAACTATAATAAAGTGCAAAATAATAAGAAATATTTTTTACCTAGTAATGTAGTACATTTAAAATACTTTTTGCTTGATGCTTTCTGGCATACTTTTATTTTCAACCTTTTTATGGTCCACGCGGTCTGGGACAATTCAGTAGTGCCAAGTATGATGTCCGGAAGGTTATTGGGTCTTTTCTTTCCCAGTGTGACCAAGTGGCACCCTGACTTCGACCCTGAGAGCTGCCCAGAAATTGACGAGGTGGACTTTCCTCCCAAACCAGACGTGGTGACGATCTCCCGCGTGTCTGATGCCATAGAGGCCATGAACGACGCTTTTGGAGTGAACAAACAACTTCAGCAGACTATTTTAGAAAAGGTAAGCAGTAGTTGTTGAACATATCATACTTTTACGTACTATTTGTTTAGTCTAAATCGAGTTTAAAAAAATAGTGTAAATACTAGGAACGTTGTTTTGATTATCTTCAGGACAGAAAGCCAAGTGCGCTGACAAAATCGACCGAAGAAACCGCCAAGACCGTCGAAAAGTCTCCCGCCGTAAGGAAGGAGCTGAAGGGGCTCCCACAGGCTCTGCTGGACAGGCTGAAGGCAAAGGAGAGGGAGAGGACGAGACGGCAGATGACAGAGAACTCGGAGGACAAGAAGGAGCGACTCCTCCTGAGCGAGGTCAACGCGGTTGCGCGACAGATAATCAACTGCTACAAGAGCGAGTGCGAGACCAAGAAGAGGAAGGGGCTGGAGACCACCGCCTTCTTCAAGTTCGTCGCCCACAGCAACGGGAGAAAGAGTCCAAGGGAGATGGAAAAGCTCATACGGTGAGTAAGAGAATACGTAAGGTGGAGCCAAAAATTTTAATGGAATAGATTTAAATTGCAGGCATTTTGTGAAAGTTGCTCCGGGTTTTCTGGATTTCGTCTACCTGCACGGCGTGGAATACATCAAGCAGTGCGGGCCCAAGCCGCCAGACAGCGTGGCGGCAGAGGCAAAGGTCAAGGACTTGATGAAGGAGAAATAGAAGAGTACAACGTCGTACAGGAAAACATTCTTTGTTTAATGTTGAAATACATTACACGATACAGTAGAAAAATGTACCGAACTCATTGTCTGCATGAATGCTAACATTGTGCGTTGGTTGATTTAACTTTTTTTGACATTTTTTGCAGCAGTTGAAAAAAAAACACATTAGCTCATATTCACAGTTTGAAAAAAAAATAATCTCTGAGTGAGATGCCCGGACAAATGCGTTAAAAACTCATTTACAAAGCGTCCCTTGATCACCCTTAACAGATTCTGATTGCAGACATTTGTCACTCAAACCGTTAGCTGCAAAAAAAGGGGAGAAGGAAAAGCCCTCCTCAGTTGTTCTATGTAGCCGCAGCAGAACCTTCAACCCCTTCTCTGAATTCCTCCCCTCTTCCTTTCCTCCTCCCTCCCACCCACTACGTACCATCTCCTCCTTTGAATTGATGGCCCTGCCCATTCTCGGTTTGGTGAGGGGAAGGTCCGATTGTTGCCTAATAAGCCGCCATATTAGCGTTCTCCCCTCCACCACGACCACCATAACTTTGAAGCGCTCTCTGCAGTTCAAACTGTAGCTTTAACAAATTTTCATTGTTTTGCCCGTGGTGTGGTGTGTTTTTGCAACACAATGCAGTACCTCTTCTCTCAGGCCAGCGGGAGGAACGATGATGAGAACGGCTAGGCAAATAGGACAAAGATGACGACAATTCCTTTTCCTTCCTTGCGTCCTCCTCCTCCCAAGCAACACTTGCACTTAATCATCGGGCACAAAGAAAGCCAATTAATCTGCTTGTCAAATGCGCGAGCCAAAGAAGAGGAGGAGGAGGAGGACGAGGAAGGGGGAAGGTGAAGATCGCCCCGAGGAATGTCCGCCGCCTGCCCTTTGCGAACGCACTTGACTCAAACTCTAAAATTCCCAAAAATTGAATCGCGGATGCGGGTGAAATATTCCAAACGGGGTGGGGCACCTTTGGCCGCATGCTTCTGTACGTACGTAGTATTGTATTACAGCAACCGCAACTTTTGGTTGCGGCGGGGAGCACGAGATATTCTAAGTTCTCCTCCTCCTCCTCCTTCTCCTCCTCCTCCTCCTCCTTCACCTCCTCCGCCGCCGCCCCCGCGGGGCCTTAATTGTCATCGTAAACCGGAGCGGTTTCTTCCCCCCCCCTCCTCCTTCCTCCTTGCTCCCCCCATGCAAATATTCAGCGCCATTATAGTGTACTACTATAAAGCAGGGAGGGGGGCGAACTGTAATCGCAGACAGCGTGGGAACCATTGTCAAAAAGGGCGGGGAAGAAGGAGGGGGAAGAGGGGATGTACGTACATTGATACTCCCACCCCCCCTGGACCGATGGCTAAAAAAAACCTTGCCCTCCTGGCTGCTCCCCTTCCTCATCTCTGATATAACTTTGTTTCGCTATATGGAAAAAAAATCCTGTTATGTATCCTACTGTGTAGGAATAATGTTGTTCTACTAGGAAGTAGAGTACTTACAAGGCATCCCACTGTGATCCTCCAATGTCTTTCACATCCCCGCCCTTGGAATTTCTCCAATATACTACGTAGTCCAGTCCAGCTGGCATTCTGACGGGAATCGAGCCACTTTTAGGGCTAGTGAACTATACGGATTAACAATGAAATATGTCGACTTCCTTGGCGGGAGGCCCGATTGCAACTTGCATTTGGGATTGCTTCCTTTGCAGGAAGGACGAACTTGGAGTTGTAGTAGGTACAGTATTTTTCTTTCTTCTCCGCCTCTTCCCTCCTTGCTCCTCCCTCCCTTCTCCTGGCTCCCGCAGAGAGTACAAAAGTTGCGTCAAATTAAGCACGGAAGGGAGACGGTGGATTGGATTGGAACCGTTCAGACCGGCTCGCAGTTCATCATCTTAAAAACGGCAGCAACAGTGGCAACGAAAATTCATTCTCGCCCGAGCTATGTGCATTATTTAAAGTGTCAAAAACATTAAAGGTGTGCGCGAACGGAACGGAACGAAACGAATCGATGAAACCTATATTATACAGTAGTAATATGTAGTTGTATGAGAGAGAAGAAAGGGGAGAGACCGTTGTGTGAACTGGCAGGCAGCCCAAGCCGCGTGACACAATGCAAATGTTTGTTCTCCTCACCTTTTTTTTCATTTAAACTTCCGTACGTGGTGAGAGCAAGAAAGAGGAGGAGGAGGATCGCCACGTAACGCTTCCTTCTTTCCCCCCACCCTGTCTTCTCTGCCACCTCCGTTTCAATTTCCTGTGAAGGGCAAAATTTCCACAGGTCTTGGAACACTTGGGTGACCACCAACCAACCAACCAACCAACCCGTCGTTGCTTCTCGTGTGTTTTTGCTCATTTAAAACGGCAGTTTCAGGCGAAAAATGTCCAATCATCACCCTCTTCCTCCTCCTCCTCCTTTTCCTCCTCCTCCTCCTCCTTTTGCTTCTGACAAAAGCCAGGCCACTTCTTGTTCTTTTTCTTCCACTTTAGTCCGTAATGTAAACCAAATCTCAACGAGCAGCCCCCTGAAAACAGCCCTTATCGTCTTGGCCAATATCCTCAAACGGCGTGTACGGACGTACTCCCATCCCCTGGTCCATGCCCATTGTCACTGACAAAACTCGCGTCTGTACTACGTATGTATGTAGTAGTATGTACTGTATATGGCCATGGGAGCAAAGCAAAAACAACTTTGATGGGGAAGGGGGGGGGGCGGAGGGTTAATCCAATTTGGAAGAAGCAACTGGTGCTGTTACTTCTTCCTTTTCTGCCATTTCTCAACTTCTTTAAAGTTTCTGTACCATGGATTAAGCACTTCTCTTTTCTTCCTGGCCCTAATTTCCAACAAGCCAAGAATGAGCGCATGCGATGCAACATATGCCATTTCCCTCCTCCTCCTCCTCCTC
>JAAUYM010074866.1_pt1 | contig 13965 bp, 11 predicted proteins | sample 7278001 | NCBI WGS metagenome assembly JAAUYM01 (sample SAMN14350224, study PRJNA611818) | marine sediment metagenome | isolation source: surface marine sediment (1.8m) | place: French Polynesia: Moorea | collected 2018-08
AGGAGTCGGCCTCCTACTACTACAACTCGGGCGGAGTACGAGGGGGGGGGCCGGCCACGTGTACTACGTACTAAGTACGTAGGTAGTAACTGGCACTCTTCCAAACAAGAGGATGTCTCAGTGCGGCCGCGTAGTGGTCCGCAGTCGTAGCTGACTAGCCTGTACGGTACAACACACCATTATGGTACCACGGAGTGTGGACACATTCAGAAGTAAGGAATGTTAATGCCCCTATTCCCTCCCTTTTTTGTGTTTTGCACTTTCAGGTCAAATTTCTCTTCCTCTCTCTCTCATTTTTTCACGCGTGCACTTTCCCTCCACCTCTCTCCAATCCAATCCCTTATCCCGTCAGATAACTTATCCGGCACAAAAAAGTGCACCCGCCTCTCTTCCCCTTCCACCCCTTTAGGCGGCACCTAAAAAGTCTTGTTGCGAAACAGAAAAAGTGCCCTGGTGGTGGCTCCTCTGCCTATCTCACGAGAAAACCCACTTTCTCTTTTTTACTGTACTTGGCTGGTGTGTGCCGTGTCCTGGTCTCATTACTGGAAGAGGGGAGGGGAGGGGAGGAGAGGGGAGGGGAGGAAGGAAAGAGGAAGTGTTTTTTTGGAGGCGAAGCGTACTAGAAAGAAAAAGTGGTGCTTTGGCAAGTTTTTTCTTCTTTTGGCAGATACCCTGTACCCTAAAAAGCTGGGAGCAATGTTCGATTTTTTAAAAGCATAATCTTCAGGGATTTTACGAAAAAGAAAAAACTATGCTATCTGCGCAAATTTCTCTGAAGGGCAAATTTAGTGGATGTTTTTTCCTCCTTTTTCTTCAGTTCCCTGGAGGGGCAACAGGGCATGAAAACCTCAACTTGTTTTTCTTCTTTTCCTCTTCTTTAGAGAGAGGCCAGCCAATCCTTCCCTCTCCTAACCTGGCCATTTTTTCCTTTCTTGCTCCTTCCCTCCTTCTCCTTTCCTCTCCCCTGAGGGACAAAAAATCCTCTTCCTCTCTCCCCCTTCTCTCCAGTAGCCCTTGTCAATGGCAATGCCATCTTCTTTCTTCCCTCTTTCTCCTGGACTTTTTCTTCTCGCCTTTGGCCTCTCGCCCCCTTTCTCGCAGTGAACTTCGCGGCCCAAGATTGGAAATATACTGTAGTTTCTTATTGATGTTTTTGGTGGCGTTAAGGTCTTGTTCAGTGACAACTGACGACTTAGAAACTTATCAGAAGAGTGTACCTCATTCATCTCACCGCTCACTAATTTCACTTTTAGAAGAAAACTTAGGTGTGACAGCGGTTTAGAAAGCTTGTGAGTGTTCTTTAGTTCTTGTTTTTTAGTAGTAGAGTGGAGGATCCGAACGATGCTCAGTCAAGTGGGAAAAAAGAGAAAGTTTCCTTCCCCAAGAGGACGGCGAATGCCAGTGTTACCAGATGGCATCGTTTGCTACGAACCTGCGTACAATGCAATCAAATCACTTGTCCATAAAAAAAAACAAATAAAAAGCGATTCGTTACTTTTTTTGCAAAACATGTTTATTTTTCTACCGGGGGCTTGGTATCCAACTGGTATCACAAAATCTGGCAACACTGGCGCTTGTTCAGGCATAAAGGGACATTTTTCGCCGTCGTCGTCGTCACGTCGTCACCTGCGAGACAGAAATCCTCCCCCTTCACAGGGGTTGAGTTGAGTTTCCCAGGATTGTCCAGCTTTTACGTAGGACAGAAAAACCCAGGCATTTTTTTTGCTCCGAAAAGAAGCCGCTTCTGTCGAGTAGGTTGAAGAGGAGGCGGAAGAAGTAGAGAAGAAGGAGGAGGAGGAGGACTATAAATCAAGGCCGGAGAATATCGGGAAAAAATCTGTGAGAAAGCAGTATTGAAAAAGGAGGAGGAGGGGAGAGATTGGAACTGGAATTTAAAATATCCGGAAGATATGAGAAGAAGTCTTACAAAAACCCTAATATTCTTTCATCTGTTTTGTTCTGTCAGATGTAGTAGCATGGATTACCGAGGCATTTTTTGGCATTGAAAACGCATATCTGGCGAAATTGAATGCCTTTCACTACGCATTCATTTCACTCTTCCTCTTCCCATTCAGGCTGAGATCCGTACCCTGGAGTTCTGGCGGTCCATCATCGCGGAGTGCCTGGCCACCTTCTTCTACGTGACCCTGGTGCTGTCCGTGTCCACCTCTGCCTCCGACCTCACCTACCAGACGAACCAGGCGGTGGCGGCAGGTCTGGCGGCGGCGGCGCTGGCGGCATGCTTCGGCCCGGTGTCCGGCGCGCACGCCAACCCGGCAGTCACCTGCGGGATGCTGCTGGTGCGCGGGGTGTCCCCCCTGCGGGCCGTCCTCTACGTGTGCGCGCAGTGCGGGGGGGGCATCGCCGGCGCCGCCCTGGTGCTCGGGGTGCAGGGGAGGATCAACGACCTGACGGAGAGGACCGGCGGCGGCACCTTCGGGATGGAATTCGTCCTCACCTTCCTCGTCGTCTACGCGTTCTGCGCCGCCCGAGAGCCCAGGGTGCAGATCAGGCTCGGATACAGCAAGTGAGTAAGACGAGACAGGGATGCCAGGTTTTTTTGGAAGGCAATATGCCAACTTCTAGAAGACGTGCCAGTTTGGTATAGCCAAATCTCAGAACCGTACAAAGGCAAAAGAAAAAGTGTTAAGCTACGAAGAAACATTTTTAAAATAGGGCAATTTAGCGAAAAAATTGCCATTTTTCACTAAGAAACATGGCGCTTGACAACACTGATCAACAAAAGGGTGCAAGCGAGAAAAGCAAGCAAAAAAAGACTAGTTTAACTGTAGTATTTGCAACTTAGATGTCAATATTGTTAGTTTGTTGCTATTGTGCATTATTTACATACCATGTACAGTCATCTAGACATACCTTTTTCTAGCACGCACAAGTTGAGTGTGAACCAGAACGACTAACAGGAACAACACCTTTTCTACGTGTAGACAGTGACGCTCGCCGTAAAAAAAATCAATCAAGTAACAGTAGTGCTGGCTGCTGCACTGGCGCCAAGCTCTCCTTCAAAGCGATGAGATCTAGAGAGGGTGTCAACTTGTTTGTGATATCAGTCAATCAAAACCCGTAAAGGATGATTGGAAAAAAAGGAGGATAGAAAGAGGCCTCTTCTCGAGCTGAGGCGAATCGATCTACCTACTTAATAGCCAGAGCAGGAGAAGAAAGCTGGCGCACGAAAAATTCACAGCTCTCTTCTGGGTGCCGGAAATGAGAAAAGAAAGTTCCACACATTTCTGAAGATGTGGAGGATTCTTTTGCCCCTCCCCTCCCCTCTTTCCCCCCTTTTTTAGATATGAGTGGGGAGAGAAACTTCCCTTCTTTTTCACACCGTTCTCAGGAGGCGGAAAAGGAAAGTTTCTTCGTCTCTTTTTCGTCAAGTTCTATACGTCGCTTTCAAACTTTTCCCCTCCTCCTCCCCTGCTTTTGCTTCCACCCTCGAGGGGGAGGGAGGAAAAGAGAGACGGGGCAACATGTTGGACCATCTCAAACAAGCCTCTCTACTGCAGCGCACTTGAAAGAAATTTCATGTCCTCTGCAAACAGAGATTGAAAGTTTTGTTGTACTACTACCGTAGTACTCGCAGTAAGATCCTCTGTCCCTTTTGCTGTACTTGTATACAGAGGCTTTTTTTCTCCCCCTCCTCTGCTGATATCCTTCGTCACTACTCTGTCGAGCTAAATATTTTCAACTTTTTTTTCAGTACCACCGCGAACTTATTTGGCGTGTCCCACTTTAAAGAAAAGAGAAAAATTACGGGAAAAAGAGAGAGGAAAGGAGGGCGAGATTATAGGGCACGGCACTTCAATGGAAAGTCCCCCTTTCCCTCCTTCCCCCTTTGACGCGTACGAGAAAGCACTCTTCCTCCTTATACTTGCAAAGTGCCTCTCCCTCCCTCACCTCCCGAGAAAGGCGAGACGAGAAGGAGGAGGGAGAAAACAAGCACTTAAAGCAGAGGTTCTGAACCTACGGGTCGTGACCCCAAAAGTGGGCCGCCAGGGGGGGGGTCATTGCAAAGAGGTGCTTAGTAGAAACAATGTATCTTCTCCCCCACCTCCTCTTACAACATTAGTGGGCAGAGGAATACTCGGGGGGGGGGGGATTCTAACACGGGTCGAGGTTCGAAAAGGTTGAGAACCTCTGACTTAGCGGAACACTTACACACACCAAGGAAGGGAGGAAACACCGGGTGTTTTTCGCAAGCCGTCGGAGGAATGCAGATTTCTACGTACAAATGCTGTGCACATGAGTGTTTGATGTCTTCTTTACTAATGTCCCTGCTGACTCAGTCTCCTTGTCATACGTATATAATATTCGCGGCATAGCAAACAACAACAACCATAATAACCGCAAAGTACGAGTAGATCTTAGACCTCACGGAACGGAAGTTTAAAGGAGGGAGGGGGAGGAAATATGTCCTTTGCTCGCACGCAAAGAGAAACTTCACGTTTGCCCTTTACTCCCCTCCTTTCCCGCCGCCACCTTGACACGTCTCAACAGCAGCAAAAGGACCTTGGGTCATGACAGGAAAAAAAATTACATATGTGCTTGTAATATTTCACTGGAAGTTCCTTGAATTACGTAGTAGGTAGTATAAGAAATGTGAAAATTTTCTTCACCCTTGGTTTCCACCCGTCAGGTTGCACCCTATGACGCCCGGCAGCTTCCGGCTAAACCCGGTGATCGTCGGGGTTGCCTACGCCGCCTGTCTCATGTCCTGGAAGGGCTCGCTTAACCCGGCAAGGGCCCTCGGGTCCGCCTTCGTCAGCCAGTCGCCCGGTCAGTGAGCGGTGAAGCTGTCAGATGTTCTTGCGGGAACAGACTTTGTTTCAATTACTCTTTCTACAGGCTGTTTACTAAATTTATATTTACTGTTCACTGTTGTATTGCAGATCGGTTCAAGCAGCACTGGGTGTTCTGGGTTGGCCCCATCCTGGGCGCCGCGACGGGCGCGCTCTCGCACGAGTTCATCTTCAACCCGAAGCGCCGGCACTTTGGGCTGTCCGGGTTCAAGACGACCCCCGGCGTCGGCGTGGGCGTCGGCGGAATGACCGGGGCGCACGGCAACCCGCACGGCGGCATGCTGGGTGGCACGGCCGGCATGGGGACGGGGATGGGCACCGGAATGGGCACCGGAATGGGCACCGGAATGGGTACCGGGATGGGCACCGGGATGGGCACCGGCATGGGCACCGGGATGGGCGCAGGGATGGCTCCAGGGATGATGGGCGTGTCAGGGACGCAGCACTACGGTCCGATGGGCATGGGCGGCGGCATGCATGGCGGCATGGGCGGAGGCGGCATGGGCGGCGGTGGGCACTACGGCACCGGAGGAGGCGGGATGGGAATGGGCATGGGCAGGATGATGGGAGAGGACGGGCTGTCCATCAGGAGCGAGGACGAGATGCTGGACGACCTGGAGAGAGCCAAGCAGTACAAGGCCAACATCATGCAGGTCAGACCAAGAAAAAGCGCACGATTTTCCATAACTGCAGTATGTGCAGAAAAAGCATAGTAAAAGCGCACTAACTGTGTCTGACATCGAGCAAGGAGTTAGACTGCAACCTATCCTTCTCTTCTTCCTTCCTATCCCACAAAAAGGGAGGAGGACGAGGGGCAATTAATTACAGCACGTCTAATTCTGTTTGTCCTGCCTGCGAGAGGGAGGAGAATGTTGTTGCATGTTGAGGGAAGAAGAGGACGACAGGTGTGTAAGGTCTTCCCTCCACCCCTCCCACCCCGAAGCCGCCCGCAACCTGTGTGAGTTACTGCCAAACTTTCCTCCCATCTTTCTTTCTGGAGGCCTCTGGCGGGCAACAAAGGATGCGGAAGAGGAAGGAAGTTGGCCTGTTTCTTTCGGGGTAGGAGGTTGGGGTGGTGGAAGAAAAGCTTGAGTCTGACGAATTGAAGGACTGTCCTTGGTATAAATAAAGAAGAGAGGCAGGAAAGAATCCACCCTTCTTCTTCCCTCAACCAAAGACAAACTTTTTTCTCTCCCGGCCTTTCTCTTTTCCGCCAAAAGGACGGAGGTCCCATTCTTTTAACCTCGAGAGAAAGGGGAGGATGGATCTTTCTCCTCTCTCTTTTTCCCACGCCGTTGCCCCTCCACTCTGACGTGCTGTTTCCTTCTCTTTCTCCTCCTCCCCTTTCCAAGGAGAAAGACTGGGGGGGAGGGGAGAAAAGCAAGAATGAAAGCTCTCTCGTGTTGAGGATTAAGGACAGGAAGAAGGAAGGAGAGAGAAATAGATGGAAGAAGAAAAAGTGCTATGCTTTTTTTCTTTTTCCGTGGCAAAAAGGTGCCTTTCGTGTTGTTACTTTGATGTCTCCCCCTGCCACCAACCGGTGCAGCCACAATGTTGTGCTGCGAAGCAGCACTCTTAAGAAAACTCCGACTGAAGCGTTCTAGCAAGTCGTACTATGCCATAGTACTACTGTTGTACTCGGAAAATCGGGACGGATGGGCACATGCCCCAATTTCCCAGATGTCCAAATTTATTGTTTAACCAAGTGGCTTTATAAAAACTCTGTTTCCTAGATTTCTCCGTTGTTCCGAGTTGGACTGTGTTACTAGTAGAGACAATTTCCTCTTTTTTTCCACCAGGACTTCCACGACGGCTCCGTCTACTCGGGAAGGCCCGGAGGTTACGGCGGCAAGCGAGGTCACATGGAGTCACTCTACAGCGGTTCCAAGTCGATGTACAATCAGGTATAAGAGGGGAGAAAGGAGGATGGGAATATTCCAGAAAGTTACATAAGAAAACGGTTCCGAATTATACGGCTAATATTATTGACAAGTATCCGGATAAAAACCAGATTATGTAAGGATCCTTTTACCCGGCTTTTTTTCGAAAAAATTAGCAAAAGTAGTCAGACCCAGAACCGGGTATCCGGTTCTGTTTTCTTAAAAACCGGTGGGCATGCCCTGGGCAGGAGGGGAATGAGCAGAGAAGGGGGAAAATACGTAGTAGAAGAGGCGCGGCCCCTTCACCCATCCACCATCACCCCGCTCTTGATTGCTGCTCGCTTTGCGGTCTCTTGATCCAGCAAGAGGCGAGTTGAAGCATCTCCTTCCTAGGGGACGAATGTGGCCCCCACCACCACCACCAGCAACTCGCTCTGTGCTTTTAATTGCTATACTCAAAGACGCACGTATGGCCTGCGGACCAATACGGTTGGTTGATCGGAGAGGCCTTGTGGCTCGCCTGAGTAAACTGAGAAGCGTTGTTTGTTGTACATACGATTGGTGGTGGTGCTCTCTTGCACTGGTAGTGGCAGTCACTCCTCCCTCAATCACCAATACCAAAGTTCTCCTATTGGTGCAGTGCATTTACCGCTCCCAGGGGAGAGAAGGGGAGAGAGAGAGAGACGACTGAGTAACAAAGGCAGTAAAGTGCACCGCAAACTGACGATGATTTGTTTGCTCCCCTCCACCCCTCGCAACAGCCCATGTACGACCGCTACGACAGCAAGTCCGGCTACGGCTACGGCGACAGCAGTTACGGCCCCAACGTCCGCCGCTCAAGATCCATCCACGCCAAGTTCGCTGGCGGGCCCGGCGGCCCCGGCGCGTCCGGGCCCGGCACCCGGCGCAACCCGTACGACTATCTCCCGGACGAGCCGGTGGTGGGCCTGGGAGGGGCCGGAGGCCCCAAGCCGGACATCATGCAGACCAGCGTGGACCAGAGCGGCGGCACCCGGCTGCTGGGCGGGTCGGCCAGCGGGCCTGGCGCCGGGCCCGGGGGCACCAAGCCCGGAGGCGCCAGTCCGAGGTACGGGACGGATAGCTACGCCAACGAGAAGATGACGGACGCCTACGGGTCCAGCGCAGACGGCGTCTACGGAACCAGGAGTAAAGGAGGTGAGAAATTTTGGGCCTTTTTGTTCACAAGAAAGGCCTCTCTCCTCTTGATATAAAAAGACGACGGCATAAGCATGGCTTTCAAATACAGGGCGCCATCTGTGTCCTTCTCCTCTTCCATCTTATTCTTATTACTACGTATATATATTAGTATGTAGTTAGGTACAGTACAGTACTGGTACGTGATTACAAGCTTAGCACGCGCCATATGGAAGAAAGTTTGGTGATGGAATAGGTGCTCCGTCAACCGTGCTTTGCAATTTCTGCCTGTGGCAACTGCGACAAGTCGGAGTTCCAATTCTAGCAGAGGAGATAACAGTCTCTCTCTTCTCTCCCCAATTTAGCAACTTAACTGCACTCTCCTCCTCCTCCTCCTTCTGTCTTGAATTGACGTCGCCCGTCTGTTTCATCCAATTTCGTCTCAAACTCCCTTCCTCCCTGTCTGTTTCACCTTCTAACTGAATTGACAAGAGGGGGGTGGGAAGAGAGAGAGGCAGACTCGATATCAAGGAGGAAAAACGGAGAGGAGACAAAAAAAAGGGGATCCAGAAAGACAAAAGAGAAAACTAGATTGAGTTTCACCTTCGTCCTTTTTCAACTTCCAGGTCTGTTGAGCGCGGACGACGCCTACGGGCGCACCGGTGGTGCCGGCGGTGGCGGCAGCGGCGGCACCTACGGACGCCTGTCCAACCCGGGGGTCAGCCGCAGCGGCGTCGCGCCGGGGGCCACCACGGGCGCAGGGGGCGCCGGCAGCGGCGCCTACAGCGCGGGCTACTCCGGACAGAGCGCCACGGCCAACCCGGGGCCCGGAGGTAGCACCTCAAACTACTAGAAGATGATGACGAGGAGAAATGAAAGAATGATAGCGCGCGATGGGCTGCGCACCAATCTCGGTGATAAAGGAGGGAGGATGAAAGGGGAAGGCAGAGAAGAAGAAGAGGAGGCTGCGCGCTGCTGCAACAACCGATCTCTTATTCCGGATGCCGTGAGAGGTCATTAGAAAGAGAGAAAGAAAAGAGGAAAAACGATCCGAGATGCGAGGAGAAGTGAGGGAGGGGAGAGTGATCTTTTCTACGCGATGTGGAACGAACGAGATGCTGCCAAGAAGAAGGGGGGAAAAGGCTCTCTCTTGATCACCCGGCCAGACAGGCCTCTTCTCTTTTTTCTTTTTTTTTATAACCTTCCAGAGAGTGCGTTGTGAGTCCTCTCTTTCTCTCGTGAACGCAGTGAAGTCCATCTTCATTGGGAGAAGGAGAGTAACAAAGGAGGAGGGAGGCGTCTCCTCTTGGGAATTGATCCATTTCTCTTCCCTCCCTCCCTCCCTCCCTTCTTCCTTCCTTCCTTCCTTCCTATCCAGGAGGATATGGTGACGGGAGGAGGAGGATGGTGGAGAGAAGGTCTCTCCTCATCCTCCTCTTCTCCGTCTCCGTCTCTCTCTCTCTCTTTCTCAAGAGCAGCATCTAACAAGCCTCGCATTGGGTTTGCGCCCGCCTTCTCTGCATGGGCACCCCGAAGGAAAAAAGGGAAGAGAGAGAATATTTTTCACGAATATTCCAAGACGTGGAGGGTGTCCTTCTCAGGAGACAAGACTGTCGTACTGTAGTACGCATATTTGACACTGACTAATGTGTGTGTGTGTTGGAGGAAAACGAAACACGGTTTGGCCCTCAGCGTGACAAGATTTCCTCTTTACGTATACTAGTAGTGATGGCAGTGTCTCTCCTTTGCCAAAGAACATATCACCAAGATGAGATCAGAGTGTAGTAGTACTAGTAGTAACAAGGACACAAAGTACACCACTAATGCCAGACAGACTTGCCTTTCACCCCCCTCCCTTCCCCTTTCTTCCCCCCGATCCCATAATCCGCGCAATACCTTGTCATTTTGCAGGCCAGTTTTTTGTACCCGAAAAGAAGTGTCAGTAGCAACGTATAGGAGATCTTTTTGCAAGCAGACAGACCAGGGAGACCTGATATTAAACCCAGCATTATCGCATCATTATACTACCTATATCGGCATTAAACAAATCTGAGAAAGAAAAGAGCACTGATCAAGCAGCAACGAACTTTTGTTAGCACACCTACGAGACGCGCTTACATACCACACACTCACCTCTGTATTTCCCTCCTTCCCAGCCCTCCCTCCCCAAAAAAACTGCTGTTAAGATGAAGTGTTGATCTGTTGACGCCAACGTGTGACTAAGAATATAATAGATACGAAGCATGAAACGTCATTTTTTGTCGTTAACAATAATCACCAAGCCAGCAGGCTCTCCAAGCTTTCACTGGTCCATTAGTGACACATCGCGTCTGGCCTCTACTCTCGCTGTCTTTTACGAGTGCCCCTTAAAGTCTGGCCAGTTGCCAGATTCTCAGACGGATACTCTTTCATTTATCATAGAGGGCTACAGTCCATAGGACAGTACATAGATATTTCTGGAGTGTTTTCCACAACCTAAGCTGTTATGAAAATTCGAAACATTGTTCGGGACAACATCTGCCGAGATTTACTACGTACCGTACGTGGTGGACTTTTTCTCTCTTTTTCTCTCTCCCCCTCCTCCTCGCTACTAAACACCAATCTTTGCCCATTCAACGTGGCTCCCGGCTCATATCTTCCTCTCCTCTTCCCCTCCCCACAACTCGTCTAAGCGCCGTTTTCCTGCCTCCCGCCACAAAGATATGGTGGTCGACCCACCCTCTTCTCTCTCTGGCTGCACCTGCTCCCCTGGGGCAAAATTGTTCCCTTCCTCTCCTCTTCCCCCCCCCCCTCCCCCCCAAAAAAAGTGGAGAGAGATAAAATGCTAAGCGCCAGTGAAGTTTGGAACTACTACTACTAGAATAATATCTGTGTGTACAGATAGTAGTAGATGAGATCAGATTCTTTTTGTCCTGGTGACGAAAAAACGGTGTTGAGAGCGCTTTTATTTCGAAATCCTTGCTGTACATGTACAATAACCTGTTCTGAACGCAAGTTATAGTACTCCACTACCACCCACTCCTACTTACTACTGCCAAAAACTGGTTGGTTTTTTTTTGTCAACTTAATGTTGAGCATTTCGGCTCGCTGTACAGGACGCACTATTAGGTATACCTAGTCTCGGAAAAGCAGTGAGCGTGCGTTTGACGTGTTGCCTCGCCGTCGTTGTTTTTAAAAGCAGCCCAACTCCAGCCCATCAAAAAGTTTGGGGCAGCCCTCCTCCAGCCTCTTTTGATCTCCGCTCAAGCGAGGAGGAGGAGAAGGAGGAAGCAGCAGAAGGGATCTTGTGTTTCGCCAACGCAATTTTCCCTCTCGCAGTTTTAAGAGGTTCATTACACAGGTTTGTTGCAAAGTTTTTGGCTAGGGCCTTTCGAGGAGGTTCTTGGCATCGATTTTTTTTGACAGCGCTCAATTAAGTTCCATAGACTGGTGCTGAGTAGTCTCTGAAGCTCATTCATCCGTAAAATAGGCTAGCAATCATGCCAACCTTGCAACCTAACATACACTTAGTACACTTTGCCAAGTCGAGTTTGTTCTAGCCACTATATACTAGTACTATTCAACGTGATGGTTCTCAACAGCTTCATGTGGCAGTCAACCTTGAAATCCTTTGATCTCAAATCCTTGGCGGACCTTATAGCCTGGCGCCAGCAACAGCAGCAGAGGGCAAAAAGATAACTCATTCGGACCCCTCTTGCAGAGGAGGGTTTTTTCTCTGTGCAACGTACTGCAAAACACTCTTAAAAGTGAGAGGAGGTCATTGAGGACCTGCCCTCGAAGATCCGCAATAAACTCAATTCTTCGTTTGCTGTTGGGCCACGACCTGATGTGAGGTCAAAATCACACACGCACCTACCTGAACTAAAAGCTAATCAGGGATATTGCCCTTATTTGTCAACAGACATGTTGTCAAGAACCACGTGGTACTACTTTGTACTGTACTCTGCGTCACCATGTCAAAGTCAATTGGCCGCGCCGGCGCGGATTTCCTCCCTCCCTCCTTTTCTAAGTTTGCTTCAGACCGTCGATGTTCATTGAGTACGTCGCTCGACTAGAACTAGTATTTATTTGCACTCTTTCCCCGAAGAGGGAGATAGTAGGTACGTACTACGTACCTATAAGTAAAGTTAGAACAAATCTTTGAACAGTGGAGTTGAGTTTCCACATCGACATCGACATGTTCAGCGTGATCCTGGCCGTGCTGGTGGGCCTCCTGGGCTGGCTCTTCTACGCCGGCACCCGGCGCCCTCGGAACTTCCCCCCGGGCCCGCCCCGTTGGCCCGTCGTCGGCAGCCTCTTCAGCATGTTCCCCATCGAGAAGGGACAGCCCAGTCTCCTATCCACTCACGAGCACTTTCGGTATGGATATGGAACCGCATTCTTAACTTCCTACGTACTCGTAACAGTGTAGGAGAGACATATGTATTATTTTTTTTCCGGCAATATAAAGTTGTATATTGAATTAATTGTTTTTGCTCCACTGGCAGCAAGACTTACGGGAAAATCCACAGCATGTATGTGGGCAACGACGCCGTGGTCTTTGTCTCCGACTACGAGATCATGTCGGAGCTGTTCAAGCAGGACGATGCGCAGGGCCGCGCGCCGTTCAGGCCCTACAACCGGCTGAGGCCCGGGGCCGAGGATCGCAAGGATGACGGCTGCCCGGGGATCATCGGCTCCAGCGAGCGGGAGTGGCAGGAGCAGCGGCGCTTCGCCCTCCGGCAGCTGAGAGAGTTCGGGTTCGGCAAGTCCAGCATGGAGGAGACGTTCGCCGAGGAGATCCGCAAGTTGTGCGCGCTCTACCGGCGGGACGCCGCGGAGGGGAAGCCCGTCGACCTCCACCTCACCGTCAACATCTCCATCGTCAACGCCCTCTGGAGCATCCTGGTCGGGGAGACCTTCGAGGACCTGGAGGACCCCAAGCTCAGGGAGGTCGCGCACAGGATCGACGAGATGCTCAGCAGTAAGGGAGATTATCAGGCCGACCATGATTAATTGACGGCGATGCTTGGCACTTATCTAACTACATACCACTGCTGTGCTACGTAGAGTTAAAAATTGACCCTCACTACACGTCTATTTGGTCAGAATTCGGTCCGATGTCTCCCGCCTCCATTATCGTGCCGGACAAGCTGTTCAAGTACCCGTTCTTCAACCACCTGACCGGCTGGAAGACTTCGAGCGAATGCATCAACGGCCTCCTCTCCGTCATCAAGCCGCAGGTCGACCGACATGAGGCCACCTACGACGCCAACGACATGAGGGACTTCATGGACGTCTACCTCAGGAACATCAAGGAGTGCAACGACCCGTCTTCGTCCTTCTACAAGTGAGACAAGTTATGCATCTTAATTTTTTCGCTCAAACTAACGCAAAAACAACACACGTGCTACAGGAGCAATGGAGTGGACTCCCTACTGAACACGATGCTGGACTTCTTCATAGCCGGCTCGGACACCACCTCCACCTCCCTTATCTGGGCGGTCCTCTACATGATCCAGCACCCTGAAATCCAGACGGCGGTGCAGGAGGAGCTGGACCGGGTCTGTGGGAGGGACTCGATGCCGACGCTGACCAGCCAGGACGACCTGCCCTACACCAGCGCCGTTATCTCGGAGATGCTGCGCAAGACCAGCCTAGCTTTCATGGGGGTGCCGCACCAGGCGCTGTCGGACCTCAAGGCCGGCGGGTACGACCTTCCCCGGGGAACCATCGTCTTCCAGAACCTGTACCACATCCACCACGACCCCGACTACTGGAAGGACCCGGAAAGGTTCGAGCCGACCCGCTTCCTGGACCCGTCTACCGGACGCTACCGCCCTGACCCGCGGCTCCACCCGTTCGGGGTCGGAAAGCGCTACTGCCTGGGCCAGAGCCTGGCCGAGAAGGAGTTCTTTCTCTTCTTCTCCGGCCTCCTCCACTCGTTCCGCTTCGCGCGGGTGCCCGGGGAGACGCTGCCCGGCTACGGGCTCAACGCCTCCCACCCGATGAACGTGGTCCGGAGCTGCCCCAAGTACAGAGTCATCCTCACGGACAGGATGGCGGAGGCGTGATGAGAGAAACAAACAGAGGATGGATGGATGGATGGATGGATGGATGGATGGATGGATGGATGG
>JAAUYM010116310.1_pt1 | contig 13965 bp, 17 predicted proteins | sample 7278001 | NCBI WGS metagenome assembly JAAUYM01 (sample SAMN14350224, study PRJNA611818) | marine sediment metagenome | isolation source: surface marine sediment (1.8m) | place: French Polynesia: Moorea | collected 2018-08
GCCATTTTTCGCTTTCGGGCATAGAATGGGCACCCCTTTTGGGCACCCCCATAAAAAATTTGACCCCCCTATGTTAGACCCCAGGTTGCCAGAGATCCCCCTGCCAATTTTGGGCCGGATCTGCAAGGCGGTTTGGCCGTCTATAAAAGACAAGCAAGCAACCAAGCAGACAGAACGACAAATATACATTGTATATTTATATGTGTATATAAGATTTTTTCTCCTTCACCAAAATATATATTCACCATGTATCGTTTCGAGTAGTAGTACCGAGTACAATTACAAAAACTCAAGCAATACACTAGATTTAAAGACCTTTTCTTCAAAAGATGTTAAGAGAAGGAATCTCGATGTTGCTTCCTTCCTTCGTCATGGTCCTTGTCCTGGTGTGTGGGAGAAACAATTGAAATTCATCCACTTAATAGAAATTTCATGCTACTTATTCCACCTGTTCCTGCTCAGATGTCATCAATCCCTCCGATCTCGTTCTCCTCCTCACTGGACTCAACATCGTCGAACTCGATCTCATCGTCATAACCCTCCTCGCCGAAGGTGACGGTCTCATTGATCTTCACAGTGTCTGGGAATTCCCCATATGACTTGAGGTTGCGAGCCTCATCAGCCGAGTACTTCAGGATCACGTCGGCCTTCTTGTCCTTGAAACACAAATCAAACCAAGACTTTAGAACGCCGTCTTTGAACAGAAAAGGCATCAGTTTTTTTCCTCTTTTTCCTCTGTTACCTGGTAGTCTCGGAGTCCAACCAGGACAATGTCAGACTGGTTGATCCAGACTTTCTTCCTGAGCTTTCCCCTGATGTGGCAGAGTCGCTGGACACCATCGAAGCACATGGCCTCAAGGTGGCCATTGCCCAGCATCTTGGTGACCTGTGCGTACTCCTGGCCATCCTCGCGAAAGACAAGTTCACGCTTCAGGCCCTCATTCTCGTTCTTACCACGGCGGCGGTTTTTGCCTCCCTTACCCTTGTTCTTCGGCATGATTTTTGATCACTTTTTGTCTGAACCCACAGTCAGCACAAATTTAGTATATGTACTTTAAAAAAAACCACAGGAGTCTTGTATCTCTTTTCTTTAAGTCGTCAAATTGGTTTGCCGACAGCGAGGACTACTTGGCGTCGCAGGCCACAATCCTAACCCTGTCCACTCTGGCGAGCTCGGTGAACTTCCTGAACTCAACATCGTTGAGCATAAAAGTCCATATGTTGTTGCAAAAGCAGTAGGTGTTCAGCCTCTCTGCTTTGAAGTTCAGCTTGTTTTTGACGCGGGTGCTGAGGGCGTTGTTGACGGACCTGTCAAACTGCAGCAACACCCTGAGCACAAGACTGGTGGACACCAGCAGCTGCAACTGCACCAACTCGTCCAGCGCCTCCTGCAAGGTGTGTCCAAGGGTGGTGTTGCAGTACGTACAGCTGGTAGGACATTCCTCTACTGGCCGCCCCTCAACGCCAGCACCAGATGCAGCACCGATCCGCCTTGAACCTAGGGGGGGAGGGGGAGGGAGAGGGGTGATTAGGGCATCATCATCATCGTCGTCGTCGTCGTTGACGTCCCTCCCTCCCTAGTTCACCTTGTAATCGGCAGCGGTCTTCTCGTCGTTCATCTGCTTCCCGGAGAAGATGAGCCTCTGCTGTGGGGGTGGGATGCCTTCCTTCTCCTCCACTCGCTCCTTGATGCGCTCCACCTTGTCCGTGGGCTCGATGTCGATCTCAATCTCCTTCCCGGTCAGGGTCTTCACCTTGATCAGCATCGTCGGCAACGACGACCTCTTCCAGGGGGAGGGAGGACAGGAAGGTCACAACTGGACGGAGATGGAAGATTTTTGTCCGTCCTGCTTCTCCCACAAAGTGAATCATGCACCCAGACTGTTACAGCAGCAGCAGCAGAAGGGTCTGCTGTCACTGTCATTGTCAGCAGCAAGCTACGGCAACACAGAAGAGAAGCAAGAGAACAAGGAGTAAAAGAGAAGGGGCGCCATAGCATAAATCATAACTTTTCTATCTCAAACAAATGAAGCTTTAGCTTTCTAAACGACAGTGTGTGTTCAGAAAGGATATATCAACATTGTGTTAAAAGGATATTGTTACAGTTTTATTTTGTTTGCGACATTAGGGCCTATCTCTAGGAGATTGACGCTCACTCAGGTCAACGGGGGAAGGAATCAATTATTTTTGCATACTGTCATGTAAGAAAAGAAGCCCACTCACCACAAAAAGTATTTCCTTGCAATGAATAAATAACGTGTACACGCACTTTTATCTACAATTTGCATCAAGATTTAATTTTCATCATACAATTAATGTTGATGTCTAAAAATGGAATCGCCTTTCAATGAAAATAGAGCCCATTATCAACATGATGACTGCGAAACTTTGATCGTCCGCATCATGTCTTGTTCCTGTTGGCCCAGTGGTTCTTGAACTCGTCCACGATAAACCTGTCGACCTTAGGAGGTGGGTCGGCCACAAGGAACTCGTTGATGTAGACCGGACTGACAACGGCGACGCTGGCAGCAGCCAGGGACCGGTAGTCGATTTTGACCCCGGAGCAGCGAGATGGCTCAGCCAGCAGGTGGGTTGCACCGTCAGGGTTGGAAAATGGCGGATGCACCTGAAGGTATGCACAATTGTACATTAAATGTTTGAAATTTCAAAATTATATAGGTAGCTCGTGTATGCAGATGTTGAAGCCACAAACCTTGAGGACCTTCCCCCCTCCCAGCTCTATGAGCCTCTTGAAGGCGTCCACCCTGCTCTTGGAAGTGTGAATAATGGCCCTGAAGCCGGAAAAGGCACCTGCATGGCTCTTGGAAGCAGCAACGCTGGTCCTCTTCTTCCTCCAGCGGAAGGAGGCGGCAGCCAGCTTCCTCTCCAGGTCGGTCATTTCGGAGCCAGGAACGACAAACTCGTTCTCCGGGTTGCCCCACTCAAACCTGTCCTCGCTGACAACCCGTCCGGCGTCAAGGCAGGCAGGCATGAAGGAAGGGTGCAGGACCCACTTCCCAGACGCTATGCTGCCCAACATCTTTTCAGATCTACACATGAGCCATGCGGGTAGGGATGATATTATTGTATGCAGTAGTAGTGGTAGTATTGACCTTTTCCAATCACCTGCTGAGCTTTTGTGCGATGATGTGTGTGGCTTTCGGATCGCAGCTGTTGACAGTGGAGTGTGCCACGCCTTGGCTCTCCAGGAAGGCCACAAACTTTTGTCTCTCCTTGTCAGGCACACTGGACATCATGAAGCAACGAGGAGGTTCGTTGTCGTCGGTGCTCGTCTTTTGCTTGTCGCCGTTCTCCTTGTCCTCCTCCATAACCGCAGTCAAATTATCGGGTATTTCCATCGACTGAAAAGTCTGCATAGAGCATCTTTGGATTACCTCAATTTAGTAAACTTTACTATAGATTTAAGTTCCACTGTGTACCTGTCCATGTGCAGCGACATCACCTCTCCCCTCGCTTTCCGTGGCGTTTGCCATCGCCTGTGTCTCCATCGCAAGCCTCTGCTGCAAGATCTTCATCTCCTCCTCCTCGTCAGGGTCCTTCCACTGGATGGCCTGGGAGACTCCTTCGGGAGTCTGACTTGGATGATCCTCACAGACAAAGATTTTTCCTGTCAAGAAAGAAAGAATACAGGGCGAATTTGGGGTTTGGCAAAAGTAATATCTTTGCATATTGTCGAAAATGGCTATCTTTTCATACTGGCGAAGAAATATCCTGACTCAACATATAAGTACATACAGTATAGTACTATTATATTTGTCGGGTTGGATTGGGATATTTTGTGGACATTATGCTAAGATAGCCGTTTTTGCCAATACGCCAATAGAAAACCCTCAACTGCACTTGATTAAACTTTCTGGACCGTGCTTACCCTTCTCTTCTGCTTCATCCTCCTGGTCCTCCCCATCCGCCGATTGCAGGGCCAGGCGCACCCCGGATGACCTCCTCCTGGCTGAGGAAGAGAGCTCATCCAACTTGGCCAACTGCGCGGAGACATGCTGAAGTTCCTCTGTGCCAGTGGTGGCATCATCACTCTGCCCTTCTCTCTTCTCTTTGTCAACATCAGGACTTGGTTTATTGGTCACTTTCTTCTCGACAGAGAACGATTTTTCAGCCTTCTTTGACAAAGGCAGGGATATCGTTACATTTGCTGTCTCATCAATGGGGCCCAAAGTTTCTGCAATCAGATGAAAAGTAAGTTTAAGAAGGAAAACGCTTAAAGCCCTTCGTGAAGCTTTTTTTTTACCTTTCTTTCTGGTGGTGGCTCTTCTAGTATTAGGAGAAGAACCCCCTGCAGAAACCGAGATGCTGAGATTCATCCTAGCAGAGAGGGGGTTAAGTTTTAAGTTAAGTTTTAAACTACTCGTAAATCTAAAGAAACTGTCTCTCTCTCTACCTTGGATTGAAAGTGTGTGGAAATGCATCTTCCTCCACCAGTCTACCCTCATCCCTGCTCATGTACACCCAGTCTGGACAGACGACCTTCTTGCCATCCTTCCTGGCCAGCCTGAACTCCTTGGTGACATCGTTTGAGCGCACTGACGAGAAGATGTAGTGCGTGACCTCAGGACCATACTGATGCCGGAACTCTCCCCCCAGCGAGGCCACAATTGCATTGAGCTCGTCCTGCACCGAGCGCAACTTGCGTGCCACGCACACAATCACGCCTTTCATCACGTCCTTGTTGTAGACTGGGGTCTTTCTCCTACAGCAAGGGAGCAAAACACAGTTATAGTGTACTATGTAGGTACGTATACTAATGCATTCAAATTTCACAAGACCAAAAACCCAACTGCATGCGCACCTGCTGGACTTGGCACTGTCCTCAGTATTGGCCTCACTGGAACTCCTTCTCTTCTGATTTTTCCAGGATTTGCCCGCTCTCTTGAACTTCTCTTCCATCAGGTCATCAAAGGTTTTGCCATCTCCAGGGACAGCCACTCCAAGCCGCTTGATCTCTGCCTCGTGCTCCCGCCTCGCCCTCTCAGGATTGAGAAAGTTCTCCTCGTGCTCCTGAAAGGCCCTTCTCAGCCGCTCCTTCTCCTCCTCTTCTTTCTTCTCCTTTTCCTCCTTGGTCCTCTTCATGTCCTCTGCCTCCTTCTCCACCTCCACCCGCTGCTCCGCTGTCATTTCAAATTGCGCCAGGTCGTCGCAGTGCCGCTTCCAGACCTTCCTGGTCTTGGGTGTGGGGTCTCCCCCACCAAGGAAAGCACCATAGGGTGTCTCTGGGGTCTTCACCCCGTCCAGGTAGAAGGGCAGCCCGTCGTCTCCATCCTGCCTCTTTCTCTTGAGCGTCTGCTGGCTAGGACTTGGCTGAGACTCCAGCCTATCATGTCTAGAGCCAACAGAGGATCGGCGAAGATCCTGAACACGGCTTGGACGGAGCTTCTCTATGTCAATCGACTCTAGTCTTGGAGTTTCCAAGTTGGGAAGGGTCTGGCGCTCTTGTTTCTCTGCTGCTGAATTTTCTCTTGGCGTCTTCACCACAGATTCTCGAATTTTCTTGTCTTTCTTCGAACTGTCCTCTACTACAATTGTGTCAGCATTGCCTTCGTCATCCTCGATAGCCTTTGAAGGTTCTGGCCTTCCCTTTGTAAATGCATTGGCATCTCCCACAAGGAAGGTCCTTTCGCACACCCACTGGCCTTCTGCTGCACAGGAAAGCAGCCAGTCCTTTGTGGTAACTGGGAGTCCCCACTTGAGGGCTGCCTCGTACTTAGCGCCTTCCGCCCTGGCACAAACCAGGTGGGTGCTTTGTTTGGCGCCACGTTTCTCCCGCTTGGCGAAGATTTCCTGCGCCACCGCCCCAAGCACCTCGGCGAGCTTAGCAACAAACTGGCGTTCCCTTCCCACATAGTTGGTGATACCGATAACGGCACCAGAGCAGGGCTGAAGCGACCTGTCTGCTCGGATGGGTTTGTGAAAGTATTCCACTGGAAGCAGGGCTCCAGCATCTAGGCAGTCCTCCAGCCAGAAGTCTGTGACCACCTGTCTGGCTTTGAACCCAGACTTCTTGACAACCTCACCTTCATCGACGTCCACGGGCACCACAAGGTAGTCTAGGATTCCTTTGAAATCCCTGAAGACAAACTCCCCTCCAGCCTCGCTCACCCACTCCCCCAACTCAGACTCTGCCTCCTCTTGAAAGCCAACCAGTGCCAGCTTCCTGTCAGTCAGAAACCTGCTGACTTGAGACTCTCCCCCATCCTGGTTGACTGTCCATTCAGGATTGTCGCCTCTGCTCCTCTCTCCCGGATTGCCCACGGACAACTTTTTGAACTGAACAGTATCATCAGCATTGCAAGTATCAGAGCTTGAAGAATTTCTAGACTTTTTGTACTGGAGGAGGAGATCATTTTCATAGTTTTCCTGCTGCTCCACCTCACTGGGGAGTTTCACCTGGTCTTGTTCCATCAAGGTCGCACTTGTAGAGAGGGTCTTGCTTGCTCTTTTTGAGACTGAATCTGGTACAAACAGACAGTCTTCCTCTGCGGCTGGCCTCCCCAGCTGCATGCTCTCCACCACCCACTGCAGCGTTACTCTGTATGGCGTCGACCCCAACTTCCCCAACATCTCCAGGTGCTCCTCCCTGGTCTCTCTTTCCTGGCCTCCCACTATCATGTGTGTGAGTGACGGAGTGATCTGGTTCATCCTATTTGCACCCGCAGATCGCAGCACCTTGTCTAGCCTGTTCGACTGTGTCTCAGTGAAACCACTTGTAAAGATGACACACTCATCCAGGAACAGACCACCTTTCTTTTCTCTCTTTTCCAGCTTATCTAGTAGCTCCTCATCGCTGCTGATGCCCTTGTTTGCCACCACACCAATCAGAGACAGGTTTCCTGTCGTGGAGACCGCTGACTCATCTACCTTTCTGGTCATGGTCTCGTCTGTAGGGCCCCCTTTCACCCCAGGTCTGACGATCACGCTGCACATGGAAACCTCCTCCAGCTTGCCTTCCGCTTTGGACGTCTCTCCTTTTGTGGGTGTGGAAGCTCTGGAATTTCCATTAGCACATAAAACTATATAATACTTTTTGAAACAAGAATATGTGAAAAAATTACCTGGCTGCATCAACACGATACTGTGCAGTTGGAAGACAGTATCCTTGGTCAATCGAGTCTAGGACCCATTCTGGTATCACACAGGGAATCTGCCACTTGCGTGCGTACTCATACTTGTCTCCATTGGTGGTTGCTGTGATGAGGATGGCAGTCTTCTCCATGTCCAGCACGGGGCTGTAGACACCACCATGAGCCTCAATCTTTTTCCTGAGTGTATCCTTGTCCCTCCGTGCCATCTGGGAGACGCAGATGACAAGGCCCTTGAGAGCAGGGCAGGCATACCGCAAAAATCGCTTGTCCTCTGCCCGGATGTTCTCGTGTTTGCCGACTTCCCACAGTTTCTCCAGCCACTCCTCGGTGAAAATAGGGACCTCCTTGCGGATGGCAACATCATACTTTGGTGACTTAACAACCTCTGCCACAAGGTGGGTGACACCGTCATGGAAGGCATTGGCATAGATGCCCCCCATCCTCTCCACTTGGAGTTGTAGCCTGGCCTTCCTCTCTCTTTCAAAGCCAGTGGAGGTGACAACACAACCACGCAGGGTAGCCGTGTACATCGGGTAAGGCAGCTCTGGGACGGGCACGGAATCAGACAGGCAGGAGAGGAGGCAACGGGGACCGACCACGGTGCACTTGAAGCGGGACAGGAAGGAGAAGGCCTCGCCCTCAAACGGGTCCAGTACAAACACGTCCTGCAGATGAGGAAAAAAAAAAGCTTTATTTAAGTAAGATTAATACCCACATAATTCATTTGATGCAGTAATGCAGTAATACCTGTTTAACTGGCGACAGCTCTAGTACATCGTCATGACTGATCCACACAGGCTTGATTTCGTGATCCTGGCACTCCTCAAACACTTCGCTCAGGGCCTCTGAGCAGGTGGCCTCGGTCTTTCCCCTGGGCAACACAATGCGCAGGGTGAAGTAGGATTCCTCCATCTAAGAAAAAAATATATATATATAAGCAGTCAGAGCTGAAATGTAATGTATGTTCACAGGTAAACAAGAAAGGGTGGTGTACTTTATTCAAGTAGTAGTTCTTATCACAGATGTCTATCACACATATCACTCATCGTCTTCTTGGCATCTTGGTGTTATTATTATGACTTAAATAAATGGACACCCTGTTCCGGAAACCGACCCGTACGTCTTGATGGCCTCTTTCGTCCTTGGTCTTTTCCATCTGGATCTGGTCTGTGCAAGGATGCGGTCACTCGGCAAGAGAAGAGGCCAGGCCCCTCCCTTTCCCGACGGTGTACCTGCCAGTGAGGGCGAGCATCTTGGGGCGCCTCCTCGGCAGCTTCCCAGAGCTGCCACCACGACAACAACAACACCTGGCTGGTCGGAAAGTCGTACACCGGCTTGCAGTACGGTGTGTCCAGGCACCGAGGGATGGGGGTCCACCACTTCCTCCGGATGGTCTCCTCCTCCGCGTTGGCCCAAGCAGCTTTTCAGTGTGTTCGACGACTTCTTTCTTTCGTCCGTGTTGGTTGTTTTTTTTGTTGTCGAATTTAAGCGGGTGCCGCGGTTTTGAGGCCAGTCAGCACGCACTAGAGAAGAAGGAGGAGAGAGAGAGAGACCCAACAGGGGGAGCGGCAAATTCAAAAACAAAAAGGTGCGCTGCGCATGCGTGCGTGCGCATTCTCTCTGTAGTGCTCAAAGTCAGGGATACCAGTTTAGATTTTTAAAAACCATGTTTGATTTTTTTTCTTTTTTTTATAGCATGTTTGGCTGAAAAATTGATAGTAAAAATGCAACAAAAATTAAAAAAAGCCAGAAATTAAGCCAGTCATTTTTTGGACATGTCTGGGTTTGTATGTAGAACATTGGCTCTTTTTATTTAAGCGCACGACCTTGGTTGATAATGATAGTTAACGTTTCATCTCTTGTTCCAAAAACAAGACTTGCTTAAACAAGATTGAATCCCCATGCAATGATTGACAATATTTTTTTCTATTCCCTCTTTTCTGCCACCAAGTCGGACGTGAGGGATGTTGGTCAGTGGTCACGATGAGGGAGACGCGGAAAGTGCTGTCCAAGGGTTTGGATGAGATAAGGATCATCTCATGACCACGCCCTCGTCATGAAGCGGGACCAGGTGCATCCTGTCCTCCCTCCCCTCTGGATTTGCTCGTGAACTCCAGGGGACCATACTGACGACGCAGAAAGAGCTCCGGGACGTTCTCCAGAACGCTGTTCATGATGCAGAATACAGCTTCTGGACGTGAACGTCGCAGAAGAGCTCCTGGACGTTGTCCATACTGTAGAAGAACTCCAGGATGAAGCTGTTGTTCACGTCCATGGAGACTTCCTGGACGTTCATTCTGTAACTGGCCACTTTGTTCGCGTCCAAAACGTTCAGACGGACGGACGTAGGAATGGAAACGTCTGTACAAACTCCAGTCCTCTATAAAAGTTCCTAGACGCTGTCCATACTGCAGAAAAGCTCCGGGACGTCCATGAAGACCTGGACGTTATCCGTACTTTGGAAGAGCTCCGGGAACTCCGGACGTGCAGAAGGTCTCCGAAAATAAAAGTGTACCAAAAAGCCACTTTCCCCCATGAACTTGAAAAAAGTGTACAAATAAATGTCATACAGTAATATACTCATGTTATTGTAGTAATCTCCGAAAAAAAAAAGTCTTCAATATTTTTCTGCAACATACTCCGGCTTGTACGTACAAAAATTTTTTTTGACCTAAAAGCTGGCCTTGTGTGTGGTACTACGAGTAGTTTCAATGTGAAATTTTTACAATACATGTACAAGAAAGATGTAGTTTAGCTGGAGGAAGACGGGGTAACACCAGAAAACTGGGGCTGGATTCACTTGATCTTGTTTTGCTGATTGTGCTGCTTCTTCTTGATGCTGTACTTGTGGGACCTCTTCACGAAACCGCCGACCAGACTCTTCTTCAAGGACTGCGGCGTCTTGATAAACCGGGACCTGCGCAAGCGACAGATTTAGGCTGCTAGATTTAACTCAACTACCATCTAAAAATTCTCGACACCACCTCAGGCTCATTGATGTGTTCCGAGTGGTTGAGACGTCGCTGGCGTTGGTAGTGTCCAGTAGCGGTGTTTTATCGTGATCCGCGCTCTGAAACAAATAATTTTTTGTAGGTTTTTTTTTTGCACTTGGAGTAAATCATGCAAGCCCCATGCCCCATACGCAAAAGAAAGACTGTTCATGCTATTACAGAGATAAAGTAAAATTACTGGAGTTGCACGCAGCAACTTTTGGAGCACCCATGTGACGACAATCATGCTACATATGCAGGAAGTAGTGTATGTCCTCTGTATAGAATCATTTAAGATATTGAAAGAATGCCAAAACGAGAGTGACCTTGTGCAGGTACTTACTTACTTTAACCTATACAAACCTTTTATACTTCTGCAACAAACATGACAAAAGGATTTTTTTTCCAAGTAAACGGCAAAAAGTGGAAATTCACCTGCTCCATGGCGGAATTGTCTTGCACTGACATGGTGGTGCTGTTGACGCTGTCAGGGCCTCTTCTGGCGCGCTTGGCCGGAGTGGGCGGCCCAGGACGTGAGTAGGATCGGACATGCTGGACGTCTAGGAACAAAGCAGGGAATGAAGCCTTGAGAAAGTCGCCTTTCAGGATCCCCTTTGCCACTCACTTCCTCCCGCAGAGGTGATCGATTCGTCTCCTCGATTGTTGCTGATCCTGCTGTCGTTGAAGATGCTGCCGACCGAGCTAACTGACCTTCGCTTCCGACCAGACTTCTTCCCGCTGGGAGGCGGTGGCGGCTGCAGTGGAGCCGGATCGTTCTCGTCCACCAGGTCCGAAGGAGGCTTGGGCTGCCAGAAGCATTCCTTCATGTACATACATTGTATACGATTTTTTTTTTGGGGGGGGGGGGGAAACGCGAGCATTCCTCTCACCCTCTTCTGTCTTCCTCTCGCGGGAGTCCCCTTCTTCCTTTCACCTCCGGCTGTGAACATGCTGTCTGGAGCAAAGTCGAGCGTGGCCGCAGGATTCCTCGCAACCTTGGAGTCGGCTGAGGAGGCAGAGCTCAGAAGGACCCTCCTGCTGCTTCTGGTGTTGGCGGCGGGGGAGTCCATGTCCAGCCTGGCCGTCCGGGCGGTGAGCGCCTTCACGTCGACCGCAGCCGCCGCTGGCGGGATGGCGTTGACGAGGCTGCCGCGTCTCAGGTCGCTCTCGCTGAAGGCCGACACCGGCAGGAACTGCGTCTCGGCCGCGTATGCCGACTGGAGGTGGGCTGAGAACAGGGCAGGCGGGGCAGGTCAGAGTAAAATGTGTAAGGGAACTGCGCGATCTTCCTTCCTACCTGGATAAAGAGAGTTTCTCCTTGCCAATTCACTTAGCCTTCCGTCGTTGGAACTGTCGCCCAGATTGCAGCGTCCGCGCTTCATGTCCGTCAAATAGGAGCTGGAGAACTACAGGGGAAAAAAATTATTGTCATATAGCTGTCACATAGTTGATTATACGTATAATGCCCACCCAACCAATATTGGCATCGTTAGGGGCACGGTCTCGGTGGCGACAATAGTGATAGTTAGTGCAGGGGTCGAAATTTGGTTGCTCTAAGGGTCTTTTCTTCCACTATTCCAACACCTGCCCTTGCGTTAGGACAACCCACCACTAAATTCACGCTAACGATATTGGTTGGGCAATCATACAATGCCCCCCCAAAATCCCAATCAATAAATCATTTTTCTTCTACTAGACTTTCTGGGAAAGTGCTTGTGCGCAGTGTTGCCAGACCTTAAATTTTCCTGCTTTTTGCATCACTTCTTGCTACTTAATTGCTACTTAATTTGCGCTATTTGTGCTGATAAACAGCAATCAAACAAAAAATTGCGAATTTAGGAAGTAATTGCACTTTTTTTGCAACTTTTCATCTTGTTTCTCTGGCAACCATGCTTGTGCGTTTTCACAATTATCCACACAGACATCAATCAAAATGGATCCGTGTAAAAAAATTCCTCCTGACTCTGAACAGGCACACGAGCGGGATCTGTATGCGCTTGAAGAAGAAGTGCGCTCGAAAAGACGTTCTCTACAGTCAAGACTATTCTACGAACACTGCGTACAACAAAAGAAACTTGAAAAGGACATTGCAGCTCTACAGGAAGTGAACAATAAAATGGAAGAAGACTTCTACTGTCAGAAGGAAACTTTGGAGTTAAATAATCAAGCTTTCAAATCAAGACTCGAGATGATTGAGCAATGTTTAGAAGGTCGTAAAAGGGACCTTCAAGGGACCTTTGATGCTGAAGTCAGAAGAATTAAGGAAAATATTGAGTCCGCGAGAGAGCAGCTGAGAAAGCTACAAGAAGAAAAGCCTCTAACCGACAAGAAGCTAGGAGAGCTCCAAGGAAGCGGTGGCGGTAGTGGAGACAAGGGTGACGAAAAGGAAGAGTCCTTGGAGAAGCTGGAGAAGACCTTGTTGTCGGCGAAAGACGCGCTGTCTGCCACGATGGCGAAGCAGAAGGAGGAAACCGAAAAACTCCGAAAAGACCTGGACAAGTCAGTCACCGAGATGGACGACGAAATCATCAACGCAGAGGACGAACTGGACGGGCAGAAAGAAGCCCTGCGCGCGATGACCACGACGCACGAAAACGTCGCCGACGACCTGGAGTATCAAATCAGGAGGCTCGGCGCGGCGACGCTGAAGGAGAGGGACGACTTTGACAGCTCCGTCATGGAAAACGACATCAAGAGGGACATTGTCGACCTGAAGGACGAGATTGAGCACCACCCCGACGACGTCTCGCGGGTTAAGCAAGAGTGTGAGGAGCTGCGCTCCAAGCTCGTGAAGTCCATTGCGGCAAAGGCAAAAGCGCAGGAACAAGACACCAACGCTGACAGAGACGGCATGTCCAAAGAGCTTTCAGACCTGGAAGGTAGGATTCAGCTCTTGGAAAAAAATGAGACTTCCATTCCGGAAGACTTCGAACTGACGAAGCAAGAACTCACGGACAGTCAAAACAATAAAATGCAGCGCCTTAATGAAGTCAAGTCGGACATGGCTGCCAAACATAAGCAAAGAATGCAGGAAGCAAAAGAAAACTTTGAAGCCAATAGCGCCCACCTGCAGACCGTCCTCCAAGACATTACGACGCAAGCAAATAAGTCGGAAAGCGAAGGCAAAGAGAAAGAGAGAAACTTACTTGATGCTATCGCAAAAACAGAGAAGAACATTCCTGTCTTGGAGAAGAAGGAAGACGACTTAGACATTGAAAATACGAAGAAGATTGGGGATTTTATTGGTCAAATTGACGAGGTTAGATTGCAGGTCGAAAACTTTCAAGAGCTTATAGAAAAGAACAAACGTTTATTTAAAACCGCAGAGGCAAAATTAGAGCACGTCTGCCAGGTATTTCACGAAAAATTCGAATGCATGATTCGGACTAAGGAAGCAGAGCTAGCCAAACTTTTATCTAAAGCAGAAAAACTAGACAAACGGCTAGCAGGGCGACAAGAAAAATACACAGAAATCTTAAAGCAACCAAAGAATGATATCGCCCTCTTAAGTCAAGAAACCAAACAGCTTAATGAAGCCATTAGTAAGATAGAATCCGCAATTCGGGATATCAAAGAAAGCAAGAACTCCCTCGATTCAGCACCATGGGACTTGGAGAAATCTGCGAACGCATTTGACAAAGAGAGAGCTAGGCTTAAAAAACTCATCGAAGACGAGTCGAAGGAGCATAAAAGTGCCTGCGAACAAATTCAGCAATCGATAGAGAAAGCAAAGATGAGTACCAGAGATTTGCTTAAAAATCACGAGGGAGAGGTTCTTGAACTCGGTAGGAAGCTTGAGGCGAGGAAACGCTCAGCAGACAAAGGAAGAGAGTTAAAAAGAAATATCAAGGAACTGTACGTAC
>JAAUYM010104474.1_pt1 | contig 13956 bp, 18 predicted proteins | sample 7278001 | NCBI WGS metagenome assembly JAAUYM01 (sample SAMN14350224, study PRJNA611818) | marine sediment metagenome | isolation source: surface marine sediment (1.8m) | place: French Polynesia: Moorea | collected 2018-08
GCCACGTTTACTCCCCCCCCCCACCAACAACCATACGGACATAAAATCTGGTAGGTAATCGGATTATGTGCGGTGTTTTATTATATTGATTGGTTTACGCAAAAGAGGGGTCACACGAGGTTTATGTTATTAGTGCGTGCGTTAAGCAGGAATGAGAGAGAGAAAACATCTGCCACCGCAAACACTTCCCCACGGTAATAAAGTCTCATTTCCAATAAATCCCGCCGTTTTACGGGAAGCTGCGTCCGTTCACTGACTTTTCCGACTTCTTCTCTCCATGCGGCGGTGGTCAAGGAGAAGAGGCCCGTGAAAAAAAAATATTTCGTCGTGGTCGCGCCGCGGCCAAAAACCGCAAAAAAAGCCTCCTTTCTTCCTCTCGCCCACAGTCTCGTCCTCCTCCTCTCCCGTCCGACCAATTTTTCCCGAATTAAATTCTAATTAATGGCTAATCGCGCGTGCAGGCAGGCAAGAGAGAAGAGGGGAGAGACCACAAAAAAGAGACGAAGTTTCGATTGCGTGAGGAGTGTGGAAAAGAAAGAAAGAAAGGAGGAGGAGGAGGAGGAGGAAGAGGAGGAGGAGGAGGAGCCGCAGGGGCGTTGGCTGTCATGAAAAGGGAGAGGGAGGAATCTCCAGAAGACGCCCTACAACACGTAGTACTACATAACATCGCGACGTGGGTGGAAAAGAAGAAAAATAGCGTGGTGGTCAAGTCTTCCACTAGCAACAACAATCCGATTAAAAAAAAATCTTTATGGAGGTCTCAGCTAACATGTAGCGAGCTTGCCGGAAACGGTGCACTTGCATCAGTGGCCAGCCACAGTTAGTAGCAGTCTAGCAGACAAAGTTTGAGGGGGAGAGGAGAGGAAGGAGAGGGCGAAAAAAACAGCTAAAACGCGATGCTAATGAAGCTCCTTCGATTTTGGTGGGAAGGAGAAGTGAGAGGGGGAGGAGGCCTGCTCAGCTCATTGCGCATTCTAATGCACAGCAACATTGAGCAGGAGGAGGAGGAGGAGGAGGAGGGGAGAAGCAACGCTAACTAGTTAAGAAAGAGAAACAGGTGTCGAAGAAGAAAGAGAAGAGTCGAGGAGGACGAATTCCTGGGCCCGTGTCGCGTGTTGTAACATGTACTCTTCTGTCCGTCCATGGGTTGCTTGGTATGGTAAAGCGTGCGTGAAAGGAGCAATTTTTACAAATTTAAACGAGGAAAACTTTCAATTTTTGTTCATCTGATTATGGGTTCGTTCCTCCGTTAAAAAGGCCACATGCCAGATCAGCAGCACTTCTTTCTTCTTCAAAGCAAAGGAGACTTTTTTGTTTCCTGAAAGCAGCCTCTCTTCTTGTGCGAGAGTGTGAAGGGCCTGTTCAATCCGGCTTCGCTTTTGCCCTTGCATCTCCTCCTTTTTAATCTCCCCTTCTCATCTGAGGGGTGCAGGAGGAGGAGAAGAAGTGAGGGGCCTCAGGCGCCAACAACAAATAACCAATCACTCCCCTTTCCCCCTCCCTTTTCTATCTACTAAGGAGATCTAGAATTAAAACGCGGATTGACTCTCTTCCTCTCCCTCTTTTTCAGGGCTGAGAGAGCCTCTCCTCAATTCGCCAGCCTGGTCCCGGTGCGTGCTAAAGATGAGGAGGAGGAGTAGAGGGAAGAGATACTTTACGAGAAGGATGTGCCCGAGCTGTAAATTGCTGCAAAGGCATTTCTCTGGTCTGCCTTCCCCCCCCCTCCACTCACACCAGCAAACAAGCCATGCAGAGAGGGCAGCAACTGACCACTTGGTGGTGGGCCTCACTCCCTCCCTCGTTATATCTGAAAAGATCCGAAAATGATTTGACTCACTCCTCCTCCTCCTCTCCTCTTCAACGTCGTGTGTGTAGTGGAGAGAGATTCTTGCTTGTTTGAGAGATGACACGACCGCTCTCACCTTCGCCTCCTTCCCTCCCTCCTCAATCGTGGCTAACGACGTTAGTTCCGCCAATTTATCTCGTCTTCCTTCATCCTTCTTCCGTCCCACAAACCACCCAAACTGACTCGCGTTTGCAGCTCTTTTCTCCCTCTCTTAACTGCGTGCTGGAAGATGATGATAATGATGACGGCGATGGAGACGCTTTGCCTGGTGGGCTGTTGTGACTGATTTTTCTTTCCATCCCTCGGTTGTACCAAGGAGAAAGAGGAATAAGGAGATTTTTTTTGGCATCCTCTTTCTTGGAGATCTCATCCGAGATTTTCTAAGGAGAGATCTCTCTCCTATGGTGGGCTCAGGGCAGTGTCATGTGTAGATATTTTCCTATAGTGAGCGTGCGGTAAACCTTTTCATAATCATTAAACGCATGTTCGGGTTGGTTATCTTGGAGAAATCACATGCTTCTTAACTTCTAAAACGTTCTTTGATGCAAAATAATCAATGTCATCGAAGGAGCATTTCAGGATTAGGAGTATTCAACAGCTGAAAGTGACAGCGTAGAAACCTTTAACGTGTCATTTCGCGGAAATGTAACCCGACTGTACTTTTAAGTCCATTTATTTACCAATTTAAAGGACGCCACTTTGCCTCTATATGTCAATTGGCTTTCTACTTACGTCCGGTGCAAGAAAAAATCTTTCTAGCGCCGCGGGCTCAAAGTCGCACGTGATCAGCGTTATCTCACATCTCCAACCGACCAAGCATCCACAAGCAAAGCCTTCAAGTACCTTGCCACTTAAGCAGGAGCAGCAGCATCAAGCAGCATAGTTAATAAAAAAAAGAGAGAAAAAGGGAGAAAGGGCGGGAGCTACTACTTTTGTCAGAGAAGCTGGGAGTGCTTGCGAGAAAGATGCTGATGCTTTACTTACGGGGGAAGCGAAATTTATATTACGACCGCGGTCGGTCCGCCGGCGGTCCCCATGCTGCATTATTTTTGCTTCGAACGAGGAGGAGGAGGATTGGAACGCACAAATTCTCTTTTGACGGGGGTTCTGGAATCTGAAATCTGAACAGAGATTTCTGGTTTTAAACCGACTCAAAGCAACAAGAATGTATAAGTTATTTCTTATAACTCTTCCTTCGCTCCCTCTACACTTACTACGGGTTTTCTTTGCTCACGTTGCCACCCCCCCCTTCCTCCCGCACAAAACAGGCTTCTTGGAGCGAGGATGGAATTATGCAGATCATGGAAGAAGAGGAGGAGAGTGGAGAGACCCTCCTCAAGCGTGGACTGAGGAGAAAAAGAAGGAAGGAAGGCAGCACCCGTTGTGGTAAGTGAGTGCGAGAGGAGGAGGACCAGGAGGAGGAAGAGGAGGAGGAGGAGAGCGTGACACAACCTGATGATTATCGGCAGATCCATCTCGTAAGAAGACTCTCTGGCCGCCGCTTAAGCACCGCCGCCACCAAAGCGGCTTATTAAGCATCTCTGTAGTAGCAAATTATTATGGCCTCCCCAGACCCTCTGCCCGCCTTCGTGCAAAAGGAGGAGAAGGGGGTAGAGAGGCAAAAAAAAAGTTGGGAGGGGAGGGGAAGGCAGGCATAATTGTACTACATACATGCATGCATGCCACTGCCCCACTTTATTTTACCAACATTCCTTGATACTGGTTGCCGGGGTGGTCGGGAAGAGGAGGACGAGGAGGAGGAGGAAGAGAAGGAGGAGGTGGAGGAGGAGGAGGAAGATGACGGCAGGGAAAGTGCGGTAAAAAGGAAGCAAAGTTTTTCTGTCGAAAAAAAGCTATAAAAATATTGCAACCATTAGACTTTGCTTGCTGGAAAGTAGCGTTTATCAAAGAGCATTTTGTACTGGCTCCTTCTTTGCAGTCAAGAGAGATTGAAAGACAGAGTGATTGAAAGAGCAAAAAAAAAAGATCTCCGTCTGAAGTCCATCTCAGAGGAGGAGGAATCCCTCTCTTTCTCTTTCTCTTGCTCTGTCTGCCGCCTCTGGCTAATGACAATTGCGTGCTGCTTCCAGCCTCTTTCTTTCTCCCTCTTCAGAAGAGCGATGGAACAAGAGAAGGGGAGATGTTTAAAAGTCCATTTGAGGCACAGGCCACTCTCTCTCCCCTCCCCGCCTGCCCATTCAATCACCTGCCCCATTCCCCGCCCATCTCTCTCTCTTTTTTTGTGGCTTCTCTGTGTGTGTGCACTATCGGCACAAAAAAGCATGCTTTTCTAGCAGCATTCTAATCTTCTACTTTTCGGAGTTCTCCCACTTGCGAAAAAGCTGACATTTACTTTGTGAAATTCGAACTAGCTCTACCACGTACAGGTACTAGGAATGCTGACAAGGCGGGGGACATTGGCTTAGTGCAGCGGTTCCCAACTTTTTACAGTTTGGTTACCACCTTCATCAGAAAACAGCATTTGGTATCCCACGTTAGAACTAAAAAAACGCACAACGTTGTTCATACTCTTTTCCTACATGTCAGGCTGTTGTTTTGCTTGGCGTACGCGTACCGTAGAATGGGCCTTAAGGCTGCAGTAGGGTATAGGAGTGCGATGTACATACCTAGGTTGCAAAATATACATATAAACATATGTTCGTCAAACTGCCAAGAACACAGAGATCCTGCTGAAACTCCCACGGCGGAGAAGAGATTTTGGTGGGCAAACCTCCAGAGCAGAAGAGCTTATAGTCTTGTTCAGTCCTTCTTTACTTTGCTTTACATTTTCTTACATAAAGGAGGAGAGTAGGTCAGGATATTTTTGCTGCCACATCCTGTACGAGCACCGGGGAGAGAGCGGGCGTCCGGGATTTGGAGAGTCGACCACACAACTTCATCCGATTCTTCTGTCCGGATCGGAAATGTTCACTGGTCACGAGATGCCGGCCCGATATACGGCGAGATCAATCTCTCGTACTAGTTAGAAGAGAAGCAAAAACACGATCGCTTTGGAATCAAACAAGACTCGTCTGACTTTTAATCGTTTTTATTTCGATTCGAAAACTTTTCTGCTTACTCGTCTTAGCTCATTTGAATTGTTTTACCTACTTTTTTTGCAATTGATTCCTAACCGTAGGTTGTAGTAGTACTGTAGTATAGTATGAGTATTTTTGAGTTAAGGAGCTTTTTAATGAGCCCCATTGCTCTCGCTAAATATATACAAGGTTCGCGACGTAAACAACATTCTGTTGTGTGGGGTATTTCGTCTGCTGCAAAGAGAGACAGAGATGTCTCGAGTTACTCAACAAAGATTTTTCGCAAGGTTTGTCTACAGAATGAATCTTCTTTATCTTCACTCTTTTCTCTCTCTCTTCGTCAATGTACGAGCACATTCATTCAAAAAGGGCTATCTAAAGGAAATAAGAAAGGAGGGGAGGAGGGAATATTTTATCTACGTATTTACTTGGCACTTCTGTATTGTACACACTGCACTTTCACCCCAAAAAAAATTGACTTCTAATAGCACCGGAAGAATTTTAACTGTTGATATTGCTATAGTAGTGGATAGGTATTGGTGGCTAGGAGATTATTTTTTTTTTTGTCACTGTAATTGGCACGGAATTTCTAAGGCAATTTTTTTTTTGCTTCGATGAGATATGGCTGACTTGGTTCTCTCTTCCTTTTGAACAATCTACGAGTACTTACGACAATTTTTCTCTCTCTGGCTTTGGCCTATGTCTACTCACGGACCTAGCATATAATTGTTCCTCTCCCCCTCTCTCATCATGATGTGACTAGCTAAAAATGTGATATTTTTTATAGTTACACGCGAGTTTTAAACAAATCAAAATACTCAGTTCATGAGATGCACCTGATACAACCATTCTTCTCCTTATGCGTTTAAAGTAATGTGGTCCTTAGTTGTTGCCAGGAGTGCCAGGGTTGCTGGCCGCCTGCTGCTGCTGCTGCTGCTGAGTAAGTTGAGCGGCGGCTTCCACCGTAGATGTCTGCTGCTGCTGTTGCTGCTGCGGCGCGGCTGTGACTGCCGCCGTGACGGTGGAGGTGGCGGCCGACGAGACTGCCGCGCCGGCATTGGTCAGGGCGATTGGGCTTACCGTCGCGTCCATCGGCTCGCATTGGAAGTAGCGATCTGGAAGAGACAGCAAACAAAATGCGACTTTAAAGACTCGAACGTGGATCGACAGCGCCAATGCCACCACGCACCGTCGTCCATGAGAGATGGCTGTCCAGCTGCCCCAGGGTCTCCCCCGGTGGTGGAGGCCAGCATGGGAGACATCAGGTCGTAATTCATGCTTTCCTCCATGCTGCCGATGAAGTTGCCGCCGCTCCCGCCGGCCCCGCTGTTGGTGCTGCTGTTGTTATTGTTGTTATTGTTGGCGGAGGTGACAGGAGTCCAGCGGATGCCGACGACGGAGTTGGCGGAAGTGGGCGGCGGGGGAGGCGGAGGGTGACGGCCGCTGACGGCGGCGACCGCGGCTGCCGCCGAGGCCGCGATGGCTGCGACGGACGCCGGTGTCTTGCCAGTATTGTTGTTGTTTCCTGGGATGAGGGACAGGTTGGCCGGGGAGATGGGACTGGATACGTTGATGGCCTGGTTGGAGCCTCCGGAATAGGTAAACAGCTGAGAAAAAATCAGTATTTTCAGGCTACATCGTCATTCATACACTATCTAATTTATACGCTGTTACCACTCACCACTGTCTTTGGAGGAGGCTCCATCGCTCCCGTGTCGGTGCTTGGGGCTGGGGACATCCTGTTGGCGGACTGTGAAGCGGCGGCGGCCACAGCTGCAGCTGCGGCCGCGGCTGAGGCGGAGTTGTTTCCCCCGGAGGTGTCGATGACCACGGAGGAGGAGGAGAGTGAACTGAGACTGAGCGGAAGGGCGGAGGCCGGGAGGACCGCGGGCGGGGGAGAAGAGCCCGCGGAGGGACCTAGCTCCGCTGTAACCAAATTTTTGGATTCAAAAGGAAATAAGCGCACCAGACTTGAATTTTGGTTCGTTTTAATTGCTTTAGTCTCCTTACCGGGAGTAGATCTGATGATGGTGACCGGCCTTGCCATCGGAGCCGGCGGAGCCGGCGGATACATGTTCGACGTGGAGGACGTAAAGTAGCTCCCTCCGCCTCCTCCTCCTCCAGTCACCTTGATTTCCCCTACCGGACTTCTCCCTCCGTTCCCTCCTCCTCCTCCTACCACCCCCTGCGGCGCCCCCTGATGTGTGCTTTGGGCCTCCTGGCAGACAAGAGTGACGAAGTCCGAGAAGGTGTTGTCGTGCCCGTTCTCCTGTCCCTGTCCTCCGCCGGGTGCTGCGGGGCTGTGCGGGCTACCAGCTGAACCCTGTCCTTCGGTGGAGGCGGGGCCGCCGTAGTATGCAGCTGGGGCCAGGGTGGTGTGCTGGGGAAGACCTGCCGAATAAAATACCAAGATACTACGTACTAGTATGTCAAGCATCTTGTCCTCACGCTATAGACATAATTATATGTACCTAGTTAGTTAGGGTACAAACACACATGATAATGATGCCGTGCATAAACCTGAATCAGGAAAGCCACTTTGGTCACTGACCTGTGGACGAGTCTGGCTCCCTGTTCTGAGGACTGTCAGGTGACAGCTGAGTGGTGGTCTCCACCACGGTGGCGCCCTCCATCTCGCCGCCGTCGCCGCCGACGCTGTTGGAGACAGAACTGACGGCTCTCGAGCTCAGCACAAGCCCCGTCTTGATGAGCTTGGCTGGAGAGGGGCCAGTGGGAGAGGACGACGTGGCGTTCAGGTTGGTGGCAGCGACGCCGCTGCTGCTACTGGGCAAGCCGGCAAGAACTACTGGAAGGGGGGGGGATAACGGTGGGGAATGAGGAGGATCTCATGTCGACAGGGGATCCTTGGTGCAAAGTCTCTTTTTTGCACTTGCTAATCCGAAAACTGGGAAAAGAAAGAAAAAATAACAAAAAATCCTTAAAACTGACCCCCGATGGTGGTGGCCTGTTCTAGGTCAGCCTGGCTCCAGCTGCCGGCCGCGGGGAGGGCGATGGTGGCACCGCCCCCACCGCCTGTGGCCGCACCGGCCACACCTCCAGTCGTTCCACTGCCGCCGCCCGCGCCGTGCGGGCTGCCCACGGTGGCATAGTACGCGTGTAGGTCCGCGACGGTGACGGCGGCCACCTTGTCCGGCCTGATCCCGTCGTCATTGCTGTTGTCCTGTTCGGCCGAGCTGATCCTGCGCACGCGCTTCAGCCTGAGCACCTCCCCGCTGGCGCTTTGGATGGAGATGGGCGGAGGACTCTGCGTCGAGCGCAGGTTCAGGGACAGAGGACCTGACAAGGTGCGTGACATAGTGGGTAGGGTAGGAGACATGCATGAAAGTGCTTAACATGCACTCTATGTATATGTGGCGAGCACTACTAATGTGTAATATACTTCTGACTATTGCCCAGTCTATCACTTCTCCACGGCAGAGCTGCATGTTTTACTCTGCAACTGTTTCTGCTAACTGTCCATACTACAGGATGGGCCAAAATGATCACGACTGTAACAAGCATTTTATTACACAGCCATTAGCTTAATGGTTATAAAATTGAGAGTACACGTTGTTCCACTACATAATAGCAAAAAAGTAGTATGCTATTATCAATAAAACCGGAAAAAATATTCTTAGCATTAGCATATTCAATATTAAAAAAGTTGCCCAAAGATAAGTTCAACTTTAGCCTTGATTATGCTAAGCCACCAAACGTCTCAAATCACGATCTTACTTAACACTAGGAGACCTATCAAAGAGAATTATAACTCTCACTGGCAAATTCAAGTCAGCCATATTTTGACCAAAAACTCCCTGTCATCAGTGTTCTGAGATGTTACCACTAGAAATTTTAGCGTTGGTCCAAGTTGGCTGTTTAAGAGAACTTGTGGCTTATTATTGATGCAAACGATCCGGCTGAGTTCATTTCCACAATGTCAAACCTCAACAATGTAGATGAAAACAAAGATCTACGCAGCAACTGAAAGCTGTGACAATGATAAGAAAATAATAACAGCTTTTCTCTATTTTTAACTTCAATAAGTCAAAACATTTTTCTGTAATAAACTCAAGTCTCGATCATTTTGGCCCACCCTGTGGTACCTAGACAATAAGCTTCAGTACTGGCTATAGTACTAAAAGGGGACCAACTAATGTGGATGCAAGTACGTAGTAGGTAGGCTTGCTATGTTTGGTAATGTCTTCCTCTTACTGTAAGATCCAGCCTGTGTGAGCAAAGAGTGTTCGGCGGTCGACACCGCCACACCGGGAGGCGACGCCGGCGCGCCGGAGGTGTAGTTGGGGTTGCAATAGTACTGGGTGGAGGCAACACTGGCGCTAGCGCTGGGCCCGCCGCTGGCCCCGCCGCCACCGCCACCGGCTGGCCCGGGACTGGTGGCGCTGATGGCCATGGCCACCGGCGCCGTGCTGTAAACTGCGCCGGCGTTCTTGACAATGGCGCCGGCTTTGATGGCGCTCATTGCCGCCGGCTGAAGTCCGTTGGCGTTGGGCTGCTGGTGGTGCTGGTGGTGGTGGTGAGCAAGAATCGGCGGGGACATAGGAGGCTGGTTGCTTACTATGGACGCTGAAAGAAAAAAAAAATAGAATGGATCTTTAGTACTGTATTAGGTAGATCGGAAGCAGACATTGTCAAACAGTCCTAAAGCAATTCAGTTTCTGCTCACACTTCAAAATGACTCTCCTTTCTCTTCTCATCTCTTCTCTTCTCCAGAGACAGACAGAGTGGCATCATTAAAGGGAGAGACTAGTAGAGAGAAGATGGAGTCTGGGACAAATCGGCAGCGGGGGCTTTAAGTGACCCCTCGACAGTGAATTATTCCCTGCGATCCTCCCACTCCTCCCACCTCCAGAGAATTCTCCTTCGTTCTCCTCTTTTTGTCCCCCTTCTTCTTCCTGTTCTTCCAGGATTCATCCATCCATCCGTCTTCTTCCCCACTCCTCCTCCCAAGGGACTTTTTTCTCGTGGAGGACTGAAAAGCAGGAGGAGGAGGAAGAGGAAGAGCGGCAAAAAAGAGAAGAAAAGAAAGACTGTGCTTCTGTCTGTTTGCTGCGCTGTGCTGTCCCCGTCCCCGTGCCGTGCTGACTACCAGATCAGCATGGATCATTGAAGAACATCGTTAAAGGGGAGAAGGAGAGAGAGAGAGGGAGAGACTGAGACCATCCAGGAAGAGATTGAAAAAGACGACGACGATGTTGGAAAAAAAAAAGAAAAAAGAAAGATTCACCGCTGAAGCCGCATCAAGGAAGAAGAAGCGGAAGATACCGATACGTATAACTAGTAACTAACATGAAGAATTCATGGCACGTGCCACCAGTGTGGCACAGTAGGCTGAGTCCAATAAAAACTTCTTTTTCCTAAGTATATCCATGATGTTGAAAGATGTTTGTTAGCCTAATTACATCGCAGAGCGGTTACGAGTACACCAGCAACAGCAACAATTCGCCTGTACTGTAGAGATGAAAAACTCTTCTTCTTGTTCCGTTTTGATCTTTAATTTTTTATCAGAGAGGATCTCACGAGAAGCGGGATAAGGGGGACAGAGAGGACAGTGGCGACTTGTGTTGTGTGAGACGCATTTGGAAGGGAAGGGAGGAGAGAGAGGCGGCGGCGGCGGCGGCGGCAACGGCGGCTCTTTTACAGGCCATTTGTACGAGGGATGAAAGGAAAGGAAGAAGGGGGAGGAAGTTTCATTCTTCCCTCGGCTCGCGATGGCGATGACAAGAGGAGGAGAAGAGGAGGGGGGGACTGATGAATCACGAGTCAATAAGTCGACACGGATCAGCGGTTTTTCGGGACTCCAGAAAAGAAGAGGAGGGTGGAGGAATGGGCAGCTCTCCTCCTCTGAGAATGGGGGGGGGGGAGAGGGAGGAATAAAGGGCAGCATCGCTCGACTCACATCGGATATCGCCCACGAACAATTGAAAAAAGGAGGAAGAGGAGGGATCAAAAGGAGACTAAGAAAAGAGGAGAGAATCTCACCACGTCCATACTCGTTCCGATTTCCCATATATGATGGAGCTTAAAAGCACGTAGTTTCTTACGGATCGCATCGTCACCATTAATTACCTTTCGCCAGTCTCCAGAGCTCCTTGGAGCCGAAGACGCCGGTGGCCGTGATAGTGTCGTTGCAGACGACTCCGTTGTACGGATTGAGCGGGTAGCCTGCGAAGAAGAGGGAAGAAAAAATAAGAGAGGTTTTGTCAAGAATGGTTGCTGATACAGTACGAGTAGTGTCGCTTCTACTAGATATAGATAGTGGCGGGAAAGTTGCCAGATGATATCGTTTGATACGAAACTGCCGTAATTTTGGTAAAGTACTTGTGGGTAAAAATTGCAATAAAAGGTGTTTTTTTCCGTAAAACTAATTTACAGTGGTTGGTATCTTTTCAAACTCTGCTTGGTATCCAACGGTCATAAAAATCTGGCAACACTGGGCTGAGGGTGGCTTTTCTTCCTCCCCCCGCCCCCCGCCCTCTTCCCCACCCTCTGCCCTCATCAATTCTCCCTTTTTGCCGCGGGATGTCGGAAGCAGCAACGCTTTTGCCTCTTCTCCTTCTTACACACTCTCACGCACTTGACTCCTCTCCCCTCAGAGGGAAAGAGAATCCCTCTGTGTAGTATAAAGAATGCCCCTCTGCTTATAGAAGCATCTACTATTTTAGGACTTTTTTGTCTACCTAGGCGACCTTTGCTCCAACAAAGTTTTGTAGTACTAATGGATACTTTGGTCACAGTTTGAATTCGGCACTTTCTCCCTCCTCCTCCTTCTCCTGCGGTGGCATCCCAACCACGCTGGGAACCCCTTTTGTTTCCCGTGCGGAGGAAGAATAAGAAGAATAGAAAGGGTTTTTTTTTTTGGAACGGTTTGCAAACAGCCGACCAAGACCAATCGCTCATCATGCCGCCACGAATCGACGTGCGCGGACTCATGCTGTCATCGAAAACGAAATACAGGAAGGAAGAAAAGGGAAGAAAGAGTTGAAGAAGCCCTTGACAGTGAACAAAGGAGGGGCTCATGCTTCACAGGTTAGTACCTAGCACGCATAGTAGGTACAGGCAAATCAACAACAAAAATACTGGTATGTACAACAGCCATCATCACACCTAATTTCCAATGTGCCTCTGTAGTTGCTTCCTTCCTCCCTCCCTTTTTTGTCTGCACCTCGATGATCACGGTTTTGCTTGGTTGTCTGGTCTGCTGACTGACTAATCTATTTAGTATTCGATGATAAATGGGAAACCGTCCGTGCGTGAAGGCGGTTTTCAATTGGAACGAAATCTCTTCTCCCTCTCTTCCCCCCTCTTTTTTATTCACCTGCGCAGACTGGGAAAACACCCCCGGAGGCTAGTGCAGTTCGTGGGTCGGAACAGGGGCGGAAGCCAAAAAGAAGTGACAATTAAGACCTTTGCCAACTAAGTGAGCAGTAGCACGGAACACCGTAGTCTGCAGCGGTGGTGGCGGCGGCAGCGGCTGCGTCTAGCACACGGGGGGATGGATCCGGTCCAACTGGGTGAGGAGGAGGAGGAAGAGAGAGACAACGTCGACAGACTCATCAACAAGTTCAAGTTCAGCACAGAGCCAGCCAGCCAAAGCTGAGAGAAGCAGACCGCCAACGCCACCACCACCTTTTTCTCCACCCCTCCTTCTCCTCCTCTTCTGGATGGGGTGGATGAATTCTTGGCCGGCACTCATATCTGGCAGCCACGACTGGTAGTGCGCGTAGTGGTAGTAGTAGTAAATAAGTGTGTGTGTGTGTGTTGTTGCTGCTTCTGCTGGCGGTGCAAGAGATGAGATGTTGGAGGAGGATGTGTTTTTGTGCAGAAACGAGCGATATATCTTGCGGGCCGGGGAAATCAGTTGCAGGAAAGAGATCTTCTTTTTCCCCTCTCCCTTCCCTCACGCGAAGAGAGGGAGGGACAGATCCGCTTCTCGTTTAACAACCCTCTCCACGCAAAAAATATGGAAATAAAAAGAGGGGTCATGGACTTTTTTTTTCAAGCAATGTCTTGTTTGCGGGAAGGGGGAAGAAACATGTCGCAATTTCCCGATTTTATTTACCGAGGTTTACTATATCAAGAGAGGCAATGGGGCAGCAGGAGAGAGAGAGAGAAGACGACTGAAGAAACAGAACCCCTCTCTCTTCCCAAAACGACCCCTTCTTCTCTTTCCGATCCGTTGACGCCGGGAAACAACGCCGCCCAGCTCCAACGCTCCAATGAATAAACATTGCGAGGAGGGGAGGGGACGGAGGTTGGGTCATAAGCGAGTTTAAAAGGATTCTCCTTCTCCGATGGCGATATCTTGCTTGGCTGCTGCCACTGCTGCTAAAGGAGGGGGGGTGAGGGTGGGTTAGGCGATTTGGAGCTTTTATCGAGGAAGAAGAGGGGGAGGTCTTTTGCGGAAACGGTTATGACATCACATAAAGTTCACGCTGGATTAAGCATGGGTGCAAAAAGGAGGAGGAGGATGCCGAAGTCGGTAATGGTCCCTCTTCCCTCCCTCCCTTCCACGTGCCTCTCTCGCGGCATTTCTGCCTGGATTCGCCGCGCTCCTCCTCCTCCTGAATCTTCCTACTTTTTGGCAAGAGGGAGCGAGACAAAAGCAAAGCAAGGAGGAGGAGGAGAAGGGGAGGATTGAGAAATTAAATCAGAAAAGAAGAGAGGAAAGAAAAGCTTGCCGCCTTGCTTCCTTCCTTCCTTTCTTCCTTCTTTCCACCGACCGACACCGCCCGGGCCACATATTCGTGACCAAAATAATCAAAGGAAAACCTTCTCCGATCCTCTTTCGAGCTTTGGAGAGTCTCACTCTCTGATGGGATGGCCACATACGTACGAGTATAAAGGGATGGAAAGAAGAAGGAGGGATTAACCATCTTTGTTCTACCTCTCCCCCTTCTCTCTTTCTTCTCCTTTTGTCCGAGAAAGACAAATGCAGGAGAGTCCTCCTGCTTTGTAAACTAATTACACGACTTCTTCCAGCACCGGCAACTACTGCTACGACGACGGCGGCAGCTGCGGCGGCAGCGGCGGCACCATCATCATCATCCAGCC
>JAAUYM010161261.1_pt1 | contig 13952 bp, 8 predicted proteins | sample 7278001 | NCBI WGS metagenome assembly JAAUYM01 (sample SAMN14350224, study PRJNA611818) | marine sediment metagenome | isolation source: surface marine sediment (1.8m) | place: French Polynesia: Moorea | collected 2018-08
CCCCCCCCGCCCCCCCCCCCCCCCCCCCCCCCCCCCCCCCCCCCCCCCCCCCCCCCCCCCCCCCCCCCCCCCCCCCCCCCCCCCCCCCCCCCCCCCCCCGGCCCGCCGCGCCCCGCCCCCCCCCGGTAGGAGCTTCGAATTACACGTGTGCTCGCAACGTCCGCTTTTATGTCCCCGCGCACCCCCAAAATTTTATTTTTATTTTCCTCTCCCTCTTTTTCCCCGTCCTCCCTCCCCCAAAGCTCTCATGGGAGATGAAGCCGAGGCCGTTGGGGGTGCATTCGTACATGGGAGGTTGAAATTTTCCTCCTTACGCATTCATTTTTGCATTTCTTACTGCAATTTCTTTTTTCTGTCGATCTTATCCAGAGAAGAAGAGAAAGAACGAAAGAACTTATTGAGCGGAAAAGCAGGTGGCGATTTATTTCGAGTACAGGACACTTCAAAAATGTCGCTTCAAAAATTATTGCTATGCATACAGTGATGTCTCCATATAGTACAGTACAGGGTCTAACAGATAAATCTGGTCGATTTTCAAGCAGAAATCTCTTGGAAGCTTTAAATTTACCACCTTTTATTTTTTCTGTTTGTCTGTTTGAATATTTGGTGCATTTGTTTTCAAACAACCCTTCTTAGTCATGGAGCAGGAGTACAGGTCAGCTACGATCAGATTGTTCTGCGCGGAACACTCTAGTGGGGCTGGTGTATGTGAAGGAGTAACTCCCCAACAGCCTAAACTTGAACCTGTGTGACCTGTGGGGGGCAGGGTTGAGGATCTGTAGACACCATGGGGGGTGTCAGGACCACTATGGCCAGGTTAGATTCCATATGGAGGTCTCCAACTTAGCCGGGACCTTTCATGGGCACTATTGAGCAGGTGTGTCAGGCAGACAAGGACCATATTGAGTAAATGGAGGAGACAAAGGGTGATTACTGTAATTTTAGGGAAAACGTAAATTATAGTAAAACTAGGTACCTATAAGCTGTTTTAAACTGTCCGGATTTATCTGTTAGACCATGTATAGCCTCTGACCGTATTACATCACTCTGACAAGATGTCCTCCCCACCCCTCCTCCTCCTCCTCTTGGTCACCAACAACGGGAATTATTAGCCTCGCGGCTGTGACCAACGGCAGGAAGAGCAGCAGCAGCAAGAACGCCAGAGGCAGCGGCAGCAAAGTCGACTCAGTCTTCCTCCTCATCATCCTGATATGTTCTTCGGACACTGCAGAACAAAATGATGGGAGGGAGGAGAATGGGAGGATGGGAAGAGAAGGAAAAACCTCGTATGGCAAGGCCAGATTGCAGGATTAAAAAAAGGCAAATTAACCGACCAGGGGTTCAGAAGTCAATTATTTCATTTTTGGAAAACAAATGCAAATCAAATTTTGTGATTTGTTTTCTTTTTTATCACTTATTATTACCGTGCCTACACATAGGTATTATTTTTTTCTTGCTCTGACATTGAGACTTGTAATTGTGAATTTTATCTTGCAAGAGCAGTCGGTTACATTTTGAGTGTGGAGCCAAGGACACTTGACACATTGTACTTTACTTTACCTTTTAGAATAATAATTGTCCGATGTCACCATTGCATAATTACAGAATTTACTCTTTAGAAGTGACGACAGGTTTTTTTCCTCTAATGCACAGTTCAGCAAAGTACGGTACATAGTACATAATGAACGAGTTATTCGTTGGAGTCATGCATTAAAGGGAAAAAAATTCTGTCTGATTCTATGAGTTATGGGGCTTAAAGTGATTTGACGGTCTCTTAAAACTGTTAAACTGTTGATGCTGCAGCTGTGGTGAATGAATAATGAATGCAGTCTCTCTCTCTCTTCCTCTCTCATGCAAAAAAGAGACTTGCACCTCTTTTCCTTTTTTCCTCTGTTCAAACTTTCACCCCATTTGCGGGGAGGGATAACTTTCCCTCTCTCTCCCCAAAGACCTTCAAAACTCTCTCTAACAGCGAATTTCTCGGAATTCCCCCGTGAAAAAGAGTAGGATGGTATAAAAATTGAGAAGAAAGGAGGGAGAGAGAGAGAAATATCCTTCTCCTTTTCAAGGGAGCCAGAGCTGGTCTCCTTTGTAAACAATTATCTCTCCTCTTCCTTCTGCTCTACCATCAAAAGAGGCCTTTTCTCTCGGTTTCTTTGAAGTTTTTTTATTAGTGTCAATAGTAGTTCATGGTCTTAAGGCCTGCTGTTATTGCTGGTTTTACTTAACCTCCAGTTTCTCTTAAAGGTCACGAATTGTTAATAAAACGCGAATGGGGGGATAAGTAAGTTGTTGCTAGTCACTATGCGGGCAAGATTTTTTAATTACTTTTTTAATTACACACAAAAAATGAGTACGCAACTTTTTTTTACAGGTGCTACATTCCTCACACGTAGCTTTGTTTATCCTTTCCATCTTCTCATGACCTGAGCAGACGTTCCTCCAGAATCCAGGCGCCAACTGTGACATTCCTTTGCCGAGGGGTGAGGTTCTATACCTAAGTAGAAGAGAAAAACATTCATTCCTCGTTGAACTTGTCAGCAGCGGCGTTCTCGAGGCAGATGAATGGGATGCAAATAAAAGAATCCTGCATTTTTCCCCCAACAAAATCTCTGAAAAATTGGCTACTCGTTTACCGCATGAATAGTAAAAATTGCCACGTATTTCAGCAACCTGCTTCGGAGTTTCCCTCATCAGTTTTTGACCTAAGGCGAAGCCGACAGATAAAAACTTGCAAAAAAAGAATAATTGGTGTTCTTGATCTTGAAACAAAGGTTAGTCGTTTTTTTGCTTCAATGATTTGGCATAAACTATGCAAAAACAAATGGTTTTGTTATGGGTGACCAGACGTGTGACCAGATGTGATGACCAGTTAAAGAAAACGTACTATTGAAGCAAAACTACTCTGTTTTAGTTAAATTTTATTGTACCTTCAAATAAAAGAACACCTTGTGTGACCAAGCTTAGCTACTGACTTCCATGGATCAGAATTAACCTGTTTTTGTTTTCACGTATTTTCAAATTTCACTGTCTATCTTGATAAGTACTGTTACTATTCTGTATTCCCAAGATTTGTAATACGTATTACAATGATAGAAACAATGCTACACTAAAGTTAATCTTTGATGTCTTTGAACAGAGTTTGTCCTTGTTCTCTTTTCAGGGATTTAAAAAAAAAAAAAGAGACAGACAGAACATCGACATCATCAGCATTCGGACGCATTCCAAACGCTGCTAACGAACTGCGAGTCCCTCACGTCTCTTTCCCAACTTTTTTTAGCAGTTAGCGGCAGGGGATGGCAGGTGGGAATTCATACGGTGGAGGGAAGGAGGAGGAGGAGGAGGAGGAGGATCCAACTCAGGAAATGCCTTCGATGCTTCTCCCCCTCCTTCTCCTCCTCATAGCACTTGCACGACACAAGGAGAGCTTTTGTTGAGAGGAAACAGCAGCAGCAGCAGACGAGACTGAGATTATTTTGGAGAGAACGTAAAGGGAAAAAATGAGGGAAATGACCGCGCCTGTGAAATAAAAAAATATTACCTGTGTATAACACATTCGTGAAGCGCCATATAATGGAACGAGTTGATCAAGAGTGCACGGTACAAGAAAAGCCACGTCACAAACTTGAAAAAAACTAATGTTTTGCCACAAACTGAACTTGCTCTAACCGATTGTCGACTGTATACCCCTATGGAGGTAGCATATGATTTTTTTTGCGCCCAAACAGATAGGTAAAAAAAATATAGGGGGAAAACACCACAATTAAAGTAGGATTTTTTTTGGAGTGTGCGAAAAAAAATTGTACGATTGGCGGAATTCAAAAATGGGCGGATGGGAGTATATTTGAAAAGACATCCGCGTCAAGTGCGTATTTTGCAAATTAGTAGGTTGCGCGTTGAAACGTGATACCACTTTTTTTCCTTCTCCTCCTTCTCTTTTTACCTGCGGGCAGGGCCGACAGGTCAAGGACTGGAAACGAAATGTTGTTGCTGTTGTTCTTGAGACAACGTTCGTCATTTTTGCAAGTTTTACTACATTTTTCACTGCTGTCATGCTTTCAGCTTTTGTTATACCAACTACAGTACATTTGAAAGCCCGTCTTAGTATGCCACGGGTCTTCGAAACAGAGTCTAAATTTCTTGTTCTTGCACACACACACACACGACGACTTCCCACATGTACAGTCTGTATCAGAGCAAGGCGACGCATGAGTGCACCTTTTTTTTTCAATTCTTTCAGTTTTCCCCCCTCGATCAGAAACCGCCTTTGAAGAGTTTTTTTGCGAGCTGATAAGACTTTTTTTTTCCTCCTCGCAACAACAGTGTTTTCCCTTCTTTCTGGTTCAGTAGATTGGCTTTCTTGTTTCTTCCTTCTACTCCCTACCCCTTTTTATAACACCCCTGTAAATCTACCTAGAGGCGACATTTGCAGGTTTCTGTCTCTTTCGTCTCTGGACTGAAATTCTGTTGAAAAATAAAACAATAGTACAGATTCTAATCTGCTTTATTTTTTTTCTACCCCAGGGAATTCGGAGCCACACCCAGGAAGTTTTTTAAGCAAAGAAATGTGCGACCCTCTTTCTCCAAACAAACTTAGAACAAATTTACATCCAATAAGTGGGGCTTGAGAAGAATGGGCCTGAAGAGGCTCTCAACACTCCACCAAAGTTTTAAGCCACACACAAAGTAGACACCATTATTATTATTAAGATACCGTCGCCGCAGCGCACACATACCCGCACACGCTGTGTTTTCCAAAAAAAAAAAAAGAAAAGAAAAATACGGTCCGGGAAACAGAGTAGAGTGGAAACTTCCGAGGAAGTTGTGGAAGAGAAAAAAAAGGAGAAGGTGGAAGGCAAGTCCTATTATTAAACTCTGTAGCCCACGGGCCAAATAAGGGGGCAAAACCATCGGATCGTCAATTTCATCGTTTATTGTAGGACATAGAATCAATGATCTATCCAAGTCAGAAAAAATAGCTGGTTCTAATTCCGCAACTGTACGTACTACTGAAACGTCAATTTGTGGTTAGTCAATACGGCCCGAGAACTATAACCTTTGCCAGGGCAGAAAAAGGTGGCATCAGGTAAAAAAGGGTAAGAGAAAGAGAGAGGGAGACGGAGTGAGTTGCCAGAATCGACTCCGCAACCGATCCACTATCATCATCATCATCATCATCATCATGAAGGCAGAAGAGTCAGAAGATGTGGGAAATCAGGCGTTGTTCTTGTTGCCTTGGCACCACATTTCCTCTCAGCACATTGGGCACTACATGTACTAGTGTTGCAGACGAGACACAATTAAGAGAGGAACAATTACAAAGGAGTGTTAGTAAGAGAGGGCTACTTTGCTTATGAAGAACCCGCATTTGTGTGCGTGGGTGGGTGGTGGGGAGAATTATTACATATGCCGCTCGGTCGGAAAGTCCGTTCTTGTCTAAGGTCTTTGGACCTTGAAGAAGGTGTTTGGTTCCGTTCGAGCAAAGAAAGCCCTGAGCCGGACACCGAATCTCCTTGGCCTGGTCTTAAATCCGTCCATGTCTAAGAGTGGATTTTCCGACCAGGCGGTATCATGAAGGGGGGGAAGAAGAGGAAGAAGTCGGCACACATGCACCTGGCGATCGTGAGGTGCTCCCCGAGGGGGAATTTATCGTCCGGAAAAGCGCGTGTTGTGCACAATGACGCATTTGCAGGGTGTAGTACCGGTATAGTAGTTGTAGTAGTACGTACAATAGCCTCCACACAAGGCGTGGGTGGGTGGTGGGCATAAAAGGGTGGGGGGGGGGGGAGGCGACATTGGTTTCTCTGGAAAAATGAGGGTGTGGATAGCGGAGAGTCTGAATCATCATATTTTTTTATGCGTTTTTCGATTGGTTTTTCTCTTCTCTTCTCCGTCTCCCCAGCCGATCACTTTATTAGGTCGCCAGGGGGGGAGGAGGAGAGTGGGGCAAAAGTAGAGAAAGAAATTCGTGAAAGTGTCTGTCGTGTGTGACTAATGCCGCCTCGACAGAAGATCTGACAAAGAGGAAAGTCGGAGGCAGAGAAGACTAAAATAGATTAAAAATAAGCTTCTGTCTGTCTGAAAGATGCCAAAGGATACCTTGAATACGAGTAAGTATTACTCCAAGAATATAAAAAGGTACTGCTTACCCAAAAAGAATCTTTTTTTTTACATCCACTGGCAGACTGCAAGAGGAAGAGAGTGACCAAATTTTGCCTCCAGGCGAAGTAAAAAAAGAGAAGATGGTACCGGGAACGAGAAGGGTGGTTGCCTCCCTGTTGGCGGGGAGCGAAAGAGAGAGAGAGAGAGAGAGAAGGCGACAGCGCTGCCAGATTTTCTGAGTAAAAGAAGCCAAGGCCGCTTTAAAGGAAACTAACAAAAAGTAAACATCACCCCTCAAGCGAACCAAACTATCTCAATTTTTTTTTCCTTCAAGATAAACCCAATTGCTTCTGTTCCTTTTTTGCACCGTCTGGCAGCCCTGAAAAGCGTTTCCATGCTCTCCTTCCTTTCTTTTCCTTTCAGTTGAGTCTCGTTCTCATTCCCGCTTGGGCCGCCTCCGCCTCCCAGTCCCCACAGCCGCAGTCCAGTCCAAGTCGGTCTGCTCTGTTCTCTTCTGTTTCTTCCCCCTGACTGTACTAAGGTCGACTCGGCGGGAGAGGAGACAGAAGGAAAGAAGGTGAGTCATGTTGGACACCGGCCGATAGAACGATCGCGGTCTCTCTCTCTCTCTCTCTCTCCTTGTTGTTAACTTGTTTCTCTCAGTTCAGTTGTGTTCGGAGTCACGGCAGAGGTGGACGCTCTTGTTGCCGTCGTATCGAACTTTCGTGTTGCATTTTCCCAGAAAAAAAAATTCGAGTGCGTGAAACTTTTTGGGGGATCTACTAGGTTCCATTGACGACGAGATGTGGGAAACGTGGTAAGTTCCTGTAAAATACCTAGTCTTTAACTGTTTCACAGCATCGATTTTTTTTTGGGTGTTGCGAACACGTGCATGACGGGGCAGAGGGGGGAAATAAGAACAAGGTGACGAATTATTTGGGAAATTGTCGGAAGGGAACGATCGCGCACCTGCTCGTTCTCGCCGGGGGAAGGCAGAAAGAAGCACGTGGGTTATTTGGGAAGTGGCATGACGTCAGCCTTGCGTAAAAACAGGAGGAGGAGGAGGAGGAGGAGGATCCTTGAGAAAGAGAGAAAGGAGAAAAAACGTTGTACTACTACCGCAGTAGCACAGCCCACTTCCACTTAGTACGCCCGGTGGCAAAGAGCGAAAAAGTTTAGCTCTATAGTACTAGCAGAAAAAAGATGCCAATTTGGTCATTGTGACAATATTCATAACAATATTTGACTATAGCATGGCTAACTAATGTTTCGGAGATCTACTGTACAAGATTGTACCACAGTTGTTCTTTCTTCCTCTCAATCCTCCCCCCTTCCTCCCCCCTCCAAGTGTTGTTTTGACTGCTGGGACCGCATCCCCACTCATCCCCCCTCATCCCCACCCCAATCCTTCATCATATCCTGTTTTTTTTGTGGAGATGATTTCCAAGAAAAAAAAACTTATCGTTCTGTTCTGACCTCTCGATCTCCTCAGGCCAATTGAACTTTTTTCATCTTCTTTTTCTCTCCTATGAAGGAGGGTCCGATTACGGCTTCGACGGAATAATCAGGAGGGTGGAAAAATGCAAAAAGTGATTTCCCGAGAAGTCGAGAATTAGCGTCTTCTCCTCTCTCTCTCTGGGAATAAAAAAGTCAAAAGTGAGGAGGTACTTTTTATTCTCGTTTTAGACACTGTAATTTTTGCCATGCATGCAGGACCCAACGGAAAAAAAATCGTTTCTTGTGAAATTCTTATGCAATTAATTGTCTGCTGCCTCTCTCTTTGTTTCACGAAAGGGGGGGAAAGAACAATTCCCAGTAGGTGCGGAAGCAACAAGTGCAACACACAACAACCAACCAAAAAAAACCACTTTGGTTGCCCGACTGCCATCCCCCTCCCCCCTGCCCTTTCCAATTAAACGAAATTTATGTGGCAAACCGGATGTTGGGCGTGGCTGCATGCAAGAGAGAGAGAGGCAGAGAGAAGGTGCTGCACCTTCCTCGAAAATTTTCCCGCATTTCTCATTAACTGGCGCTGTTTGCATAGTACATACAACAACTACTAGTTTGCATAGCGACAACACCAGGAAAAAAATTAATTTCCCAGCATTCTGCTCCTCAAACCATTGTCTTTGATGTTAATATGAGTCCTCCTCTATTGCTGTCACGGCGAACATCGCGATCAAAGAAAGGCCGTCGTCGTTCATGTTCTTCTTCTCGTCGTCCTCTTTTTTTCCACAACTTCTAGGGATCATTGGTAGACATGTAGAAGAAGCTCAACCGCTCATTGGAAAAATATTGCGAGACGTTTAGGAGGGATTGTTTGCCTTTTTTTCTTGTATCTTTGGCAAGCGTTATTTATTTAAAAAGAGAGTTTTCTCTGTCTTTGTACCTCCATACTTACGCTCATTAGACTGACAACCAATCCTCCGCAAGTGGAAGTTAAACAAACCCACCATTTTCTTCCCCGAAATAAAAAAAAGAGCCCTTTCAGTCTCCCACAGTCTCCGTGCATTTCCCGGAATTTTTCAGGCGTCCGATTCCCCCCCCCTCCCCCCCCCCTCTTCCACCTGGACAAAAGCGACCTTTCATTCCCGTATGCAAGATTAGTGGTAACTAAGCGAAAGAGAAAAATCTCCAGTGTACCCGCCCTGAGATTTCTCCCAAAAAGCGTCAGTCGGTTTCTCTGAGTAAAATGAAAAAAAAAAAACCTTTGAAGCTGCCCCCCTTCTCTTTTTCCTTTTATTTTTTTTTCCCGAGAAGTTCGTATCGTGCGCGCTTTTTTTTCACACACAAAAGATAACGCGCTTCCCTTCTGAAAAGAGAAAAGAACAAAGCGAAAAAACCTTGATTTTTGTTTCATGCTCGTACCTGGTATTTAAAAAAAATACCTGTACTTTAAAAAAATCTACTTCCTTTCCAGAAGCACCACCAGAGTGAAGTCCACCAAGTCCAAACACCTCGCTGTGCACAGCAGCATGGGTTGAACAAGAAGAAGAGGAGACTACGAAACGTTTCAGTTGGGAAGCACGTTGTTGGTCCCCGTGAAGATGCGCCCGTCCGTCTTCTTCGCCTCCCTCTTCCTCTTCCTCCTCACATCCATCACCGTCGCCGTTGCCGCAAAGTCATCGTCATCCCTCAGGTAAATAACCAATGTATTTGGATGTACCAAAATCTGGGTAGTTATGAATTGACCTTAAATCTGTCAAACTATAGTGAAGTTTATTATGCCGGTATATGTATGCTATACTACACTTTTTCCCTTTTCCAGGCGCCGATCGCCTAACAAGCCTTCTTCGTCGTTGGGTTCTCCGCCACCCATCGCCATCGAGTCCATGACCCCGCACTCGGAGGTGTGGGAGGGCACGGACGTGGAGCTGCGCTGCGTGGTGGCGCTGGAGGAGGAGGACACGCCGCACGTCGTGGAGTGGCTCTTCGTGCCGGCCGCGGACGAGGAGGAGGAGGAATCGAGAGACAGGAGGAGAACCTACCAGAGTGACGTGGCCGCCAGGGGCGGCGGCGACGGCCGCGTCGTCCCGTTGGTGGCCGGAGAGACCGTACTGGTCAGCGCCGACGACGGAGACTTTGGCGGCGGCGAGCGCCTGGGCGCGTCGGTGCGGCGACGCTGGGACGCCGTGGAGGACGCCAACCTGGAGGAGCACTTCCTCCGGATCCGGCGGGTGAGCCCGGAGGACCAGGGCCTCTACATCTGCCAGGTGAAGGCCTCCTCCTCTCCGGTCGCCCCCCCTGTCGCCTACAGCCACTGCCTCATCTCCGTCGTGCCCTACCACGAGCAGGGAGAGCGGAGGACCGCCAGGTGCAGTAATAATACTATCAAACGTTCTGAAAAACCATTGTACTGTATATTAGGCATTAGCAGTTAATAATCCCTTTCAATGTTAATTTTCCCCACACAGGCCGGTGAGGACCAAGGACGGCGACGAGGTGGAGGTGTTCCCGACGGCTCACACGGCCCCGCTGACCAGAGCCACCAACGAGGACGCCCTCGAGCCCGACCCGACTCTGGGTCCGGTGACCGAGCGCTTTGTGGTGGTCTCCCGCGGGGCGGACGTGGTGCTGGAGTGCCGAGACGCCGACGACAACTGGGTCTACTGGAGGAAGCGGGGCGACCCGGCCATGCAGGCCTCCGGGCGGAGGCTGCGACTCTTCCGGGTGGACCGGTGGGACTCTGGCGTCTACTACTGCTCTACCAACGCCTCCTCCCTCAACAGCAGGGCCGTGCACAACATGACGCTGGTGGTGGAGCACCCGCCCAAGGTGGAGTTCGCGCTTGGCGCGGCGTCGGCGACATCGGTGGCACAGGCCGAGGGGCACGAGGCCGTCATCATCTGCAAGGTGGAGAGCGTGCCTGTGGCCAGGGTGACCTGGTACAGGGTGACTTCGTCCCTCCCGCGTCCCACCCTGTCGTCGGACGAATCTTCCACCTTCTCCTCCGGGCTGATTTCCAGCACCCTGAAGCAGGTTCTCCGCTCCGGCGACGACCTCTCCCTATCCATCACCGAGTACAAGGACGGCGTCATGGAGTCCACGCTCAGGATCCCAAGGATCCGCGAGGAGGACTACGGCGTGTACCGGTGCGAGGCCAGGAACTCCCTCGGCGAGAGCTCGGCCGAGATCGCGCTGGAGCGGTCCGACCACCCGGTCGACTTCGAGAACCTGGAGCAGAGTTCCGGCGGCAGCGGACCCGCCAACCACCAAAGAATCTCACCATTGTTCCTGCTTCTGCTGCTGCTGGCAATGTTGCTGGCAACTCGTCATGATTGAGGAGACCAAGAGTTCACCCTGGGAGAGGGATCAAAACGGATAGCGACTTTTCTTGCTCATCTTCCTCCTCCATCTTCCCCCTCCCCCCGATGAAGAAACGAAACTACGTAAAAAAGACACGCTTAGATGTTTATATTTTTGTAGAAAAATAGCTTTTCCTTGCTCCCCCGAACCCCCAACACACAAAAAGTCATTCAGGTGCTTGTGTTCGTGCGCATCCTACAGTGTACACACTAACTGATGGTGTTTTTGTTTTTCGGAAAAAAAGCATTTATGTACCTCTGTGGTTGATACCACTCCAGATGTTTTCCATGTTGTATGAGAATGGTCTGTTCAAGACCGGACAATAAATATGGCTCCACAATGAAAGGCGAGAGATTTCAGCTTTAGATATTATTTGAAAAGGATTAATAGCAGCATGAATTTCAGCAACGTGCCTTAGTAATCTAATCATAAATCACGCATTTTCCTTGGGACAGATAATTTAATACGGACACGGACCTTGTTCGGAAAAATCTTCTACCATCTCACGCAACCTAGCTAACAGCATGCAGTAATTCGTAGTACTGTAGTACAGACTACAGTAGTAGAGACTTGTTTCCACATTTAGGTGTGCTTAACAAGTCCTACGTCTGCTTAGAAGCTTAATACTGTACACTAAGACGTTTCAATAGTGGTTCTAGTTCTTTTGGAGGGGTGAAGTAAGAAAATGTACGTATACTTGTCCGTTTCTCTATCCCCCACTCTCGGGACTATAATCTCAGGGCCAACTGCAAATTCGGCGATGCATGCCGTCTTGGCACTGGAACTGAAGCTTCTGCGAGCACCTGAAAGTCAACAACAAATTCAGATTATTTATTTACTAATAAGTAATAATATCTGGCCCTATTAAGAATAAGGATCTTGTAATAACATAATAAGATTGCCGAAGGAAAGAAATGACGATGCTCCAAGTGTGTATTGCCGTTCCAACAATTACACAAATCACACTCATCCTCCCCATCCGGTCACCACAGGCATCGGACGCCTCCAGGTGTATTTGCTGCTCTCCTCCAGACTGACAAGAAAGAAGAGGAGAAAAAGTTTCAGGGTTTCATTTTCCTGCCAAATTGTGCACTGGTCTTGGTACTAGGGGCCATCGTACACTTACGGTATTCCGTCAGCTCTGACGAGGAGAATCATGATGATGATGAGTGAATGAAGCAGGAAAAGTGCTGCTGTTGTCTGCGACATATTGTCTGCAGCGAATTCTAGAAAATTCTGTGAAAAAATCTTTCAAAATGTATAGTACACACGTACGCACAGACTCCCTGGGAAGTGTAGTACAGTCGACTTTCGATGTGATTCAGTTTGTCCATTAGCAGAAAAAAAAATATTTCCATCTCAAGCATCACCATACTGAAACATCTTTACTACGTATAGTACGCGTATACTACATGTAAATAAATTGGTTGTCAAAATATTGAAAGTTGACTGTGGCTGGTACACACACATACGTAGGTGCATGCTAAGAGTTAGCCGGATGGGTGTGTTGGGAATGATAGCGCGGCTAAGGTCGGAGCTTTTCTGGCCATGTGCTGCTCTCTGCCTCAAGCTCTCTCCTTTCTTTTCCTTCCCCCCCACCACCCCCCACCCCCCGCCATTATTGGGAAATTTCTGGGAAACTTGCCCCGATTTTTCCCTCGTTCCACATAGTCATGTTACAAGTACCCTAAGGTTGATCTTGTAGGTAGGTACAATAAGCCAAAATATCATGTTCATCAGATATGCAAAGGCAATATCTGCCCCTCAATATAGGAATCTCTCTCTCTCTCTGCTTCTTACGCCTGTGCTTTTTCAGACCACCAGCCATGAGGACATTTTTCTTGCATCTCCTACATGCGTCACAGGACATTAAAAAAAGGTACCCACTTCGAAATTCTGTAAGAGAAGTACAAGTACAAGTTTCGTGATTGTTGAAAGAGTTTGTGGTTTACAGCCATACTGGGCGTGATCAATCATAGTCGTCAAAAATGTATCGGATGCACACAAAAGCAATCATGTTTACCATGTTCTAGTATAGGTACTACTGTACAGGAACACCCTACAGCAGCAGAACTTAGACATAGTGAACTGATTGGTCAAGAGCAGAACGTAATGTAATTTCTATGCAGTTGAAAATTTACACAATATAGTACGTGCGCACATAAGCAAGAAATTCACCACTTCGAAATTCTACTGCAGTATGTACCTATAAGGGGGGAGAAATTCTATTTCAAACTTTTTCTGTAGTGCATACCGTAATAAACGTACACTACCTACAGCAAAAATCTTCTTGTGCAATTCCAGACCGCCAGCCTCGCACCAGTGTACGAAAGAAGGGGATTTCTTTGTTTTGTCTGGGTGCATGATTCCAAGTGCGTGAAGAGGACGGATTTCCTGCCGGCGGCGGGGGCTCTCTTGTTCCCTAGAAGAATCTTGTAGTGGGAAAAGCCCCTGTCGTCTCTCTTCCCTCTTCGAGCCGTCGTTATCGCCCGACATTTACAGCCTCACCGCGCGTAAATTTCTCTCGCCAGTGACGTGGTTTCTTTAAGGTGCTTGCCGGCAAAGGGGGCGCTCCACAATGTCGAAGGCAAAGGTCAAAAATCAGTCGTCAAGATATGACATAAAAATTATTAAAGAATGCGTATAAAGGGTAGGTGGTTCCTTTCAAACAGAACAATTCAATTTGATTTAAACCGGAATTGCCTAAAGATACCAAAAGTAGAGACATAGTCCTTCTCTGCCAACTCTCTTATTGTCGTATTTGTAAGTACAACATTGGCAATTACCAGGCCAATTTTTTCTCAATCACAAATGTACATACTACATCTACGTACGTATATCAAAAGTATATTTGTGTAGAATGCAGCACCCTCTTCTTTTCACCTTATCTTTCGTCCGACAAAGAGGGGAAAAAAGGTTTTTTCGCTCTTTCCTACGAAGGAGCGGGCTCTTGCCTCCTCCTCCCACAAAAAAATACCTCCAGTGGCAGCTCAAAGGTTGCCGCATCAAGGACGGCCGGACAACCTTGGAACTTGTGAACTACA
>JAAUYM010014184.1_pt1 | contig 13949 bp, 17 predicted proteins | sample 7278001 | NCBI WGS metagenome assembly JAAUYM01 (sample SAMN14350224, study PRJNA611818) | marine sediment metagenome | isolation source: surface marine sediment (1.8m) | place: French Polynesia: Moorea | collected 2018-08
GGATAAGAATAAGAGATTCAGATTTGATAGAGTACTCTAATAGATTACTCGGAGTTTTTGACTTTAGCGAAGTTTAGTGCTATATCGGAGACTGTACTATAGTACTCGTATAAAACAATTTCTACACCTGTACACATGATTCCTCATCTTTTGTTGCCACAGAGCACACCATCTGAAGGCGCCACTGCCTCTTCTTCCTCCATCAAGAACGGGTCAAACAGCGGCTCTTCAGAGAACGGGGCAGGATCGTCCAAGGCCGCGTCCAAAAGCTCCGCCAGCAAGCCCGATTCCGCCGCGGACGCCGACACCAAATAGGAGACTCAAGAACAACGGATGTAAAAGGATGAAGATATTCTTCTCCCTCTGTAGAGTAATATTTTTTCCCATTCTTGCATATGACATAATTTCGTATAAAAATTATGGGAGGATCTTTCCATACTGTAGAATTAAAAAGTGTAATGAAACCATCACATATTAATTGGCCACGCGAACGGAGCAAGTTAATTGTTCTCGATGATGGGTCAGAAACACATGTGCAGCCAAAAGATGAGGAAAGTCGAAGTCCGCACCATGGAAGCACACATTTGCACAGCAGGCATGAAAAAAACTTTTGTAATACACATGTACCTAATACAAGATGGCTGTTCGACCTACTTACGTCAATTGCGTGACCTATCTGCCGCTCAGCAAACTTCCATTAGCAATGGTGCCCGTCCCAGTCGTGCTTCTTGAGTTCCGACACGAAATTCTTTGGGGAGATCTCTCCAGTGCAAACGCTGTGGATGGTGCAAAAGAGAGGAAAGTCCCCCTGTCGCCCGTTCTTACTGATGACTTGGTACGTTTCCTTCGCGGTCAAAGGACCCTGCAGCTTTTGCCCGTTGAGTTTTTCCCTCTCGATCTGCTCGAACGTCGTGCCTCCCTTGGCAAACGCTTCCGCGCACTCCCTGTTGCGTCCGCCGAAGCAGGTGGTGATCAGGTCGCCGAAGCCGCAGCTCTCCAGGAACGTGTTCCTCATCGGCCTCGAGCTGGCGTAGAACGCCTGGCTGTACTTCATCATCTCCATGAGCCCCAGTCTGATCACGGCGGCCTTAGTGTTGTTTCCGCCCCCAAGTCCGTCCACCAGGCCCGCCCCCACCGCGACCACGTTCTTCAGCGCCCCGCACAGCTCGACGGTCTTGACGTCCGGGACGACGTGGACCTTGAGGTAGGGCGAGCTGAAGAGCTCGATGAAGATCCTGGAGGCCTCCGGATCGTCGCAACCGATGGTGGCCTCGGCCAAGTTCTCGTTGGCGATCTCCTCCGCAATGTTTGCGCCCATCAGGGAGGACATTTCCAGACCGAGCGTCTTCGAGACGACGTCCGACACCAGGCGAACCTCGCCGGCGCCGTCGGCGATGAATCCCTTGCAGAGGGTGATCCCCACCGCTGACTCCTTCACCTGCCCCTTCGCCGGGGCGATGGTCTTCTCCACGAACTGGTGCGGGAGGACAAACACGAGGACGTCGGCGCCGCCCACCACGGAGACGATGTCGCTCGTGGCCACCACGTTTTCCGGTATCTTGACCCCCGGCAGGTACTTTGCGTTCTCGTGGGTTGCGTTGAACGTCTCCGTCAGCTTGGCGCCTCCGTACATCTCCTCGTGCATGTACATCTGGACGTCCCTCTCGTACTTTGCCTCGAGTGCTTGCACGTTTTGACCCACTACCTTGGCAACGGTTGACCCCCAGTTGCCCGACCCGACGATTCCAACCTTCAGCTTGTCGCACTCATTTTCTGTACTAGTAAAAGCCATTTATCTTTAGAATGTGAAACACAAGTCAAACTGCATAGACATTTCGAATATTTTGTTGTTAAGTTGTTTGCTCCCCTCAATTTCCCGCATCGAGTTGTAAATATGGGAAACACCAAGTGTTGATTTACGCAGGTCGTAGGTGCCCATCCCCACTCTGGAGATTAGTTATGAGAGCAAAGAGGGCTTGGTTTGCCTGTCCGTCACTTTCGAATGTTGCGACTCCTCCTCCTTCTCCTGCGGGAAACAAACAAACGAACGAAACACAACGTGATGGTGGTAGTGGTAACATTAGTACAGTAGGAGGTACTTGGTTGCTCCACGGACACCATGAGTCTCCTCCCGCGGAGCCACTCCCATTTCCGCCACCGCGACTACTGGGACGCCTTCTTCCGCCGGCGCGGGCGCCGCGCCTTCGAGTGGTACGGCGAGTACGGCGAGCTGTGCGGCGTACTCCACAAGTACTCCAGGCCCAGCGAGAAGGTGCTGGTGGTCGGATGCGGCAACTCCACCCTCAGCGCGGACCTGTACGACGTGGGCTACCGGGAGGTGGTCAGCATCGACGTCAGCGAGGTGGTGGTCAGGCAGATGCGCGAGCAGCACGGGCGGGACCGCCCCGGGCTGAGGTTCGAGCTGATGGACGCCGCCAAGATGGACGACTTCCAGGACGGCTCCTTCTCCTGCGTCATTGACAAGGGGACCCTCGACGCCATCTTTACGGACGGCGACGACGCTGACGTCGTGGACCAAGTGGAGAGGGTGCTGAAGGTGACAGCGTGTTATATGAGAGAGAGAGAGACGTGCCCAACTGTGTAATTATTTATTTATTTTTTGCCCCTTAGGAAGTTGGACGCGTCCTTCGTCTCGGAGGTCGCTACGTTTGCATCTCCCTCCTCCAGCCCCACATCGTGGCTTTCCTTGTCAACTGGTTTGAGGCCCAGGGTTGGCCAATGAGGGTCATCCGCTGCAAAGAGGCAGAAGCCAACAGGAAGCCCGAGGACTGCATCTTCCCTGTCTTCGCTGTCGTCGGCACAAAGCTCAAGAAGATGGCAAACCTGCCACAGGTGACCTTGACCTTGACATTTTTGTTACATTTCCTCATTTTTGTTCCTCCGGTCCTACTACAGATTTTCGAGATGTCCATGTCGAACACGGACCGGATCAACCGGCTCCCCACTGGCTCCGACCTGGTCGATTCCGTGCGGGGCATGCAGCAGTTCTCCGCCGCGCGGGCCAGGACGTTCAGGGAGACGAAGACGAGGCTGCTCGACAGCGCGGACGCCAGGCAAGAGGAGGTGGCACTCGAACTCAGATCCACGGAGTTGCCGGAGCCCAAGTATTCCCTCTACGTGGCAGAGGGAACAGGGCACAAGAAGAGCAAGATGAGGTTTGCCGTCTTCATCGTTCCCCAAGGAAGGTGGGTGAGAGGAGAGGATGGGATGGAATGAGATGGGATGGGAGCATTTGAAAGTATTTTTTTTTTTAGGGAAGTTGAATGGTTGTTCTGCACCACCAATGGTCGCCGCCAGTTGGCCGATTCCGCGGACTGCGAGCGGCTGGTGGTAACGCACCTGAACCGGTCGCACGACTTTCCCGGCGGGATGGCCTCCGTGCAGGAGGAACTGTCCGGGTACGTGATGGAGCTCGCCCCAGCGGACTTGCCCGCCGATGCCAGCGTGCCCTTCCTGTCGCTGTCGGACGACGGCAGTGTGGGCGACAGGAGGGAGAGGAGCAGGGGGCGCAGCGAGCTCTCGGGGGAGTTCGTGGTGGAGGACGTCGAGGTGGACGGGGAGACCTACAGGAGGCTCGTCTTCCTCAGCAACCCGAACCTGACGCAGTCCGAAGCGAGGCTCAAAGAAGGCAAGAGTGGCCGCAAATAATTAAAATTTTGAAACGGTTTTATCCGTTATTACACGTGTCTTTTTTTCTGTAGTGAAGTCTAAGGGAAAGAAGAAGAGGAAGGTGGTGGACGCTTCTTACCTGGCTTGCGCTCACCACTCCATGATGGTTGCGGCTATCTGCATGTTTCCCAGCAAGGAAAGAGAAGTAAGGGTGCTCCTCATTGGACTTGGAGGAGGAGGTCTCGCCATGTTTATGGCAAAGCAGATGAAAAAAGTAAGGGACAAACCTTTTTGCACATTCTAGCCTGTGGCGTTGTTCAAGCTGCTTTTACCTACTAGGTCCTGATCGACGTGGTGGAGATAGATTCGACCATGGCAAGGGTCGCAAAAGAGGATTTTGGATTTGAAGAGAGCGAAAGGCTTCGGCTGACAATCGCTGACGGCCTCACATACATAAACGATTTCAAAGGTAACATGTGTACATGTAATAGGTAGTAGGAAAAGCAAGGTTACTCTACACGACGTTTTTTGAAAATTTTGTGAAGTCTACTAAGCTTTTTTTTTCCTTGCAGGTGTCGTGGAACATAACAAATACGATCTCATTTTGCTTGACGTGGACAACAAGGATCCTTCCGTGGGGATGAGCTGCCCGCCCAAGCAGTTTGTGACTCCAGAGATTCTCCTTCACATAAGAGACAACTGCCTCCGGAGAGAAGGTGGGACTAGCAAAAAGAAGGGGACAAATGATGAGAAACATGGATTACAGTACATAGATGTGAGGTTTTTCTTCTTCTTCTTCTGTCTCCTCAGGGATTTTCATCCTTAATCTGGTCTGTCGTGACGAAGCTCTTAGAGACCAAACTGTGAGAGACTTGAGCGAAGTGTTTGGGAACATCGTCTCGTACAAGATCCCTCTGGAGGTAAACGAGATACTCTACTGCGATCAGGGCCACCTTCTCGGCGACAGAGGTGGCAAGCTAAAAATTGGCCCCTCTCATCCGGTGATATCTGCATTTAAGACGGCCAACCAAGAGTTGCAGGACAAAGACTTTATAGACATCACAGAATCCCTCAAGCATGTGAAGATCGTAAAGTAATGAGAAATATACAACTGTACTGCGCGGCATTGTAATGGCATATTGATTAAGTAAAGAAACTTGACCAAAGTTTTGCTATTGTTGGATTAAGGTGTTTTTGCTGCGCTCGAGCCGTGTGGGGCATCGTCAAAACTCAGAATTGCTCCAAATTGACCCCGCCCCCCTTTTTTCACGGCCACTGCAAAATCTGAACAGTGTCTCCCTCAAATAATGTTGAGAGGTTGCGTGAATGCCACACTAAACTTTCCCCACTTTGTAAGCAGACGACTTTTTTGGGAGGTCCAGGAAGTTAATTCTAAAAGAGGCAAGAAAACTTTCATAAATCTTAATACATGGAAGCCTTAGATATTGCAGGTAAGCTAAGGATATTTTATTTAAATAGGTTTCTTTGATTAGCATTGGGTCTCACGAAAGCACAACTTTTTTTAACAGACTAAATATTTCGAGCTCTTCTACGATTCCAGCAATGTTTAGAGTGTTGACAAACAATCTTCCTTTTCCGGTTCAGCTGTCTTAAAGGTAAGATTAGTCGATATGTCAGTCTTCGACTGAAATCTAAAAATACTCTATTAACTTAACGTTAAAGCACCAAATCTTTTTCAAGTCATTTATTGCAAAGGGTATAAAGCGTCGTTTTCTTCTTAAGTTTGCTTGGCATAGTCGGTTTCCAACAAATAATCTCGCTTACCTTAGTGAAAGGGAGTCTTTTTCTTTGCGGTCTTTTTTTCAGCACTCGTCCAAGATGAAGGTGCTGAACACGAACCAGTCGGTGAAGGTCCCCGACGAGGTCGACGTGTCGGTCAAGTCCCGGGTGGTGACGGTCAAGGGACCCAGGGGAACCCTCAAGAAGAGCTTCAAGCACTTGGCCGTCGACATCTTCATGCCGGACAAGAAGACCGTCCGGGTGGAGAAGTGGTTCGGCAAGAGGAAGGAGCTGGCGGCCGTCAGGACCGTCTGCTCGCACATCACCAACCTGATGACGGGGGTGACCAAGGGGTACAAGTACAAGATGCGCGCCGTCTACGCCCACTTCCCCATCAACTGCGCCATCGCCGAAGGCGGGGCAGTCGTCGAGGTCAGGAACTTCCTCGGCGAGAAGTTCATCAGGCGCGTCAGGATGCACGACGGGGTCAAGTGCGAGAACTCCAAGGAGCAAAAGGACGAGCTCATCATCTCCGGAAACTCCATCGAGGCAGTCAGCCAGGTAAGGAATGGGCGCCCGACGAACACACCCCCTCCCCCTCCTCTTTTTTTAAGTCGTAATGTTGAGTGCTAAAGTTGACTTTCCTCCCGTCTCCAGAGCGCCGCCCTCATTCAGCAGTCGACGACGGTGAAGAACAAGGACATCCGGAAGTTCCTGGACGGCCTCTACGTCTCTGAGAAGGGCAACGTGGTCAAGGACGAGGACTAGAAGAAGAAGAAGGTGGAAAGAAAAATTCCCTCCACCCGCTGATAATAAATGCCTTCTATGACAGCAAGTCGCCTTACGTTCTTTTCTGGAGAGGCTCTACAAAAATTCTGGAGCAGTTTCATCGTTTGTGCTCCTTGAATCACCAGAAACGCTGAGGGCGCATTTTAAATCCTGTCTCCATAAAGAGAGAAACTGGATTGACAGACAGACCTTGTGTGCAAGCGTCATTGTTCTAAACGGTGCTTGATCTTGGTCTGGACAAGGGCACCTCGAGCCGTCCCCTCCTCTCGTCCTCCAGCCTCTGCGCGTAGGCCATCCTGTTGGCCGCCTCGTCCTTGCGGAAGCCGGTCATGTCCCTGAGGATGCCACGCAGCTTGGCCCTCTCCATCACCACCTCGTCGTGGCGCTGCTCGTGGATCTGGTCCACCGCGCGGTTGCGCAGGTGCGTCTGGACGTGCAGGAAGTAGTTGAAGGTGAAGTAGATAATCTCGCAGAGGGTGATGAGCGAGCAGCCGGTGGCCAGGCCCGTCATGCCGCCAATGTTGGACAGCAGCGCCACGATCGACTGCTTCTCGCTCACCACGATCTTGTCCAGGTTCGTGTCCTTGACGAAGACGTCGATGCGGACGAGGTTGTCCGTCGCGTACTTGTACACGAAAGTCTGGATAACGTGCACCTTTTCGATGCAGTTGTGGTAGTCGTCTGAGGCAACGGTGGCGCACTTGTCGATCATGTGGGAGTACCGGTGACCTTTGGAGTCGTTCGTGCAGCGCTTGGGGACACCGTGCTGCGTGATCTCCTCCTGCACAACGTACTCGCAGGAGTTGCACACGTTCTCCAAGACTGACTTGCTGGCCACTTCGTCATCCTTGCTCTCCGCGGCCGTCACCTCCGCGCAGATGTCATACGCAAGCGCCTCCCTGTACAAACTGCCCAAGCTGGTCCTCTTGCGGGCGTCCAGGCACACGGCCCGGATCTTACGGAAGACGAGGCAGAAGAAGCCCTGGTCTCGCTCCATGGCGTTGCGGTTCGGATAGGTGGAGGAAGTCATGGACACCTTAAACTCCTCGTCCTGGCACGGCGGGAGGCAGTCGAACTCCACGCCATTCCTCACCTCCACCTTCTCCACGTACGCGTAGTTGTTGAGTCGGTCCCTGTAGCACCTGAGTCCGTCTCCCACACATGGCGGGGTGGCGTCGAAGTGCCTCTCGGTGGCCTGGTGCGGGACCACCTCGTAGCCGACGCGACCGTACAACTCGGGGTCAATCCCGCGCCTGCAACCGCACTCCTCCCTGGCGCTGCGATGGATGCTCTCCAGCACACAATTGTTCCAGCTGTACCTGAACCTGTCCTGCAGCAGGTAGTTCAACTTCAGCTCGTCTTCCGTGTAGCACTTGCGGTCCGCAATCTGATACTTGAGAGCGGAGTCGTCCGTCTCCTTGATAATCGGCTCGACTGCCAGCTTGACGTTGTGGCCCGGGTTGACGTGGAGGGTACTGTAGGTCATGTGAGGAAAGTCCTCCAGCTGATGCAGCGCCACGAGAAACCCGTCTGACTCGGTAAATGTCCAGCCCTGGTCGTAGATCTCTGTGTCCAGAAGGATCGAGAGTCCGTTGTCCCTGCCCAGCTTGATGCTGCCCTTGGCCGACGTCTGCTTCTGCAGCACCCTGGGGAAGGGCTCCCTGGAGGGCGAGGCGAAGGTGGCCGGTGGCCGGATGTAGGTGCAGTACCCGACGTCGGTCTCGAAGAAGGGGAACAGGCTGCCAAAGCTGTCGACGCTCTTGAGCACCCCCTGGTAGGATGCCCGAAGCACGTTGGACTTGGTCACGTCCTGGATGGCCGCCAGCCGGAAAAGGTCCACGTTGAATTTGGTCAGGGTATTGGCGTCCCTACACTTGAGGAAGTCGGTGCGCATGAACTCTTCGAGGGAGGTCCCGGCAAAGTTGTACAGGAGCTTGACGCAGTAGGCCTCCCTGGCGATGCTCCCCAGATTGTTTTCGCTGGCCAGCTCTTGGAGCACCTCCGGGTGGTCCTTCTGTCCGGTGTATATGTGGCCCACCAGGCGGAGCAGGCGGTCGGTTCCGTTCGGGTCGATGTCGTACCTCTGAAGGAAGGAGGTGCGAATCTGGTTCTTGTTGCAGATGGCCACGCTGGGAAACTTGATCCCCTGCCAGTTGCCCTTCTCAAAGACGAAGGTGGTCTGCACCTTCTCCTGCTCGTAGTCCAGCACGATGACGATCATGAAGGCCAGGGTGAGGATGAGGGAGAGCAGCACCACCAGGACCCAGAAGAACTTGGTGCAGACGGCGTAGAAGCCGTGACCGAGCGACTCGTCCACCACGAAGAACCACCCGTGCATGGAGGTGCTGCGGCAGAAGTTCTCGAAGTTGGTCTGGGACCAGTAGATGTCGGACGCTTCCGACGCCTCCTCGTCCTCCTTCCTGGCTTCCTCCTCTACCGGCACCGACGGCGCGGGCGGCGGCGGTGGCGGCGGCGCCGGCGACGCCGGCGGCGGCATCCCCTTCTCCTCCAGCGACCCCAGCGCCTCCTTCCGCATCTCCCTGTCCTCCAGCTTCAGCATCTGCAACTTGAGCGCGCTCGCATTGGGCCTGATGTTCACGTCGAATTCGTCCTCCTGCTTCTTCCTTCTGGGCCTCTTGGTCTTGCCCGGATTCCTCCTGTCCCTGGTGTCCGCGGATAACATGCTGATCAAGATCTTGCTACACTCTTCAGGACTCTTTATAGGTCTGGTTTTTTAGTAGGTTTTTTTATACTAGTTGTTGTTTTTATGGTATTTTGAAGCTTTACGCAAGAGTCGTGGTTTTTTTTTAATGCTATACATGTACACAATCACCTTGAATCAGGGTTGCAATCAGAGAAGTTTTTTCCTCATGAACAACTAATTTCTCCCGTCCCCCCCCCCAAAAAAAATAATTCTTTTCCCCAAGACTATTCTCTCGTTCCCTTGTCTCATGTGTGTCCAAGGTGTCTCATATACAGGTATGTGACAGAAAGAAGAAAAAGTAAAGTTATTGTACTCGTAGTACTGAACAAGTTATCATCAAGCTTGAAGTATGTCAGATTTGTCCCGACGAGACAATTGGGGAATGTCTGGTCGGGAACCCGATTTCTCTCTATCGCATTTGCACGGAACACTGGGGGTGGAAGCTCACATTTGCTATAACGATACCTAATTCTTTTTTTTCTTATTACTGTGCCAAGAGGGAGTACTCTTTGCTCATTACTGGGACCGTGAACAAATCAATGCTCAGCTGAGTTGCTCCCTGCCAGCCGTCCCGCCCTTAAATCGCCATGGGCATTTGACCAAAAACAAGAACGCCAAGACACACTAACTAAATCTTTAGAAAGTGCATCAGTATTTCGGCATAATTGCCAAATTTAAGGAAACCAAGCAGAGACAAACATCATTCTGGCAAATACAGTGGGATCTCGACAGAGTGGCGATGTCTGCCTGCCTACAAAATGCTACCGCATATTACAGTAGTTTCTCCATAAATTAATCTTTTAGGGATATTTTCTCTGTTGACTAACAACACTGTTACATCGAGCTTCCACTGTAGTACAGTAGGTAAAAGCCTTAGCTAAGCTTTATAGTTTGTAAAACACTGTCGCTCACGCTACAAAAATCAATTGCAGAGCCCCAGAGCAGCCCACCTCAACCCCCCCCAAAAAATATTAAATCGATCCGTTTTCCTCTAATTCTTTACGGTCGTTGGGGAAAACATGCCAACCGTTGCTCGGCGCCCCACACGCTTGCGAGGTACGTAGAAAGCAGTCGGGACGAGAGGGAGGAGGAGGAGGAAGATCAGGAAGGAGGACGGACGGGGGGGCAGTGATCGCCGCGGTCCGCCAAGATGGCCGGCAAGAAGTACGAGGTCTTCGTGCAGAAGGGGAAGCCCTGGTACAAGCACGTGACGGGCATCCTCTTCTCGCAGCTGGGGCTCTTCGTCCTCTGCGTCATCTACGCCGTCGGAGGGGCGTGCCTCTACATCGATATCGAGAGGCCATACGAGGAGAAGCTCTACGAGGTCAAGATGAACAAGACCAAGGAGGTGGACGCGGCAATCAGGTACCTCAAGAAGATCTTCTGGCACTACGCCAACAACGAGGAGAGGTACAACTTTACGCAGGAGCAGTTCAGTGAGCAGGTAAGGAAGGACATGGTTTGTACATTATACTATACTTGTACTACATGTAGTACATTGGATTCTATATTATTTTTTGCTGATGTGCATAGTACTAGGTACAATTGTAGGTACATGTACGAGTATAGTACATACTAGTGGCACAGTACGTAGTTTGTTTAAAAGACCCCCCTCCCCCTTATGTACAGGTGAAGATCGACCTGGAGACTTTGAAGAACTTTGTGATCCAGTACAATAACGAGTACAACTACGACATGACGGACGACTGGGAGTACTCCTGGACCTTTCCCAAGGCCCTCCTATTCACCGTGACCATCATGACCACCATCGGCTACGGGCACATCTTCCCGCTCACCTTCGCCGGGAAGCTGTACACCATCGGGTACGCCATGGTGGGGATGCCGCTGCTGCTGCTCTTCATGAAGGACATCGGCGACTCCATGGCAAAGGGGGTCAGGTACATGTACAGGTGAGTGAGGAAGTGCAACAACGTATGAGACTTAATTAAACGATGAGAGGCAAAGCATGATTGTTTTTTAAATTCCCTCCTTGCCTGCGCAGTCGCGTCTGCTGCCGCTGGTGCCGCGTCCGCCGGCGCGACGCGGAGCTGCCGCCGGGGATCGACCGCAAGTCCAAGTCCATCATGCACGACGAGATCGGCAAGGAGACGTACATGCCCACCGACATGGTGCTCGTGCCCATCATGGTCAACCTCATCATGATCTTCCTCTTCCTGTTCGGCGGGGCGGTCATCTTCTCCAACTGGGAGGGGTGGGGCATCGGGCCCTCGCTCTACTTCTGCTTCATCACCCTAACCACCATCGGGTTCGGAGACATGACGCCCAACAAGGCCTTCCTGGAGGCCGGAGAAAGCTTCGGGGGCGCACTCAAGATGATCTTCACCGTCATGTACTGCATCTTTGGTAAGCTTTCCTCTCTCTTCCTTGATCATTAAAATTTTGGCAATTAATTATTGTAGCACAGTGAATATGTCGATCCTTTAGGGATAGAATCATTCTGCAAGATTAACACATCAACAAGTGAAAAAAAACCCCGATTTTTTTAGGCATCATGCTCATCTCCCTGGCGTTGAACCTGATGCAAGAGCAGGTGATGAACAAGGTCCACTGGGTGGCGCACGAGATCGGCATGTCCGGGGACGGCAACACCAACGAAGAGGTGGTCAAGCTGACCAAGGAGGACAGGCTGAGGCAGACGCCGGCCGACATGACGGGCAACGAACTGGACTTCAACGAGAAGCGGGTGGAGAAGTACGGAAAAGGTGGCGACGACGACGGGCAGGATGATCCAAACGACATGTTCGCTCCGGACAAGAGCGACGACGAGGATGACGAGCCCAACACCGAGAGGGAGGACGTCTAAAAAAAACCCCACCAAACCGAAATTGGCGATTTTTGTTACTTTTGTTTGTTCTTCTAGATTGCGTATTTAGGAGCATTAGGGGTGGTAAGCGGATTTAAAGCGGACAAAAGATCCGTTGTTACAGCAAGACAAAGTGATGTAAAGTCACAAATACTGTGATAATAATACTATTCTTCAAAATGATGATAATAATAATAAGAAGAAAGTCGTACTACGCACATTTTATACGTAAATATTTATTTACGTGTATTACATTAAGGCTGAAAGCATTGGTCTCTACCTCTGCACGCCTTCAAGACAGCCAGCTTTGCGGAGTACCTCCTCCTGGTCTCTTCGTCCATCCGCTGGCCCAGGTTAGACAGCTGGTAGGGGTCGTTCGCCAAGTCATACATCTCCACGAACTGGACGTCGTCGTCGAACTCGCAGTAGAGGGTGTTCTCTTCCCCGCCGGAGGACAGCGACCTCAGGCACGAGTAGGTGTTGTTGAAAGCGTCCTGGCACTTGCACCCGTACTTGGCTTCGCAGAGCGCCATCCCGCTCAGTTCGCACTCCGCGTCGCTGCCGTGGTCGCCCTCGCCAAAGTAGGTTACCAGGAAGGAGTGCTGCCCCGGAGGAGGGTCAATCTGGAAGCACAGGTCAGACCCAATTTTTGAGGGCCAAAAGGTCTGGTCGGTTAAAATTGCCCTCAGGGATTTGGGACTTGAGGTCCAGCCCGAACACTCTCACGATAAGTTCAGGCTGTTTTAGTGCCCTCAAAAAATGTCAGTTGGTAGCACTGTACTTCGTTGCTGTCCACCAGTCTGTCAAGGAAGGACGTCCCGTCGACGTCTCCGGGCACCTCCGCCCCGGCCATCTCCATGAGGGTGGGCGCCAGGTCGATGGTAGCCACGACGACGGCCGCGTCCGTCGCCCCCGTCCTGACCCCGGGCCCGCGGGCGGCCAGGGGGACCCTCAGGTCAAACTCGTACGGCTGCCGCTTGTCGTGCGGGAGGCAGAACTGGCCCAGGTGGTAGCCGTGGTCTGACGTGTACACCACGTACGTGTTTTCCTGACATGACGGGAGAATTTTTAAAAAAGTCTGTTAATTCACATGGTACTACACATTTTTTTCCTCTAAAAGTTTTTGGTACAGTCCATACTCAGTTATGGCAAGGTGTCTGTCATGAGAAAAAGTTGCCTAAATCAGATAGTTACATCTTGCCATAACTGAACTTGACATAACGGAGCATCAACTAGTATACCTACCAAGAATCCCGAAGTGTTGAGCCTGCTGAGCACGTGGTCGAAGAGGTCATCAACGGAGAGCATCGTCCTCAGCCGGTTGCGAAAGTCGTCGTCCACGTACTCCAGCATGGTGTCGTTTAGCGGCCTCGGCGGGCTGTTGACGAACCAGTGCTTGGCCGGCTGCCCCTCGCTCTCCTCGACGTAGTTGAAAGACGGGGTCCTCGGGGCCCGCAGGTCCTCGTACTCGTCCTCGTACTGCGGCGCCGGGGTGAAGGGCGCGTGCGGCGCCGGCGTCGACAGCACCATGAGGAAGGGCGGCCGCGCGTCCCCCTCCTCCCCCTCCCCCGCCGCCTGGTCGTACGCGTCCAGGAAGGAGTCGGCCTTCCTCCCGATTTCGTCCGTCAGGTAGTCGGTCTCGTAGTCGGAGCCGTGGCTCTCCCTCTTCCCGTTCACGGACAGGACGTAGTCGTAGTACCTGGCAAAACATAATCAATTAATTTTGTGGCAGTCGACAGCAACAGTAGCAAGATAAAAATCAAAAACAGAATCCTTAATGACGCCCATTGAGGCCGTCAAAGCCGTAGGAGCGACGCCAACGTCCACATGATGAACAAAGGTGACGAGGACTCACTTTGAGTTTCCGACCAAGCCCGCCCAGAAGTCCCATCCGTCCGGCACGTGCCCGATCCCTCCGCCGGCGTCGGTGCCGTACTCGTTCAGGTACTTCCCGGCGTAGAAGGTGACGTAGCCTGCGTCCCTGATGGCGGTGGCGAAGGTGCGACTCTCCGCCCCCTCCCGCCAGGCCTCGGAGGAGCAGTGGCCGGAGACGGAGTTGTTGAGCACGCCCGTGTTGTGCTGGTAGAGCCCGGTCAGGAAGCTGGCGCGGCTCGGGCAGCAGATGGGGGTAGACACGAACGCGTTCGAGAACTGAAGACGTTGGTTGATACCAGGCTTGTGAACGGAGTTAAAAAATGACCGCCGTTCAAGGAGTTAGGCGTTATTTTACCTCCTTAACTATAAACGCTGTTAATTTTTTAC
>JAAUYM010166252.1_pt1 | contig 13947 bp, 15 predicted proteins | sample 7278001 | NCBI WGS metagenome assembly JAAUYM01 (sample SAMN14350224, study PRJNA611818) | marine sediment metagenome | isolation source: surface marine sediment (1.8m) | place: French Polynesia: Moorea | collected 2018-08
GGAGGGAGAAATCCAGCTACTCCTCCCAAATCCCCACGGCGGGAATGGGCTAGGGACCCTCCGGGACAAAATCCGAGAGTAGGTCCGGGAGTTAAAAAAACAAACAAACAACCGGACCGGGAATCTCCTCTTTCAAGAAATGCACGGAGGCACTACCAGTGTTGCCATAGGCGTCAGCAACATGTTTTGCATAGGTTTCAAAATTATGCCAAATTTGTCCAGCCTAACTTGGCTAAAGAAAACACCCTTTTTTAAAATGAAAGAAAAAGGCAACTTTGGCGAATTTTGTGTAGTAAATTTAGTGACTTAGTTTACCCTCCAAATTTTTCGATTGGCGCCAGTAGCCAATGCACCTTTAAAAGTCGCAAAGGAGGGTTAATATTCGCCAAGTATGGTAGCGCTGCAAACTACACAGCACCGTCAGTACAAGGAGACAAAATTTGTGGACACAGAGTCCGGAGACATCAACCTTATCACGAAACCTTTGCACGTAATCAAAGATGTACAACTTCTGGAGCCTGACTGCTATTAATAAAATAAACTTACGAGGGATGATTCACGAAGAAGTAGAATTTCATAAAATCTCTTTACTCGGTGATGAAACTGAATAATGATATTTATAAAGGGTTTTTATCTACTCGTATTTAAAATGCAAAAATTCTATACAAAAATATGGAAAAGCTCCGCTTGCTTTGAAATTTTTAATATTTGGGTTGTTGTTTTGCTTAACTATGTAAAGCACATGCTTGTGACTTTTTTTTATGCTCAAAGCATAATTTATCAGCATTGGGTCTGTGATAGCATTATAGCATCAAACTATTGAGTCATCCTCCTTAGTCCAGACATTGCATCTTGTGACTCCTAGAAAATGCTAGTAGGAACTCGCTTTTGATCTGAACAAGACCTTTGCCTCCACGAGTGCCTGAAACGTCTGTCAAAGAATAGCCCGTACCATGTATATGAAAACTGGGTTCTGATGTCATATAAGTAAGTGCATTCATCAAAAGGGAGCATACTCGTACATTGAAAAAAAAGTACGTAAACCATGACTTAATTTTTGTCATATAAAAAAGTTACAGAAATTCTACTTCTTCATAAATTACCACCTCGTACATGAAGTATCGACATGCACATAATGGGCTACATAAGCTGATGCCACAATAGATCTTAAGTATTTTACGAGAGTATACAGCGGTACGGGAAGTTTATAAATTTTCCTCGACTTTTCCCAGTTTATTACCTAAATATCTCGAAATATATTCCAGTTTGACAATAACTGGTAACCTCAAATGTTATTGTAGTATCACGCGAGAAAAAAAAGAATTATAAGAGCACTAGAACACACATCACAGCAGGAATAAATTGTAAGAAAAAAACCACCACGCATGCGTACGAGTATCTGCTTTTCTCAATCCTCCTTCAGTAGAGCTGCACCAACTGTGAGGTGGATCCGTCCCTCCACTCCGGGTCCTCCGTCACCTGCGCCCTGCACAGAGGACAGGTGCGCTCACGATCGAACCAGGTTGCCAGGCAATCCTCACAAAAGATGTGCCTAGAAAAAACCCAAAGAATCAGTTATAGTAGTGTTAGTTCTGTTGAGAGACACTAGAAATTCCATAGAGCAGTTAAATTCAGTGTCCGCACCTGCAGTGCAAAAGAGTAGGAGTTCTGAAGGAGTCATAGCAGATGGGACAAGCTCCACCGGTTCCCTTGAGCTGTTCCGAAGTTGGACTCCTTCCGTAGGTCTAAGAAAAATGTGCAAAATGAAGGGATAAACACGAGATCAAAAGTATACTGTTAGAGTACAGTAATCTCTTACAGTGATCTGCATGATTTTGCTGATTGCCATCCTCATGGCCTTTCCACTGCGAAGAAGCATCTTTCCCTTTGACACCATGTAGCAAGCTACCAAGATGACACCCAGTACCTGAATTGAGACAATGAAATGTGAAACTACTGTACTATACAACGGTAGACTGTAGACTCTGCACCTTTCCGGGTATCCGGTCGTATCCGTTAAGCAGGTAGACGAGCCACACCTGGATCGGCGCGAGTTCACGGTGGAGCTGGGAGCCGCGTTCCACGAAGAGAAAGTACTTCCCCTGACGAGTGGCAAAAAATAATATACAGTAGGTAGTAGGCAGGTACTGTCATTGTCAGATGACAACTACATAGGAGGCCAATTAATTCAAGCAACCACCTCCTCACCCTTCTCTTGTATGGCACCCATCTGGCCGGCGTCAGCACAAGAACTACTTTAGCGATGACGGCGGAAAACTTCAGGATGAAGTCGTTCACGCCCACTAGCCAGATCAGCTCGTACAGAGATTCGACCTTGGACGGGGGGAGGAAGATGGCACTGGAAAAAAGAAATGGAGGAAATGAAGTCTTTTTTCCCCCCCTCAAGTCCCTTTTTCTCCCCCCGAAGGCATTATTCTCAAGGACATTCCTCACCAGTTGTAGAGCTTCTCGTCTTGGAAGACAAAATAGATGAGTGCGATGCAAGATACGAGGTAAACGAGCACCGCAAGCAGGGCCATGGTGGAGCGACGATCCTGTCTGGACACCTGGAGTGAAGGGACAAGAAAAAGGCTATCAGTAGGTGTGTTTGTTCACTGACAGGTACGGACCACAGGGCACCACAATACCTGCTGCTTAACGACAGAGTTGGAATGGAAGGAGGTGATCAGCAGACAAAGGAACACCACAATTCCTGCGGTGGAAGAAAGGCGTTCATCCCTTGTTATGCTTTGATCACAGACATAATATCTACTGTACTATCTGCAGGAGATCTCACCTGTTCCATGGTCGAACAGCAACTTGAAGGCTACCAGAAGAACACACGGGATGTACCTGAGGGAAAAAAGGAAATAACAAAAATAGAACTACTGTATAATTAAGAGCCCTGTCGCTTATTCAAGACAAATTATACCTCTCCAGGAGATAAAGTGTGGACCTGAGCTCCGGATTCTGGCCAAGGATCTGCCTTAAGAGTCCAGAGACGGAATCGTCGCCATCTACTCCGCCGTCTTCGCCGGCACCACCACGACCTCTTCCTCCTCCGCCAGTGCCCCCGCCACCCTGGTCTCCGCCGGCGTCTGCGGCCCCTGCCCCGCCTTCTCTCCCGCCCCCGACTCCTCCCACTCCCACACCTTCGGCACCTCCAACCGCAACCGGAGCCTGAAGGGAAAAAAAACTCCGTCAACCTAAGCCTTCCAGTCGAAGCACACCAGTTATCTCACCATGGCAAAGACTGACTGTTCTGCCCCTCCCATGGTGGCGCCTCCACCTCCTCCTCCGCCTGGCCCGCCTCCCCCTCCCCCTCCTCCTCCTCCTCCTCCTCCTCCTCCGGCGGGAATCTGCGGGTGCTGAGGGACGATGGACACCGACTGCTGCCTGAAGGTGGACGCGGAAGAAGGGGGATCTCCGGACGATCTGGGTGCCGAAGAGTGGACCGGGCGCTGCAGCAAACGCTACAAATGGAACGGGGGAAAAGATACGATCACAGTGCTGCACAGGTTGAAGCTGCAAAACTCTCTCTCTCTCTCACCTGCTCGTTCAAGAACGACATGTCGAGCGCGAAGGCGTCCCTCCCTCCTCCTCCTCCTCCGTCGGCCCCGGAGGCCGAGGTCGGCGATGCCGGACCGTCCGGGGAGGCCTGGGGGGAGAAGTCACCGGGAGACGTCGGCGGCGAGTCTGCGCTGGCCGCGGGGGCGCCTCCCGAGGCAGTAGCGGACGCCAACCCGGAGATGGCGCGGCCGATGGAGGAGGCGGAGGTGGCGGCGCCGTCCGTGCCCATCAGGGGGACCAGGTTGCGCCTGCAAACGGTGAACGGCCGTTGCGTCAGTCGCACGAAGAGGACGAGGAGGAGGTGGGGGGGTGGGAAGAGGACAAGGCGGGGGCGCAGGGTACCTCACTCTCCTTACCTGACCGCGTCCTGGAAGCCCTCCCGGATCCTCCTGTGAGCTCCGCCGCCGTCAGTCATGATGGCCTACCCGAGTCCAGAACCTCGGCCTCAATCAAGAAGAAGTCGATATTTGTTCCCGTCCTCCCTGCTTGGGTTGGGTTGCTTTTTTTTTCTTTCTATCTTTTTTCCCTTTTGAGAGACGTTCTGGCCTGGCCAGTCAGCCAGTGCAGAGCAGAGCAATCGTCGTAGAGAGTCACAGCTGCGTAGATGTTACTCTTTGTCAGCCGTTTATGCCATTTTAGATAGGACCATTTAATAGGCTATTTTTCTGGTCTATGTTTGAGTTTTTCTTAAATAAGTAGCCTTTGTTTGAGATAAGTAAGTCTCATGAAAAATGTAGACACAGACTAAGGGATCAAATTCCTCATCCCAAAGTACAAGTAGATGTCGTTAATGGCGCAAAAGAAGGACCAGTCGATTGATCGGTTCCCCTCTCTATGATCTTCCTGCGGCTTAAGGCGTTAGAGGAGCTTCAGCTGCCGCTTGTAAGAACAATAAACAAATGGAAAAAAAGATTGATAGAAATTAAAGAGATTGCGGAACAGGAAGACGAACCGGACCTACGGTACATGCAATCCAGCCTCCACTGGGCGTCTGCCGTCTACGCCTCAGGCAGGAGGAGGGGAGCCCTGATCCAGTGGGTCCAGTTATCGACGATGCTCTAGTGCTAGTGGACCTAGAAGTGGAGGGGCGGCTGCGGGATGTCCCACCACAACCCGTTCAACCCGGCGGCAGGGTTCGTCGGTTCGGCGGCGCCCGGAGGGTTCTACGCGGCTGACCCGGCGGCGGCAGCGCAACAACAAGCAGCAGCAGGTGAGGAGAGCAGAGCAGAGCAGAACAGAGGTCGGACACTAAGTATTTTAACATTTGTTGGACGCCCTAGTCTTCCTAATCTCTGTCTTTAGTTGCCTTTAACTTTCAACCAGCTGAGGCCTGTAACCAGCATTGTCACATGCACTCTTTCACTCTTTTGCTTTTGAACCCTCATAACATCTTCTGCACCACTAACACCCTGGACTCACTCTTCAAAACCGTCCAAAGTTTTCGCAGGCATGATGTATCAACAGCAGCAGCAGCAACAGGAACATCTAATGGTGAGGCACCCGGAGACCCTCGCCCGACAGCAGCAGATTCTTGGGCATCGCCCCGTTGAGCATCAGCAGCGCCATCCTCATCCGGGATACTTCCATCCTCCGGCCTCTCACACTCAGCCTCCTCCCCCCCTTGTTCGCTCGCACCACCCTTCCCATCCTTCCCTCGGGGTCAAGTCCGAGCGCGCCTCCCCTCATCCGACCCCTTCGCCCCCCGCACTCTCTTCCATCCCCAGGGGCGTTGACGTCGCCCGGACAAGCCAGGCGCCGGCGTATCGACCGGCGCCCGGACTTCTCCCAGCTTCCTCCTCGGGCGCCGTCCGGCCACCGCTCGTCTCGCCCCGGGTAGTGCCGCAGCCCTCGCCCCCGGCCTCCTTGTCACCGGGACGGTCAATCCAGAGGGCGCCGTCAGCCAGCCTTCCTCAGGGCGTCCAGATCCAGAGGGCCAACGTCAGCAAGCGGCCGCACCCGCAGCTTCCTCCTGGAATCAACGTGCAGAGGACCTCCGGATTTCAGCAAGTCCCGGGGACACAAACCTCCTCCTCTCCGGGCGTGTCTCGTCCCGCCGCTCCCCTCGGCGTCTCCATGTCCCGACAACAGTTCTCTCAGCCACCCGCCGCTCCTCAGCAGCGACCGCAGCTCCAGCCCGCCCCGGCCTCCATCTCTCGACTTGAACAGTTAAACCTGTCGATCACTACTCCGCCTGCAAGACCACAGACTCAGAGTAATCAATCCACTTTGCTCTTGATGCAATAGTGACTTCTCCTGCAGCTTTGTCTCTCTCTTTTTTTCCAGGTGTTCAGCATCCACCCCAACCCGCTCAACTTCCACGTGCCCACGAAGTCCCTGCTTCCTCCCTGCGGCGTGAGGAGCTAAGTCCAAGGGCCTACAGACCACTGGTCAAACACTTTGCCTCCGACGACGACAACTGTGGTTTCGACCTTGCGAGAGTGAAGATGGAGCCGGGCGTGGTGAACCCCTCCGAGCTAGCTTCGTTCAAGTCGTACATACAGAGGAGGAGGCAGGATGAGTCCTCTCCCACGCCGCCGTCCTCGCCCGCTGAAAGGCCCTCAGCGGCGAACGCGACAGAAGGCGCCGACCCGCCCCTTGACAAGCCGAAGGAGCCTTCTCCCAAAGGCGGGCTCACGGACCCTGCTTTCCCCATAACTGATCTTGAGCGTGTGACGGAAGGAGAGATCGCCGAGAATGAAGCTGGGACCGCTCGTGAGACGGAGGAGGACGGCGAGGACAAAGGTGATGGTGACAAGAACAAAGAGAGCATGGACACCACTGGTGGCGTCGATACCGAGACAGATGGAAGTGAGAAAACTGGTGATAACGGGCATGGTGGCGGTGCGGAGGATGTTTCTTCGAGAGGCCAAGTTTCACAGCCGGAGAGTTCCTTGAACAGTGAAGTAGACAGAAAGGATAATCCCAGTACCACCGAAGCTAAATCAGGAGAAGAGAACAGTGAAAGCAAGCAAAATGCCGAAATTGATCAGAACCAGTTGGATGAAGAAGACGGAGCATCAGCAATAGAACAATTGAGTCAAGAGGAAATTGAAGAAATGGAGGAGGATGGCGAGGTGCTACACGAAGAGGAAGAGATGGAGGAAGACGAAATGGACATTAAGGATGAACCTGTAGAAGAAGATGCAGCAGCGCTGGAGGAGCAGGAGGCTTCAGAGGTGGAGGAGCTGAGTGACTTCGATGAAGACGGAGCCCCAAAGGACATCAGGGACGATGACGATGGCTCAAAGGACAAGAACGAGCCGTCTTCAACCGCGGCAGCCACGGAGGACTCGGCGTCTTCCTCCAGCCAGAGCTACTCCCCGTTCAAGAAGCCCTCCACGGACAGCGACTTCCAGGCCTCTTCCGCGTCTGCAGCGGACCCGACATCGAGCAGTGCTCCTGGCTCCAGCGCTACCCGCAAGAGGCACCGCTCTTTCGGGAGCACCTATTCCGGGTGCTCTGACTCGAGCAAGAGCATAAACGTCGACCAGCAGAGGGAGGTGTACCAGCAGCAGCTGGCCTACTACCGCAAGCCGATGGTCGGCAAGGAGACGGTGTGCATTTTCTGCCTTCAGAAGTGCAGCGACAAGGTTCCCAAACTTCTCAACTGCCTGCATTCTGCCTGCGCGGACTGCTTCAAGGAGAACATCGAGACAGCCAGAGCCGAAGCGAAGCCCGTCGCGTCCGTCATTGTTGACGAGGACGACGCCGAGGTCGCTCCCGTCGAGTTCGAGGCGTCCATCCAATGTCCCCTCTGCCGAGTGTCCACCACGGAGAAGGAGGCAGTGGACAACCTTTTCCTCTTGACCGACACTGACGAGGGGTACGACGGACAGGAATCGCAAATTTGTGTAAGTATTTGCATATTTGATTTTTGGATGAGTAAATTATACATACATATGTTTTAAAATACGCAAAATCTCCTTGAAGACCTGTGACGAGAAGAACCCGACTACGTCTTGGTGCGGTGACTGCGAGGAGCACATCTGCGACGACTGCGTGAAGGCCCACAAGAGAGTCAAGCTCACCAAGGATCACCTGATCACGCCGATCGCTTCCAGGAAGAGGCAGGAGACGCCAAAGAAGGGAGAGGATGGTGGCGCTCAGACAGCGAAGGAAGTCACGTGTGCCAGTCACGGGGTACTCTCATCCCAACTATGGAATCATGCTTCTGTCGGATTTAAAATGGACGCCTCCTTTTCAGGGAGAAACTCTGACGGCATTTTGCGAGGACTGCGAGGTCCTGATTTGTAAGGAGTGCGCCAGGAGCTCGGATTCCCGGCACGGTTCTCACTCGCGTCTGTCAACGCACGAGGCGGCACCGAAGCTGAAGAGTGCCTGGAACCAGGGACTGAGCGATCTGAGGCTCAAGAGGAACCTTCTCGACGAGAACAGGGACATGCTGGGGACAAAGTTGTCCGAAATCAACATCAAGGTGAGTGGTTTAGCTTTGCTGACCGTTTCAAAATGACTGTTTCTACAGTGCTGACTGATTGCTGCAGGAACGGGCCTTGATGCGCCAAGTTACCGAGGTGAAAAACTTGCTGATCAAGAAGGTGGAGAATCGCTTCAAGGAACTGACTATTGAGGTCAACAAGTCCGTCAGGGAGAAGCGCCAGGCCATCGAGGGACGCAAGGAGATACTCGATCGCTTTCACGTGCAGGTAGTAAAGGAAGGGGGAAAAGGGCTCTTTTTTTGAGTGCAGACTAAACAGCATTGGTGGCTACCATAAATTTCAGACTGACTTTGCCCTGGCGTTTCTGGACCACGGCCTCCTCTTTTGCGACGATGACCGAGCTTTGCTGATGGCGAAGCGAGCCATCGACAGGCAGCTGCGACGACTCAACAAGGCAGACGCGTCCACCGGAATCAACCCCAACTCGAGGGACTTCAAGATGGAGCTCTTCTTCCAAGTGTACACCGGCAGGGACATGCACAGGAGCCTCGACTCCGTTCTTGCGTGAGCGAGCACAGCAGATTCCTTAAAAATGGAGATTTAGAAGAAGCAAATACTTTTTAAATGCTTTTCAGGCAAGTGATGACGGACGTCAAGGTATTGTCGGAACCACCGCAAGTAGCACCATCTCTCCCTCCTTCCCTCCAAAATCCTGAACATCAGCAGCAGGTGGTTGCTGCACAGCACCAACAGCGTCTGCAAGGTGCGCAGGGTGTTCACCCCGTCGAGGCCAACGTGACCCTGAATCAACTCCTGTCAGCTGAGCCCAGCCGACCCCTACAACTGTCTCCTGTGGCGCCGCGGACCTCTTTAAATACTCCAACCAAGCGCGGAGGCCCCATGCAGACTCCCTCGACGAGAGGAAACCCCCTGACTCCGCGCGGTGGCATTCGAGGGAGCCCAGGCCGAGGTGGAAGTGGAGGAGGAAGAGGAGGGGGGCTCGCCTCAGCCAGAGGCGGCGTCGCCTCAAGGGGGCGAGGAACGGCGGCCACCACCAGAACCAGGGGATCTACGCTGATCTCTCGGGGTGCCGCTCGTGGGAGGGCGGCACAGCTTCCGGCGAGAGGACGGCCAATTGTCAGAGGAGTCGTCGGGAGGGGCGTCCCAGGCAGGGGCAGAGGAGGTGCTATGCCCACACTAACTAGGGGCAGAGCGTCGGCGCCCACCTCGAGAGGAAGGCGGGCAGCAATGGTGCCAGTGCCTGCTACGAAAGGAATAGGAGCGGCGACCAATACCGTGGCCGCTGTTGACAGGCATCAGCATCAGCATCCTCGGCAGCAGCAGCAGCATCCTCAGCAACAACAGCAACAACAACAACAGCAGCAGCAGCAGCACCAGCACCAGATTCTTGCCGTCGCCCAGAACCGTGGCGTGACCATCACTCCAGCAGGGGCGGGGCAACAGCAGAGGCAGCAACAGAACGACCCTTACTTCATAGCCGCCTATGGGAGTAATGAGCAGAAGGCTGCTCAGGAGAAGGCGAGGTTGCAACACGCGCAAGAGCAGGCAAGGCAACAGTTTCAACAACGACAGCAGCAACAGCAGCGGCAACAACAACAGCAGCAACAGCAGCAGCAACATCAGCAACAACAGGCAGCTCAGGCAGCTCAGGCCGCGGAACGACAGAGAATGCTGGAGCAGCATCGCCAGCGCCAGTTGTGGGAACAGCAGCGAAGTCAGCCACAGATGCAACCGCCCCACGTTCAGCAAAGTCATTATCGCCAGCAGGCGGGTCCTCAGGTTCAACACAACCATCATCAGCCCTTCTTAAACGCAACATCAGGGCATCATCCCCCACCACAGCAACCGCAGCAGCACTCAGGTCCACAACAACAGGCCGGCTCTTCGTGGCACTCCCCACAACTCGGGTCCGGCATCCAGGTAATGCCAGTCTCCTCGTCCACTTCCACAGCGGCTGCATCGGGCGCCACCGGCGGTACAGGTGAAGGAAGAGGGGATAGCTTCAAGATCACCCTGCCCAGCCTCCGCAAAGAGCCATCAGATCAGCAACCGCGTCAGCAGCAACAGGAAACGATTGACGTCGACCACGACGGCGCCCCAAGACCGGCGGCACAAGCCTTGTCCGCCTCCAATGCCAACAGCCAGGCGGAGCAGGCGTCTGTCTCCTCGGGAAGGGAGCAGAGTGACCAGAGTGGCAAGGACGGTGGTGGCAAGAGGCAGCGGCAGCAGCAACAACAACAACAGCAGCAGCAGCAGCAGGAGCAGCAGAAGCAGCAGAAGCCCCAAAGCCATCCTTCACAGCCCGATCTCAGTTCCTTGTTGGACGATGACGACGAGGTCAGCGGATCTCCAGCTCAGTGGATGGAGGAAGGAATCAAGGAAAAGGTAATGGGAGATTTTTCTCTACGTACCTATGTACATGATACATTCTTTAGATGTGACGTGAGTTTTGCCGTGTGGTGTAGTAAAGTGCCACGTTCGCCAGAGAGGGTGGGTGGAAGCTCGAACTGCGGGAGTCAATTTTCTTTCTTCTACGACTTTCGGTTACATTCTTGTTTCGGTGGTGAACTTATTGCAGCGGCAGCAGAAAGACCTCATCAACGGAGGCGGCGAAAGTGAGGAAAAAAAATCTTCCGGCGGGGTGGCAGAGCAAGATCCACTCAGTTTGGAGCAGCTCAAGGACATCGACAAGGTCAAAGAGGACAAGGTAGGTTGCATCCAGTTTTTGTTTTTGTTCTGCTTTTCCTTCTGCGATACAATTTTATTTGAGAAGTTTTGCCTGAATTTACGAATATTGATTAAAAAAACACGTATTCATTGGTAGGATGAACCCAGCGAAGGAGAAACGAGGAGTGGCAGCGAGACGAAAGACAAACTGATCCTCATCACCAGGCCCTCCATCCTGAAGTCTGAGCGCAGGAGGAGCAAGGGTGGCGGCGGCAAGACCGTCAAAGTGGAGTCTCCGACAACGGCGGAGAAAGCAGCCACGGAGAAAGACCCTCCCAAAGAAGGTGTTTACAACTAGTAGAAGAAAACGGTGCTGTCGATGACGTTCTTATTTGACACGGTAAAAGTTGTTTTTTTTTCTTGCAGAGGAGTGGTGCGCCGTTTGCCATGACGGGGGCGACACCCTCTACTGCTGCGACCGCTGCCCCAAAGTCTACCATCTGTACTGCTACATCCCTGCCCTCACCGAGGAGCCTCCAGATGATTGGGTAATCACATTGAACTATTATTTTTGTGCACAATATGTGTTTTCTTAAGAAGCTTCTTTTTCCTTCCTGTTTAAAGATCTGCTTGATGTGCGCTACCAAAGACGAAGTTTACCAGTTTCCAAACCGGCCGCCCGACGGGAAGGGCAACCTGGGAGACCGAGACCTCAAGATATGCCGCCGCATCTTGTTCGAGCTGTATAACCGCTACCCGGAGAGCATGGCCTTCCGGGACTGCTCAGACCTCAACTTTCCCGAGTACCTGGAGATGATCAAGCAGCCGATCGCCCTGGACGTCATCAAGGAGCGACTGGATGCAGACAGTTCCGACCAGTACTCTTCCGTCGAGCAGTTCCTCAGGGACGTGCGCAGGATGTTCAGGAACTGCTATAAGTTTCACCAGCCCCACTCGGAGTTCTACGTTCACGCCAAGACTCTCGAAGAGAGGCTTGACCGCCACCTGGAAAACTGGCTGCCCCACCTGGCGTACGACCAGACCCCCTCCAAGCCATTCTCCATCACTGCCACGAAAGCCAAGAGGTAAGTAAGTTTCAACGAGGTTTCAACACAGTTTTTTGCTATAGTGTGCATGCTACATAAGCGCCTCCCCAGACCTTCCTCCCCAGAGCCGGGCCCGTCGAGAAAGCGAAGGAGGAGCGGGGATCCGGATCCGAAGACGAAAGACAAGAGACGGAGAAGGCAAGCCGGAAGAGGAAGAGGCAGAGATGACTCAGGCGAAGATAATGACAGTGTCTCGTCCGTGGACAGCTCGTCCATGTCGGAAGGTTTGTACGCGTAGTACGTATGTCTATTTGTGCTTGGAATGATAATTGAAAAAGTTTCGGCTTTTTTTTTTGTAAAGGTGAGAGACTGGAGTATCTGGAGGCTCTGGAGAGATCGTTAGACGAAGACACCTCCCCTAACGCCAAGAAACAGCGAAGGGGCAAGAGCAACGACGAAGACGATGAGGAGTTCAAGACACAAACCAAGAAGAAAGGAGGAAAGCCGAAGAGATCAGCCCAGAAGTAAAGTTGTTTTGCAACCACCCACCTGCTTTATACATCTTGTTGTTTTTTTCCCCCCTACTTTTCTCAAAGGTCTGTACTAGACATGACTGTTGTAGGTAACGAAAGAATACCTAAATAATATTTACGTGGAAAGAACGCATTAGAATAGATCTCATGTCTAATTGTTTCTTCAACTCACAGGCACATTTGAAAAGCACGTACCGTACCTAGTACCTAATACGATAGATTTTTGTTTAAGTAAAGATCCCTTCCAAGTAATATTAGTTACATAGTAAGTATTACACGATATTAGTAGCAAAAATACTTCCTGATAAAAAAAGAGAATTCGACTAAAAGTTTAGCTTGACATTTTCTTTTTTTCTTTACTTGTAAGTGCTCCTTCTCCCTGGCAAGTTTTTGAACCTTATCATATGTGATGGTTAGGGCATAGTCACCGGTTTCTAAACGAAACCGGAGATCTGTTTATTTGGCTAATTTTTGTGAAACCCGCAAAAATTAGCACAATTTTTACTTAGGGCAGGAAGTGGAAAGGTGTCTATCTAAAGTTTAATAAAAATGTTACTTGTTCACAGGTATACACCACACAGGTAAATATTGCAACTATTTAACGCATCATCAAAAAAAAAGTTGCGTCACATCAGGTCAGTACCTTAGATTAATATTGCAACAATAACGTTACATGTTCTCGCATGTCCTAAAACGACACGACTTACAACTGGGTAGTCTCCCGAGCTCCCAACAAGCCCATTATAAATCAACCGACACTGGGCGCAATTAGGGAACGTCATCATGCACATGCCGCGGGCGGCTCCTCCTTCCTGTTCCTCGTCTGCAGGTAGACGGAGAGGCAGGGGTCAGTGGGGCAGAAGCGCGGGAAGGGGTTCTCCACCCTCAGTTTCCTGCTGCCGCCGCCGCCGCCGCCCCCGTCGTCGTCGAAGCCTGCGCAAGTTTGGGCACAAGTGATTTCTGGTCCCAGGTTACTTGCTACGTTGTAACCGGACTCACTTCTGGAGGAGAGTCTGTTGTAGGTGCAGCAGGCGTGGGCCAGGAGTCGCTCGTAGCTGGAGAGGTCGCCGGCGATGTAGACGGAGTTCGGCTTGGCCATGAAGAAGCTCCTGATGTCCTCCTCCAGATTCTCCACCATTCCCTACGAGACAAGACATCTTTACCAGGTCCATCGAAAAGGAAATAGAAGTCGTCTCTCCCGACCAGAGGGAGGTGTCTCTTCATGGCCAAGCGGATGTTTGCGGCAATGCCGAGGTAGGCAGCCTCGGGGTCCGGAGATTCAACGTTGTCGGTCTGATGGCGGTGCTGGCTACGAGTCCTGGACCCGGCCTTCTTGGCCTGCACCTCCTCCGCCTCGCTGACGAACACCTCTAGGAGCTCCTTGTCCTCCAAGAGGTGCCTGAAGTGGGAGTTGCTCTCCCGGACGATGGTGAAGGCCTCCTCCTCGTCCTCCGGATCGACGAACTGGGCGAAGAGCCTCCTCTCCTCGTCGAACCTCTGCCTGGCCCTGCGACCCTTCTTCCACGGCTGCCTCTGCCCGAGGCTGCGACGACGGCGACGAAGGAAGAGAGGGGAAGGAGGGGGAGGACGGGACACGGGAGTCGGGGAGAGCGGGGTGGGGGGTGCGGACGAGGCGGAGGAGGCTGAGGAGGTGGCGGCCTCTGCCGTGGCGGTGGACTCGTCCGACTGCGGGCGAAGGTGGTGAGGAGAAAC
>JAAUYM010079933.1_pt1 | contig 13942 bp, 16 predicted proteins | sample 7278001 | NCBI WGS metagenome assembly JAAUYM01 (sample SAMN14350224, study PRJNA611818) | marine sediment metagenome | isolation source: surface marine sediment (1.8m) | place: French Polynesia: Moorea | collected 2018-08
AGGTCGTAAATGGCCATGACCGGGGTCGCCCTGACCCGGTTGTTACTGGCAAAATCCTTCAGCGTCATCTCCTTGCCCTGAAAATCGACTATTTCCACATCGCCCTCGACATCGATAGAGATGGAATGGAATTGCTCCTTGAAATAGTCCTGGATATCCGGCTGGTTCAGCACCGTGCGTTTCATCCGGTGGCAGAATGGGCATTCATCCATCTCGAAGAAGATGAACAGGCCTTTTTTTCCCTCATCCGCGGCGGTTTCCAGTTCTTCGGTTAAATCACCGAGGAATTGCTCAAAGAAGAACTGGTAGGGATCACGGGGAGTCGTTGCCTGGGCTGCACTGGAAGCTAACAACAGAGCAACCAGCCAGAATGAGAGGGTTTTAATGGATACCATCGTGAACTTTGTGCGGATTAACTATTTGTACTAATTATTGTTGTTAGCTTCCCATTTATCTATGAAGTTTTCAATCATTTCTCTGGTCACCGGTCCAACCTGTCTGGCTTCGGCCTTGCCGTCCGGCGAGACCAGGAAGGTGGTCGGCAAACCGGGGATCATACCCATCGGCGTGTGGCTGACCGGACCCCTGGTGAAATTCGGATAGGTGATGAAGTAGTCATCGAGAAAGGCCTGGATCAACTCCTCGTCCATGACCTCGGTATTGATGCCGAGCACCACAGCTTTGCTATCCGCATACTCATCATGAAAGGCCTGGAGTTCTGGCATTTCCTCGATACAGGGCGGGCACCAGGTCGCCCAGTAATTCACCACCACCCATTTTCCACGATAATCCGCCAGATTGGACTCCTTCCCATCCAGGCCTTGCAATGGCATATCCACCGCGGCACTGGCCAGATTCCAGCACAGCAATGCCGACAACAATAAAATGTGCTTCATCGATTTCACCTTGAATGACAGTTTCCAGTTGGATGGAGATATGGTTGATTGGTTCATCTGCAGCTCGTTTGCGTTATAGCCCTTAACGGTCAGGTGCTCATTGTCGGACCAGGCCACGGAAGCCTTGGCTAGACATTGCAGGAGCATAATGTAGCAATGCTGTCCTGCATAAGCACCCTCCTTGGCCAGCCCTCGCCACCGGGTATAAATAAAAAAGGCCCGCATAGCGGGCCTTTAGAGAAGTGTGAGTGCTCTTACTGAGCCAGATATTCTCTATCCGATTGCTCGACCTCACCGATTGACCATGCGCCACGCGTCTTCGCATGTTCGACGGCGGCATCAATCTCAGCGTCGCTGGCAGTCGGGATACTGAACACCTGTCCCGGGAAAATCAGGTCAGCATCATCAATCTGATCAGAGTTCGCTTTGTAGATCAATGGCCACTGGTAAGGATTACCGTAAACGGAGCTCATACCAGAGATGTTCCACAGGTTATCTCCAGATTCCACGGTATATTCGCTGGCCATGGATTCGCTGGTGTCCATCGCGGCCTGGGTCTGGTTATAACGCTCCTGTTCAGCCTGGTGCTGGGCGATAGCATCTTCTGCTTGCTCGGCTGCCTGATTAGCCAGGGCTACCGCTTTGTCATTGTCACACTCAGCGCCGGCTTTCTCTGCATCCTCAATCAGCTTTGCAGTATCACGCCAGGCATAACCCAGTTTTTCAGCTCGGGCCAGTTTGATCTTGGCGGAATAAATTGCATTCTTAGCTGCGGCGTTAGGACATTCCTGTTGCGGCTCGGGTGCCGGTGCAGGTTCTTCGGTAGTAGCACAACCAGCCATGAAACCGGAAGAAATAAGTGCAATGGCAGCAATTTTCAGGAAATGAGTTCTTTTCATAGGTTCGTTCTCCGGGAACGGTTATAGTTTAAATTAAAAACTTGTTCTAAGACTTTAAAATAACTCTAAAAATTTTCCAGCAAAACCTTACCTTTTTAGAGCTTATAGGGCAAGCATAAAACGAATAATTTTTCTTCTATATAGTAGATTTTTCAGAAAATTGGGGATTATTTACGTTGTAATTTTTGCTGCAGAGGAAATTACCCTCTGCATCCACCACTGTCAAGGGCTCCACAGGGCTTACGGCTAAAATTTATCGGCTAAAATATTGCCTTCGTCGGAATGTTAGGACACTATTTACGCCGAATAACAAAACCATGTTGAGAGGACGTCGTGAGCAATACCAATGTCACAATTTATTACAATCCACGCTGCAGTAAATCGCGCGAAACACTGCAGCTGCTGGAAGACAATAATGTCGAACCCGATATTGTTGAGTACATGAAAGAACCACCCGATATCCCCACCCTGGAAAAAATCATTGGCCTGCTTGGAGTGTCCGCCAGGGACCTGTTGCGCACCAATGAACAGGTCTACAAGGACGCTGGCCTCGATGATAGCGACCTGCCCGATAAGGACATCCTGGAAGCCCTGTCACAATGCCCCACCCTGCTGCAAAGACCGATCGTGGTCGTTGATGATGAGAAAGCAGCGCTCGGCAGACCCCCGGAAGCGGTGCTGGATATTCTCTGATGCCCGATATCCTGGTGCTGTACTACAGCCGCTATGGCTCGGTCGCGAAAATGGCGCAACAGATAGCACAGGGAATTGAGGCAGTTACAGATTGTAATGCGGTGATCCGCTGCGTTCCGGATGTATCCGCCACCAGCGAACAGACTGCCCCGTCGGTACCCGAGCAGGGACCACCCTATGCTACCCAGCAGGACCTGATCGACTGCGATGGCCTGGTCATGGGCAGCCCCAGTTATTTCGGCAATATCGCCGCCCCCCTCAAGTATTTTCTCGATCAGGGCAGCCAGGTCTGGTTATCCGGCAACCTGATCGGTAAACCAGCAGCGGTATTCACCGCCGCCTCCAGCCTGCATGGTGGACAGGAGAGCATGCTGTTGAACATGATGATTCCGCTGTTACATCACGGCATGATCATCAGCGGTATCCCCTACTCGGAACCGGCCCTGCAGAAAACCCAATCCGGCGGCACTCCCTACGGCGCCAGCCATGTCGCGGGCAGCGACGGTAAAGAGCTGACCGATGATGAAATCGCGGTGTGCCAGGCGCTGGGCAAACGGGTTGCCGGCTTGGCAGCTAAGTTAACCGCGTAGGCCGTTGATGTCCTGGCATCCATTACGTTTAGTTAGCCTGCTCGCCCTGCTTGGCCTGATCGGCAGCCAGTTGGGTTTGGTATTCTGGCTCGAGACCGATTTCCGTTACCTGATCGCAGCGATTCTGGTATTCCCGCTGCTACTACCTGTGCGGGGTGTTATCGCCAATCGTCATTACACCTTCAAATGGACCGGTTTCCTGACCCTGTTGTACTTTTGCATCGGGGTCAGCGAAGCTTTTGTCAATCCTGAGCATCGACTCTATAGCAGCCTGACCCTGCTATTCAGTTGCCTGCTTTTCTTCACTAGCATTTACTACAGCCGCTACCTGCGACTTGGCAAAGACTAAGATAAATTCTCGCGGATGAAAGGGATGGTCAGGCGTCGTTGCTGGGACATCGCCGCATGATCGAGGCGGTGCAGTAACTGGATCTGGTCCGACAGCTTGCGGGAAAAGTGACTGAGCAGATAGTTGACCACGTCCTGGGGCAGATCCAGACCCAGTAAACTGGCCCGCGTCTTCAATATATCCTCCAGCTGACCGTCATCCGGACTATGCAGGGTAATCAGCAGGCCCCACATCAGACGGGATTTAAGATCGGGCAAGCGAAATCCGATATCACGCGGCGGTCGCGACAGGCTGAAGATGAAGCGCAACTCTCCAGCCCTGACCCGATTGATCAGCTGGAAGAACTGTTGTTCCCAGGCCCGATGCCCGGCCAAAAGGTCGAGGTTATCCACCCCGACCAGACTATCTGCAGGCAACTCGTTGAAACCATCCGCGGTCGCGTTGACTAGTTGCGCTGCATCGAACAGGTGGTAGCTAAGATCACAATCCCGCGCATAATGGGCACAGGCGTTGAGCAGATGGGTTTTACCGCTATCAGCGCTACCGCATAAACCTATCAGCGATTCACCGGTAGCATCGAACAAGCCTCGTAACTGCTCACGTAAATAACCGGCATTCGGAGCGATATAGTTGTCAAGACTGAAACGCTTGTCAAAACTGAGCGGTAATGGAAGCTGGGCCACAAGATGGGTCGATCGAAGTCTGGAGCTTACTGCAACAGACGATAATTCATCGTAACGGTCTGCTCTTCACCAGCGGCATTGATCTGGGGCAGCTCCAGTTGCTCCAGCACATAGCCCAGCGCGATCAGACGCGACAAATCCTCGGCTGAATGACGTAATTTGACCCGGTAGGTGACGCGGTCATCGCTGATCAACACCAGGCGCACCGATTCGATCGCATCCAGCGACTGCAGGTACGACTGCACCTTGATCAGGTCGGTGATCTGGAACATCTGGTCCACGCTGAACAGAATATCCTCATCGACCGCCTGATAGGCCTGTAACGCATATTCACTGGCGAGAATCTGGGCCAGCCCGGATACCGCCTGGCTCATGACGTCCTGGCGCGATGACGCCTTGTAGGTCCAGTCGAATACCTGGTCGGAAAAACGTGCCTGCCAGACGCCCTGCCAACCCTTGCCGGCACGACCGATAATCTGTCCCACCAGTACCGCATCCGGCACATAACGCGATGCCAGCGCATCGATATTGTTTTCGTTGAGGTCGATGATGTCCTGGATACCCAGTTGGATCCGGTCCTCCAGGTCGAGCAGGGGAAATAACACCGGCAGGCCCTGGCGTTGGGTCAGTTCATCCAGTTCCTCGACCAGATCTGCAGTGGTATCGCTGGACACGATGCTGGCATTTTTGTTGACATCGTAGCTGATCAACAACAGGGTGCTGGGGCGCTCCTTGCCCCAGATCGCTATATTATTCTCGCGTAACAGGTTCTCAATCGCTTCCTGGTTGAATTCCACGCTTAACAGTAACTGTCCGCTGTCAAAATCATCCAGATTGTCATCCTTGCGGGTGATGTAGCGGAACTGGCGCACATAGCGTGCACTATTGTTCAATGGCCGCTTGAAGCCGGGGCCGTCGACTGCCATCACCGAGCCGCTGACCTTGGTCACCACCTCGCGGAAGGCTTGCCTGAAGATTACCAGACGCTGGCTGGTGGTCTGGTCGGCTACCGGTAACTCAACCGTATACAGGTCCTCTATCAGCGCGGCCTGCAACTGCGAGTTGCCGGTCAGGCTGAGCAAAACAATAAACAGTAAGGAGATTCTTTTCATTCCGTTCAGGTCGACTAGTTACTTATTTTTCAGGGCGTGTAAAATAGCACAGCCTTAATAATACCTGAACAACTGACAATGAAAACCGGCCAAACTACACCGACAAATTCCACCCAATCCTTAAGCTATCGTGACTCCGGGGTGGATATAGATGCCGGCAATGAACTGGTAGAAAGAATCAAACCGGCCATCAAACGCACCGAGCGCCCCGGTTGTATGGGCAGTATCGGTGGTTTCGGCGGGCTGTTCGAGTTGCCATTGGATCGTTATCCGAATCCACTGCTGGTATCCGGCACCGATGGAGTCGGCACCAAACTCAAGCTGGCGATCGATTTGCAAAAATACGACACCATCGGTATCGACCTGGTCGCGATGTGTGCCAACGATATTGCGGTGCTGGGTGCCGAGGCCCTATATTTTCTCGATTACTACGCCACCGGTAAACTGAGCCTGGAAGTTGCCGAACAGGTGATCGCCGGCATTGCCGAGGGTTGTGTCCGCGCCGGTTGCGCCCTGATTGGCGGCGAGACCGCGGAAATGCCCGGTATGTACCAGGCGGATGATTTTGACCTGGCCGGATTCTGCGTCGGCATCGTCGACAAGCACCGGGTCATCGATGGCAGTAAGGTACAGGCGGGTAATACTCTGATTGCCCTGGCCTCGTCCGGCCCTCACTCCAATGGTTATTCACTGATCCGCAAGGTGATCGAGGTCAGCCAGGCCGACCTGGAGCAGGATTGTGGCGGGATGCCACTGGCCAAGGCCCTGTTGCGACCAACCCGAATCTATACCAAGAACCTGCTGGCACTTACCCAGCAGCACCCGGTGCTGGCGATTGCACATATCACCGGTGGCGGCCTGATCGAGAATATTCCGCGGGTACTGCCCGAGGATTGTGCCGCCGAGATCGACCTCGGCAGTTGGCAACTGCCGGCGGTATTCGACTGGCTGCAACGCAGCGGCAATATCGAACAACAGGAAATGCTGCGCACCTTCAATTGCGGCGTGGGCATGGTACTGGCGGTCGCTGCCGACGAGGCTGACAATTGCCTGGATATGCTCAGCGTGTCTGGTGAACGGGCCTGGAAGCTGGGACAGGTTATCGACAAGAGTGGCGATCAGGCAGTTATCTTCAACAACTGATCGAGCAACATGAAACAACTTAATCTGGTGGTTCTGATCTCAGGCAGCGGCAGTAACCTGCAGGCCATCATCGATGCCATCGACAACGGCAACCTCAATGCCCGAATCCTCGCGGTGATCTCGAATCGGCCCGACGCCTATGGATTGACCCGGGCAGAACAACACCATATCCCCGCAATCATTATCGATCACCGGCAGTTCGCCAGCCGCCAGGAATTCGACCGGCGATTGCAATACATCATCGACAAGTTACAACCCGACGTGCTGGTGCTGGCCGGTTACATGCGCATCCTCAGCAATGAATTCATCGATCATTTTGCCCCGCACATTCTCAACGTCCACCCCTCATTACTGCCGAAGTACCAGGGACTCAACACCCATCAACGCGCATTGGACAACCAGGACGACGAGCATGGCGTCAGTATCCACGTGGTAACCCCCGAGCTGGACTCCGGCCCGGTGATCCTGCAGGGCCGGTTTGCGATCGAGGCCGCTGATGACAGCAGCAGCCTGCAACAGAAAGCCCATCGCCTGGAACACCGGATGTATCCGCAGGTACTGCAATGGATCAGCGAGCAGCGCCTGCAGCTTAGCTCGTTGCAACCGTTATTCGATGGAAAACCATTGGATCTGCCATTGGTATTCGATGAATCGACTTAATCGACATAGCCAGCGCTGGTTTTTACTACTGACCCTGGGCCTGTTAAGCCTGCAGTTACATGCTTCGGCCCTGCAGCCTTTTGCTGCCGAGTATCAGCTGTATCGAGGCAACAGCCAGATTGGCAAGGCCGAGTTCGAGCTGGACTACAAGGATGGTATCTGGACCTGGCGCACCATCACCAGGCCGGTCGGATTCTATCGGCTCCTGACCCGCAAAAAACCGTTCGAAGAGACCCGGATGCGCTCGGCCTCGCAGCAACTGCAACTGCTGCTACATCGCAAAGGGGATGATCCGCAAAAGACCGCGAACGAAAGTGCCTACTTCGACCACGAAAAGGGTCAAATTTATTACCACAAAGGTAAGAAAAACCGCCAGCTGCAATTACCTGACGGTGTCTTCAACTACCACAGCATCCACCTGTTGTATCCGCAAATGCTCGATGCAGGCCTGACCCAACAGGACATCATGTTTTATAAAAACGGCAAACTGAGCAAAAGCCAGGTCCGCCTGGATCGCGAACAAGAACTGAGCAGAGGTGAAGACAAGCTGATCGTGGACCGGCTGACCCAGAGCTTCAACGGAAAAAAAAATAAGATGGTTTATTATTACCAGTCCGGCAGTCTGGCCCCGGTCAAGATCGAACAACTGAAACCGGGGAAAACCGTTAACGCATTGTGGCGGATCAGTTATCAATAAGTGGTGGCAACAACCCGGCGAGGCATCCTAGAGTCGGGTGTAGCCCTTTTGTTTCTGCAGGCGATCGATTTCTACCGGCGCCAATGGCACCTGTTCGATAAAATCGGGTAGCTCGGACTGCTCGATCTGGAGGTTTTCCATGACCGTCTGACAAGCCTTTATATCAACCAGGTTCTGCTGGTCAAGACTGCGCGCCCTCTCCACTATTCCCATGTATTGCTCGTAGTTACGCTTACGGAACAGCTGCAATTCCTGACCATGCAATACCAGCGCGATACGACCATGCTGGTCGGGACTGAACTGGCCACGCAAGCGGTCGGCACGGTTCAGGATCGCATCGAGTTGCTCGACATTTTGCACCGTAATATCAAATACATAACCGGGTGGCTCAGAGGCTTTGCCTGCGAGATCACTGTTGTCGTCGACCATCAGCTGCAAACGGGCCGGCTCCAGAGCCAACAGCTCAGTGCTGAATAAAAGTAGCAGAGCCAGGCGCTTCAACATCATCCCTCTCCAGCGATAGTCATGTTATCGATCAGGATCGAACCGGTCAGGATACTGCCGCGGTGATCGACATCACTGCCAATTTCGACGATACCGGCATACATGTCCTTGAGATTGCTAGCGATGGTGATCTCTTCTACCGGATATTGAATCTGTCCATGCTCGACCCAGTAACCAGCCGCACCACGCGAATAATCTCCGGTAACAATCGATACCCCCTGACCCATTAATTCTGTTACCAGCAGGCCCCGGTCCATCGCTCGTAAACAGCCGCTAAAATCCTTGCCGGTATCGGTCAGGGTCAGGTTATGCACACCACTGGCATGCCCGGTTGATTTGCGGCCCAACTTGCAGCCGGAATAGCTGTCCAGCAGGTAGCTCTGGACAACGCCGCCCTGTACCAGGAAGTTTTCACTGGTTGCCACGCCCTCGGCGTCGTAATTGGCAGAACCCAGCGCCATTGGACTGAATGGATGCTCCTGCAAATGGACGAATTCCGGGAACACCCGGCTATCCAGCGCGTCGAGCAGAAAACTGGCCTTGCGGTACTGGGCATTGCCGCCAATTGCGGCATTGAAGTGGGAGATCAATCCGCGTGCCAGTTCCGGCACGAACATCACCGGACTGCTGCCGGTCTTGAGCTTGCGGGCACCGAGGCGCTCGACGGTACGCTGAGCGGCCTTGCGCCCGATATCCTGGACCGATTGCAGGGTCGAGGGGCTGCGGCTGACGTCATACCAGTAATCACGTTGCATGCCCTGTTCATTCTCGGCCACCACCGAACAACTGATGCTATGACGGGTCTTGCGCTCCGCCTGCAGAAAGCCATGACTGTTACCATAGGCCGAGAAGCGTTTATTGACCTCGATGCCGGCGCCATCGGAGTTGCTGATGGCCGGATCGTAATCCAATGCGGTTGCCTCGCATTGTAACGCCAGCTCAATTGCCTGTTCGGAATCGATCTGCCAGTCATGGAAGGCATCCAGGTCCTTGAATTCAGCGGCCATTAAGTCGGCATCGGCCAGCCCGGTGCAGGGATCCTCCGAGGTGTAACGGGCGATGTTACAGGCCGCCTCGACCGTTTTCCTGATCGCCTCGGGGTCCAGGCTGGCGGTGCTGGCCGAGCCCTTGTGCTGGCCGAAATAGACACTGATGCCGAGACCGTTATCCTGCTGGTATTCAATCGTTTCCACCTCGCGCATACGGGCGGAAACGCTCATGCCCTCGGCCACCGATAATGCCGCCTCGGCCTGGCTGGCGCCCATTGTTTTAGCCAGTTCCAGGCTGTCGGCGATAATCGTTTTCAGGGATTCTGCGGATGCAGGAAAACTGCTATGATCAATATCATTCATGGGATTATTTTAACGCAGATGGGTCAGCAAACAGAAGCTCCGTTTTCATCAGATCAAGAGCATGCCGAGGAAGAGATCGAGTGGGTCAGTAAAACCCAGTTGAAACGCGACAGCAAGGCTTTGCAGGACCTGGGCAAGAAGCTGAGCCAGTTCAACCCTGAACAACTGGCAAAGATCCCGCTGAATGATGAATTACTCGATGCTATCCAACTGGCGCATAAGATCGCCAATAAACGCGGTGCGTTGAAACGTCATTATCAATATATCGGTAAGCTGTTGCGCAACATCGACCCCGAGCCGATCTGGCAGGCAGTAGCCGCGCTGGAGCAGGTCGATACGCATAACCGGCAATTATTCAAGCAGCTGGAAAACTGGCGTGACCGCATCCTCGCCGAGGGCGATAGCGCAATCCAGGCACTATGCGCAGAGCATGGCCAGATGGATCGGCAAAAACTGCGTCAGCTGTGGCGTAATCATCAAAGCGCGAACGAACAGCAGCGGACCAGGATAGGGCGCCAGTTATTCAGGGAATTGCGTGATCAACTGCTGTAGGGACTGAACAGCCACTCCGGCGGAGCCTAGTCGGTTCCACCCACGGTAATCTCATCGATCTTCAGAGTCGGCTGGCCAACCCCTACCGGTACCGACTGTCCTTCCTTGCCACACACCCCGACTCCGGTATCCAGTTCCAGGTCATTGCCCAGCATCGATACCTTGTTCATGACTTCGGGGCCGGAACCAATCAGGGTCGCGCCTTTCAGCGGTCGTCCCAGCTTGCCATTGTTGATTTCATAGGCCTCGGACAGCGAGAACACGAAACGTCCCGACGTGATATCAACCTGGCCACCACCAAAATTGACCGCGTAAATGCCCTGGTCGACCGATTCGATAATCTCCTGTGGGTCCGACTCGCCCGGCAACATATAGGTATTGGTCATCCGCGGCATCGGCAGGTGAGCATAGGACTCGCGGCGCCCATTGGCGGTGGATTGCACCCCCATCAGACGCGCATTCATCTTGTCCTGCATGTAACCCTTGAGAATGCCGTTTTCGATCAGGGTGGTCGATTGTGCGGGCACTCCTTCATCGTCCACGGATAAGGAGCCGCGCCGGTTTTCCAGGGTACCGTCATCAACCACCGTGCATAATGGCGAGGCTACCTGCTCACCCATGCTGTTACTGTAGGCAGAGGTACCCTTACGATTGAAATCGCCCTCCAGGCCATGGCCGACCGCCTCGTGCAACAGTACCCCGGGCCAGCCCGGACCCAACACGACCGGCATACTGCCGGCCGGGGTCGCCACCGATTGCAGGTTGACACTGGCCTGGCGCACCGCCTCGCGGGCAAAGTCGAAAGCGCGTTCGCTGTCGAAGAACAGATCGTAATTGTGCCGACCACCGCCACCGGCGCTACCCTGTTCGCGGCGGCCTTTTTCATGCATCAATACCGTGACATTGAGACGCACCAGCGGCCGCACGTCGGCGGCCAGGGTATTGTCACTGGCGGCAACCAGGATATGCTCGATGCTGCCGGCGAGAGAGATGATTACCTGCTCGATACGGGAGTCGAGGCCACGGGTAAAGCTATCCAGTCTTTTCAAAAGGTCGACCTTATCCTCGGCGCTGTGCTGGTCGATCGGGTTCTGTGCCTGGTACAGCGCCGGTGCGGTATGAGATTGCACGGCGATGCGACCGGCCTGGTTCAAGCCCAGCTTGGCGATTGCCCCGGCATTTTTTGACGCTGCGGTCAATGCGTTGAAACTCAGATCATCACTGTAGGCGAACCCGGTTTTCTCACCGCTGATGGCACGAATGCCGACACCATTCTCGATATTGAACGAACCCTCGCGGATGATGCCGTCATCCATCACCCAGGATTCCTGCTGGCTGACCTGAAAATACAGATCAGCGGCATCGATCTGGTGTTGATGCAACTGGCCCAACACCTGGTCGATTTTATCCACGGTCAACTCGGCGGGTTGCAACACCACCTCGTCGACACTGGTTAATAATGCTGTCATGGTTAATCGCTCACAAAGTAATTCCGATGACTCAACACCGGAAAATGTAATCGCAGCCTGAGCTGCTGCTCAAGATCGAGGTCGGCTATCGCATAACCGGTACCCGATGCTATCTCGTCCAGTACCTGGCCCCAGGGATCAATGATAAGACTATGTCCATAGGTCTCGCGTCCATTGACATGGTAGCCACCCTGGGCCGATGCCACCACATAAGCCAGGTTTTCGATCGCCCTGGCTTTTAACAGGCTATGCCAGTGTGCCTTGCCGGTATCCGCAGTAAAAGCAGACGGAACCACAATGACTTCGGCCCCTTTATCCAGCAACATGCGAAATAATTCAGGAAAGCGCAGGTCGTAACAGATCGCCAGACCCAGTTTAAAACTGCCGGTGTCAACGACTATAACCTGGCTACCGGGCTCGATCACCGCCGATTCGCGGTAGCTTTCACCACCATCCGGCAGGGTCACATCAAACAGGTGGATTTTATCGTAACGCCCAATTGATTCGCCCTGCTGGTTATAAACCAGCAGGGTATTGTGATAACGCGCCGGATGCTGCGAGGCCATCGGGATGCTGCCACCGGCAATAGTTATGCGATGGCTGCTGGATTGTTCGGCCAGAAAATCCTGCAATGGCCCCGAACCGGGCTGTTCGACGAACTCGAGTACGTCTTCTTGCTGGGCGCCGATCATGCCAAAGTTTTCCGGCAACACCACCAGCTCGGCACCATCATCCACTGCCTGGGCAATCAGTTTTTCGGTCTGTTGTAGATTACCCTGGATAATTGAACCCGAGGCCATTTGTAAAGCAGCTACCCGCATCAGCGCGTCAACTCCTGACGGCTGCCGACCATGATCTGTATCTCATCTTCAACCTGTAAACCTGGTGATAACACGATGTAATCTGCGGGCACCCCGAGAGAAATCAACCAGTCTCGCAACTCACTGGCCCACAGCTCACCGCTGTCCTCACCCGGATGGCTGAGCAGGATCAGCGCATCGCTGCCGGTTTCCCAATAGGCCACGGCCAGCCGTACCGGTTCCAGTTGCGGGATCATTGCCCCTGAACGTGGACGCGCCCAGTCATCGGCGGTCAGGCTGTAAATACGCACGGTATTGGCATTTGCAGCTGTCGGTAATACTAGCGCCAGCATTAGCAGGCCAGCTATAAGCGAGCGCATCGCGTTGCGCGCAAGATCAATTATCAAAATTATCACTCTCCTCTGGCTCCGGTTTGGTCATCAGGGTCAGCCTCGGCTCGTCCCAGCTGCCAGTGACCTTGTATTCGATCTCGACCGATTTCTCGAGCGGTTTCTTGAATATCTTTTGTAATAGCAGCAGACCCCAGCCCACCGAACTTCCGGCAGCAAGACTGCCGATCACCGGTAGAGTATCTCCCACTTTGGGAACGATGAACATACTCTGATCATAAGTTCTTTTGCGCAGATTCGTACTACCGATGATTCTGACCTTGGCCGATACCGCTTCCATGATCGCATTATCCGTCGTCATCTGTTCGCCATCGATGATAAACTTACCCTTGATGCGTTTAAACTCGGTACCCTCACGGACCACATCACCAAAATCAAGAAACAGTCTCTTCGGTAATGCATTCAGACTCAACAGACCGACAAAACGGCCAGCACCCGGCTCTACATTGCGCAGCACCCCATCTTCCAGCCTGAAATTCAACTCGCCCATCGTACTCGACCAGTCGACCTCGAGTAATTCACCCGCCCAACCGATCTGACCGGAAAGTTTCACTTTACCATCCTTGATGCTCTCCCCCAGCCCCAGGTTCTGCACCGTTTGCCCGAACTCCTTGCCGTTGATATCAAGATTGATCACGCTGACATGTTCCTTGCTGCGTGGATCATAAGTCCATTGGCTGGATGATTTCAGCTTGACGTCGTCACGCCGGAAGTCCAGCTGATTGATTTCAAAACGATTGGCTTCACAGCGAGTACGTAACACCAGGTCATTGAAGATCAGGTCCTGGACCTGGAACACCTTACTGTTGATCGCCAGGTTCGGCATGTCATCGATCTCGGGCTCGAACTCGGCCTCGCCTTTTTTCGGCGCCAGGATCAGGTAATCAAGATCTGCCTGTAACGGCGTCTCTGGCCCCATTTTATAGGGTAATTCAAAATCACCCTGCATCATCGACGACTGGATAAAGCCCTGCAGCTTGTTATCGCGGTTATTAAGCTGCAGCCGAACATTACTCGCCCGCTGATCACCGATGGTCATCAAATCCATCCCGAGATCGACCGATTCGACCAGCTTCAGGCTCTGTTCAGCGTCGATATTTTCCTCGCCGACAACGGAGTCGATGTAGCCGGTC
>JAAUYM010045330.1_pt1 | contig 13941 bp, 19 predicted proteins | sample 7278001 | NCBI WGS metagenome assembly JAAUYM01 (sample SAMN14350224, study PRJNA611818) | marine sediment metagenome | isolation source: surface marine sediment (1.8m) | place: French Polynesia: Moorea | collected 2018-08
GGTGTCCCTGGAGCGCTTGGTAGCATAGTGCCGGGCGACGTTCGAGGCGCGGGCGCCGGCGGCGGCCCCGGCCCCGGGGCCCGCCCCGGCGGGGGCGGGGGGGGGGGCGGAGGAGAAGGAGGCGGCGGCGCCGGTGCCCGAGACCAAGAAGGAGTCCCCGCCGCCCAAGAAGGAACCCGAGCCCGAGCCCATGTCCGAGGACGAGGAGGAGGAGGACCCGGAGAGCGAGGTGGAACTGGACATGGAGGGCGTCATAGGTGATCACAGGGGGGAGGGGGCAGGTTTTTTTATGGCAAAAATTTCAATTCCGCCCCGTCCGTCTTCTTTCCAGCTGCGGACGCCGACCCCCCGCAGGAGATGGGCGACCCCGGCAAGGGCGGCGAGCTGAGCGAGGCGGAGGAGGAGGAGTTCTCCGGCAAGAGGTCCGAGGCCCTGGGGGCGTTCAGCGAGGGGGAGTGGCAAAAGGCCATTGACCTGGTCAGCAAAATAAAAAAAAAAAGACGTCACGACTCGACGGGACTTTTAAACTTGCAAGCGCAACAAATTTATGAAAAAGAATTGTGAACTTTATGTAGTATTCTGATGACACGTTCCGTTACGTGCTTAAAGCTGAATTTGTTACGCTCGTAAGTTTAAAAGTCCCGTCGGGAAGCTTTTCTCGTCTTTTTCTCTTTTTTTTTAAGAGGGAGGGAAGAATTTTTTTTAACACTTTGCAGTTCACCGAGGCCATCAGGCTGAACCCGTCCTCGTCCGTCTGCTTCGCCAAGAGGGGCACCTGCTTCCTCAAGCTGAAGAAGCCCAACGCCTGCATCAGGGACTGCGACAGGGCCATCCAGCTCAACAACGACAGCGCGCCGGCGCACAAGTTCAGGGGGAGAGCGCACAGGTCGGGCCCGACCGGACTTTTTAAACTTACGAGCGTGACAAGTTCAGATTTAAACGTGTAGCGGAACATGTCATCAGAATACCGCATAAATGTCACGGGGTTTTTTTTCGCCAATTTGTTACGCTTGTAAGTTTAAAAGTCCCGTCGGGGGAGAAGAAAAGAGAGATTAGTTTCGCCAGAGTCAGGATTCCAGAACATTTTTTTTTTATTGGTAGTCGGATTATGCAAAAAAAAGTCGTCTTTCTCAGTCAGAAATGCTTTCTACGCTCTACCTAATACACAACTGGCATAGATATCAGTAAAAAAATTGTTCATAAAATTTGAAAGCTGTTATTTTTTTTCCCTCGCCTTGAGCAACCTGATTTTCTTTCTTTTTCTTTTTTTTCTTCTTCTTGTTCAGGCTTCTGGGCAACTTTGTTGAGGCTGCCAAGGACCTTCGCCTGGCCTGCAAGATCGACTTTGACGAGCAGGCGGACGAGTGGCTCAAGGAGGTCACGCCAAACGTGAGTAAAAAAAAAATTCTTTTTAAGTTGCCCAAAAATGATATGAGGATCAACCCATGCTTGTGCACTTTCTCTTTTTTTTTGGGTGCTTGTGGAGGCCGCAAACTTGGCCTTCCTTCTCCCTGGAATGATGCGCTGCTCTTTAGCTAAATAATATCATAGATGACGTTTTCCCCTCAAAAATTGATCTATCGTCCCAACCAACACTCCCGCCTCCCCCCCCCCTCCCTATTTTTCCCCGTTGTCCTTGTTGTTCACTTGAGTATTGCCACCATGACCGTCATGTTGTCCTGAGGCAGCTCGTTGGTCACGTCGTGCGAGAGCTCCTTGCACCTCTCCACCAGGCGCTCGCAGATCGCCGACAGGTCGTCGCTCGTCTCCATGTTGTGGCGCACGAAGTTCACCACCTGGTAGTAACGTTTCAATTTTTCTTTAATTGGAAGAAAAATGTAATTTTTTTTTAACGCACTTGCTGGTTCGTCATTCTGTCCCAGATCCCGTCGGTCGCCAGCACGATGAAGTCGATGTCCTCGACCTTCTTGACGATCGTGATCTCTGGATAGGCCGTCACCATCTGGTCTTTTGCCTCCAGAAACGCCCTCTCCTGTATTGAACATAGTGTTTGATATAAGCCCATCGCTAAGTTTACGCTAGCGATATTGGTTGGGCGTGAGCCGAGATCACCTTGAAACCGAAGTCTCCGAACGATCTCGCCACGGCCAGCGTCTCCATGACCCTGTCGTTGGAGACGTATCCGCCGGCGCGGATGATCCTGAACTTCTCCTCCTTCTTGCTCGGCTTGTGGTCTTCCGTGACGGTGACGGCCTCCCCGCAGACGGACACGACCATGCGCGAGTCGCCGACGTTGGCGCAGTAGATGCGGTCGTTCCTGAACCAGCAGGCGAGGGAGGTGGAGCCGCCGACGACGCGGCCGGCGGCGTCCTTGAGCAGCTCCCCGCTGCGCCGCGCCAGCTCGTCCAGCTCCAGGCACCCGGAGACGATGGCCTGGCAGAAGTCGCGCCCGTCCGGCGGCTGCGCAGAGTGGCGACGCAGGACGATGTCGCAGACGTTCTCCGCCACGAACCGGGCCAGGTTCTCGCCGTTGGTGCCGTGGCCGTCGAACAGGCCGAGGAAGTCCAGCCGGTCGTCCTGCTCGTGGTTCAGCACGATGCAGAAGGTGTCCTGAAAAAGATATTGGGAGGTGCGGGGATGGGAGGGAGGAAAGAGAGGGATTATTGCAACCTTACCCAACCATCAACGGTGGCATGCAAAATGCCATGGAAGCTCATTTGGAATATATTCACGTTGCACACGTTTTTGCATGTTTGGCACCGATTTGCATGCTCAGTCGGTGCTCATTAACAAAATTTCTGCATTGTCGGAAGTTGTCGGAAGTGCGTTGTTGGTTGGGTACCTGCATGTAGCATCGTTCTCCTTGCGACCACGCGACTCCCACCAAGAGTCTCGAGTTGGAGAACTGGGTCTTCCCTTCCATCACCGCGGTGCTCCTCATGATCCAGTCATTAAGCCCTCCTCGTCTCGTTCTTTTTTTTAAAAAAAAGGAAGAAGAAAAAAGAAACATTTGCAAGTTTTATTTGTTACTTTAAATATTGTTATTGGAGCGAAAGTCAGTTTTTATTGCGCTAGCTTGATGAGCAAAGCAGAAGCAACAACAAAATAATCCATAGCATGGTCGTATGTCTTTTTTTGGTATTTTTGGTTGTTTTTTTCCATCACTAATTGCCTCATCTCCAGTTCCTATGTGTCTGTAAGTCTTCATTGATCTCTTTTTCATTATTTCTTCTTGCCACCTCCACCTCCTCTTCCTCCCTCCCTGGCCTTTCCCCCTCCCGCCTCGCCGCCGGTCTGCAGAGCCACCAGCTTCCTCTTGTAGGCGGTCAGCAGCTCCGGCAGGTCGTAGGCGATGGCGGCGTCCAGCCTGTTGACCGGGCAGCCCCTGAAGAGCGGGCAGGTGGACCTGAGGGTGGGGAACTCGTGCAGCGGGTTGACGGCGAAGAACCTCCGGTAGACGTCCGGGTGCGGGAGGTCGTAGCGGGAGACGTTGGTGACGGCGGCGGCGATGGCGTCGTAGATGCGGTAGCGCTCGGGGTGCTCGGCCACCTCGCGGGCCACGTCCGCCCGGGAGGGCCCGAGCAGGCCCGAAAGCAGGCCCACCTGGTTGTGGTAGGTGGTGAGGTAGCAGTCCACCATCTTGGCGTGGTTGCGGACGCGGACCTGGAAGGCGGAAAAATATATATTAGTACGGCAGATCTCGTCTTGCGATTGCATCCGGCTATACCGCGAATCTCCTGGCGGTGGCGATCCTGTTCTCCACCCTCCTGTCGACGGCGTCTCTCAGGTCCTCGAGGAGGGACCTCTCCTGCGCCACCAGGAGCCTCTTGGGCGCGCCCTCCTTGTAGGGCCTGGACCAGAAGGACCCGGCGTAGAGCGCGGGCGGCTCGGCGCTCGACATGTGCGGGGAGACGTTCCACACCAGGTTTCCCTGGATCTTGAGCAGCTCCTCGGCCGTGATCTCGTCGGCCTTGTTCAGGATGATCCGCACCTGGCCCTCCCTGCCCTTGAGCTGGTCGAGCAGCGCCTCCGTCTCCGGGCCGATGTCCAGCTTGGCGTAGTCGTAGACGAGCAGGATGAGGTCGGCGTGGTCGATGAACCACTGGCAGGCGTCGTTGAACGGGAACTGCCTGTCCACGCGACGCCGGGAGCCCGTCTCCAGCACGCCTGGGATCTCTGCGAAGGTCACCTTATTGGAAAAAAAACCATGTGCAGATTTTGTTTCACAAAAAAAAGAAAAAAAAGAAGACGAACTTTGGCACTGAACAAGAGAACAATCGACTTTGTAAATTTGGTCTTGATTCTCCGTGAGTGGTAGGCAGCTCTTATTCAGCCAGGGATGCCTAACAGGCTACTGGAGACACTCGGGCTTGTTCTTTTTCCCCTCTCCGTGCCGTCCCCCAAGCAACTTGGTAGGCAACCCTGAGCTGAAAGTCAGGATCAATCCTCTTCTTTCTTCCTTGATTATCCTTTTCTTGCACTATACTAGGTATCAATCAACCAATTCCCCTTTTTTCCTGTCGTGGCGACTTACCCTCTCGAGCAACTTGTTGGGCAGCTTCTTTCCCCTGAGCTTCTTGAGGAAGCCCTGTCCGAACTTCTGTAGGCTGGAGAAGCTCCACTCGGCCGCCAGCTCGGTCCCGCTGAGGTCCTCCTCCTGGCTGCCGTGCATGGCGATGTTGAAGTTGAACCCTGGCGATGGCTCAGCGGCTGAGGTGGGCGGGGAAACAACGAAATTTCTAGCGTGGCACCATCTTACTAATCATGGGACCGGCACGGATCTCGTCCTGACTACCTGTCTTGAAGGCGCTCTTGGTGAACTCGATGCCGAGGAGGTAGTTGATCATGGTGGACTTCCCCCCGGAGTAGGGCCCCATCAGGAGGACGAGGGGCCTGGAGAAGATCTCCGGGTCCCCGAAGTGCCTGTTGGTCAGCTCAGGATACTTGTAGGGCTCCTCCAGGGGCCGGACGCTCTCCTCGTAGACGTTCCTCAGCCTGGTGAGGGTGTCCTCCGTCAGCTCCGCCTCCGCCTTCCCCGTCGGTCGGTCCAGGCCCAGGATCTCCGAGATGTGCTCCCGGGAGCGGACCTTGAAATGTGGCGCTGGGCAGCTTGAGTGGTCTCAAAAAAAAATCTTGTGCACAGAATTTAAGCAAGAACACTTGTTATAAAAGCCATTGGAGCAATATATTTTATTCGTACAGGCATCAGTCGCGAAGGAAAGAAAAAGTAAATTGTATAAGTCCACTCAGACATCGTACACAGCACATACAACGAACAGGTAGTCAAGAGCATGGCACTACATACGCGTTTTTGTGCGATCTGTCAACTCTTTCATCCAGAAATAAGGGGTGTGTTGGGGGTGGATTTGGAATGAGTTATGGGGTGGGGGGGAGGGAGGGAAAGGGTTGGACGCTTCCACCAAGCAAAAAAAAAACCAATTATGCGACGTCTACTTGTGATTCTGCATCTAAACACCATCACATTCAACGTGTCTGCTATACCTTGGGCGGGGGAGGCTCAAACAGCCACTCCTCGTCGTCTTGGGCGCCCTCCAAACTGTCCACCACTTTGGGCGGGCTGAACTCCGGCACCTTTTTGAGGAGGGACAAAAAAAGGCAATGTTTTTTTTTTCTTTTTAAGTGTCTTTAAGAAAAGGGAATAAGATTACTTGTCTTTTTTTCTACGGGAACAGTTGCACCCCGACCCACCACTACTACTACTATGTTTTTTACCCCCTGGCATGCACCTTGAGCTTCTCCTTCTTCTGCTTCTTCTCTCGCTGCTTCTCCTTCCTCTCCTTCTCCTTCTTCTTCCTCTCCTCCTTGTTCTTCTCCTTCTTCCTCTCCTCCTTGTTCTTCTCCTGTTTGGTCTCCTTTTTCTTCTGCATTTCCTGCTTCGTCTCCTTTGTCTCCCGCTTTATCTCCTGCTCTGTCCTCTTCTCCTGCTTCTTCTCCTCCTTCAGTACTTTTATCTCTTGCTTTTTCTGCTGGCCTTCCTTCTCCCCCTGCTCCATCTTCTTGGCCTCCTCCTCCTTCTTCTTCCTGGCCGCCTCCTTCGCCTTCCTCCTCTTCTGCCTCTCCTCCTTCTCCGACGCCTTCCTCTTCTTGGCCATGTCCGACAGCTGCACCTTTCCCTTGGCGGTGAAGCACGCCCCCGGGACCCCGCTGGCCGGCTTGACGCCCTTGTGGCCGAAGAGGAAGCACTCGAAGCGCGTCTTGCTCTTCTTGTCCGGCTTGGCCACGTGGAAGGCCCTGCAGCGCTTGGTGGCCAGGCACAGCTTGCCGCAGTCCTCGATGGTCTGGTGTCCCTTCACCACCGGCCACTTGCCCTTCTGCCAGTCCAGGCCTCTGCGAAAAGGGGAGTGGGGGGAAGAGTTCTCTCGGGAGTTTAGTGATCTTACCAAGGAATTATCATGCATCCATTGGTTACTTTATGTAGGTACATGTTGTGCTGCACCTTGCCTACTGTAGTGCAAATGCATACCTGCACGCTCCCCTCCCCAGCAGCTTGACCTCGATGTTTCCCTCCAGGTCGGCCGGGTCGATCTCCTCCTCGTTGTCCTCGTCCACCATGAGGTGGCAGGCGGCCGGGTGAGGGGAGGCTCGCGCCGCCGGGACCACCCTGGTGTGGCCGTAGAGCAGGCAGTTGGGCGCCTTGTGCTTCCGCCTGCTCACGACCAGGTCGAAGGCGGTGCAGCCGTGGCTCTTCTGGCAGGCCTGAGGAATACGTGCTCATTTTTCATATTGAGCACTACCATGAGATCATGAGAGTAGCAACATTGCTCACCCTGAAGCACGCCTCCACGTTCCTCTTGCCCACGTCCTTGGGCCAGTGTTTGCTGGCCCACTTGGGACCCCTGCACATGCCCTCGCCGAGGATGGTGTGCGAGTCCTTCGGCCTCATCCCCTCGTGCCTCAGCTGCTCCACCTTCTCCACCGGCAGGTACGCCTTGGCCGCCCTGGCCGCCTTCTTCAGGTGCTTCTCTTGCACCCCCTTGATGGAGAAGCACTTGCCCGGGGTGGCGCTGGCCGGGTGCACATGGTGGTGGTGGTAGAGCCAGCACCGCAACTTTGCAGGGTTTCCTATGTGTCAGTTTGTCATACAGATGAGCGAACTGGCACACTTTGTAGCCCAAAAATTTTGCAATTCTTGCATGTTTTGCAAGTGCCTTTTTAACACCGAAAATGTTTGGTAAAATACATGTATTTTTTTAAAACTTTCGGCATGCCGAAAGTCCTCCAGAAGAGATGGCAACTCTTCAAATTGCAGATAGATCGCTGGAGTGAAGGTACCTTTTGACGGGTGCGACACGTCGAAGGCCCTGCAGCCGGTCTTCCCCCCGCACAGGTCCGCGCACTCCTGGAAGGTGACGAACCCTCTGTCCCTGGGCCAGCCGTGGCTCGCCCAGCCCTCGCCCCTGCAAGCTCCCTTTCCAAGGAACTTGAAGGGAGTGTTCTCTGCATGGTCAAGAGATGGCACATGGTCAAGAGATGGCACATGATACCTTGGCAAGCCTCTAGTTAGTAGCTCTCAGCACAAAAAAAGAGATTTGTTACTTCTTGGCGGCTCCTCCACGTCCTCCTCCTCCTCCTCCCAGTAGTCGTCGTCTTGGTCGCCTCTGGCTTCTTCATCGCGATCGCCCAAGGTGAAGCATTCTCCTTTCACCCCGGAAGCTGGTGCTACCTGCAAAGTTGTCTCAAAAATAGCGAAAAAAAATTTTTGGGAAAACTGGAAGCGCTCACGCACGTTTCTGTGTCCGTAGAGGGCGCAGTTTCCCGAGTCGTTCCTCCCGTGCATCTCGCTCAGGTCGAAGGCCAGGCACCTCCTCCTGGTGGCGCACTCCCTGGCGCAGTCCTTGATCATCTTCGGCCCGAGCTCGATGGGCCAGACCCGGGCGGCCCAGTCGGGACCGCGGCACCGGCCCTTGCCCAGGTGGATGATCCTGGGCATCTTGTCTGAGATCAGGGAAAGAAGAGAAAAAAGAAGTAAATGTCTCAACTTGCACTTTTCCACATCTCTTGGAAGACTGTCACTGTCCCTTTTTTGTTCACCTATCTTCTCCACTTTTGGCAGTTCGTCCAGTTCCGCCAGTTTGTCGTCATCCATCCCGTAGCAGTATCCTCCCATTCTCTCGACGTTAATGACCCTATCATTGATTGTTTGAAAAAAAAAATGATTAATCAATTATTGATTGACAAAAGTGCCGTCTTTCTCCAAACTTCTCCAAACTTTGCTGAGAGCCTCGACCCACCTCCTGTGGGCGAAGAGAAGGCACTCCACGAGCCCGTCGTGGTCGACGTCCGGCCTGAGCACGTGGACGGCGCGGCAGTCCGGGTGGTCGACGCAGCGGACGGCGCACTCGTCCAGGGTGACGCGCCCGAGGAAGATCGGCCAGCCCTTCGGGGTGTCCCAGCCCTCGCCGCGGCACCCGCCGGGACCGACCAGGTTCAGGAAGTGACCATGGTCTTGGGCAGAGAAAAAGTATAGGGAGATTAGTTTTAGGGCAACTGACAATGTCAAACACTTGGGCTGGCGACCAGCAGCACCAACATTGCATACGTGGCACTACTACCGGTACACTTCTGCTGTACTCACAAGGCTTGTGGGGGTCTGCCATGACCAGCTCGTGTCGGGTGCCCTGCTTTCTCAGCTTGGGCGGTGGATGGGAGTTGTCCACGTGGGCCTCCGGGGGCGGCGGCCGCTCCTTCTTCTTCCGGGCCCTCCTCCGGGCCTTCTTGGCGGCCTTCGTCTCGTGGCGCGGGACCTGCTTCTTCCCGGTCGGGTTAATAGCGGCGTGGTGGCCTTCCGCCGTTGGGTTGCCCTTAGGGTCGACCTGGGGACCGCCCTTCTTGGACTCCTCGGCCTTGGCGGGGTTGTCCCCCTTGCCGTCTGCCTTTCCAGGGTTGTTGCCTTTCCCGGGATTACCCTTTCCAGGGTTGACCTTGGGGCTGCCAGGGTTGTCCTTGGCATCGCCATGGGGATTGTGATCGCCACTCCTCTTTGGATTGCCATCTTTGTTGGTGTCGTCGGCAGCGTCCCTCTTTCTCCTGCGTCCTCCTCCTCCTCCTCCTCCTCCTCCTCCTCCTGCCGCTGCCTTTCGAGCCTCCTTTGCCGCCTCCTCCTTCGCCTCCCTCAGCTTCAGCCTCTTCTCCAACTTCTTGGCCTGTACGCGCTCCTCAATCTCGTCGTTCTTATCTGGAAAAAAATGGGAAAGCAGAGGAAAGGAGCGTGACCTTTCTTTCTCTTTTTTGTGACTTCGATCTCCGGCTCTTCTTTCCGGATTCTCGTGAGAGATTAGCATCTCCCGGAAAACAAAGAAGTCGCTATTCTCTCTCTCTCTCTCTGTCCTCCCTTCCCCCCCTCTACCGCATCCCGACCCCCGCGCAGTTTAGAAACAGTCGAATTCACCTGGTCAGTTCGGCTCAACTCGGCCCTGGCCTTACCTCTGATTCCTCCTCCTCCTCCTCCTCCTCTCCAACCTTCCCTCAATCCTCCTTTTCTTTCCTCCGCTCCTCCTCCCACTCCTCTCCAACCTTCCCTCAATCCTCCTCCTTTTCTTTCCTCCGCTCCTCCTCCCACTCCTCCTTTTCTTTCCTCTGCTCCTCCTCCCACTCCTCCTCTCCAACCTTCCCTCAATCCTCCTTTTTCTTTTCCTTCCTCTGCTCCTCCTCCCACTCCTCTTTTCCAACCTTCCCTCAATCCTCTTCCTTTTCCTTCCTCTGCTCCTCCTCCCACCCCCACTTGCTTCTCCTTCTCCTCCTCCTTTTCCTTGTTCTGCTTGCAGGCCCGCTCTATGAACTTTTTGCACTGTTCCTCCGTTGGACCCTCCTCCTCCTCCTCCTCTTCCTCCGCCGAACCTGTGTGTGAAAAATAGTAGGAGATACCTCCTCTCATTTTTTACGTCCCACTGTTGGATTTTTTTATGGTCAAACAAAGGAAAAGGAGGAGGAGGAAGCAGATCGTTTCTCAATCAAGGTGAAGATTGAAATGATGCGACTTCGGACCCAGTTATAAAATAACGTGGATTTTTTTTTTGCTTTGCAACACGAGATACATTTAACGGACCGTCGACTGCTGCTTCTTTTTTTTTTTTTTTTTTTTTTTTTTGCCTGGAGAGATTTGCCTCCGCTTGACAAACTTGGGTGGCGAACATGTACTGCAGTAGTAGTAGTAGTAGTAATAGGCAAGCTAGTAGCATATGATCTTTCGGGAAGAGGAGGAGAGATGGGGGAAAGAGACAGCTATGAAGGATCAGATGCGAAAAGGCAGACTCGAATTGGGAGGCAGGCTTGAATATCTCCTTTGAACTTTTACCTACACGCAGGTTTGCAGATTTGAGACTCGAAAACTCAAGAATTTTTTTTAGGGGGGAGGGAAACTAGCCATAGTGTTGCAGGTAGGACATAGTACTACTGTAGGTAGTACAAGTCGATCAGTGCCCCATCCTTTAAAGTCTTTGTCCTTCTTCCCCCCCCCCTCCTCCCCTCACACGACGACGACCCATCATGCCTCACTTGCTCCGACCGATTGCTCTCCCTCCCTTCCTCCTGAGTCTGCCTTCCCCCCCCCCCCCGACCTCCCAACTTGCAAGACGGACGGAATTTTCTTGTCAGGCCGATATTCACGCAGGAAGACGAACTTCTTCCCACCCACCCACCCGTCCCACCCGCCCCTCCCTCCACCACGTTCCTGTCCCTCCCACCCTCCTCCTGCTCTCTCTCTCTCTCTCTCCTCCTTTTCCTGCTGCTACCTACTTTACAGTAGACCTCCACTATACAGGCTTTGTAAAAAAAAATGCTATTACTAACACAAATAATTTCTAACTTGCATTTCTTTCTAAAGCTAGAGCAAAAAAAATACTCTTCCTTTACTGACTGCAGATTTTGCTACTATAGTGCTATTTCGGAGTCCCGACTGTACCCCTACTAGATTTGCCCCAAATAAAAGTCACCTGAACCGTTGCCTCCCCTCCCCCCGTTACTTTTTGTGCTCTTCTCTCTCTTCCGCGGCCTCGGACGCCGTCTTCTCCGTCAAATTGTACGGTAACCCTCCCCTCCCCTCCTACCTAGGTAGTAGTAGGTATAGTGTGGACTCGCAGAAACGACCCATTACCCCTTTTTTACGCATAACTTCCCATATGCTCTCTCTCTTTTTTTTTTTTTTTTGCCGCATAAGATATTCGCTACCTACCGCACCTATAGATGTAGTATTTTTTTTTTTGGCCTTTGAGAAAAGAAATTGCTTTCCCCCACTTCAGGAAAGTTTTATTTTGCGCGATTCTCAAGCGGTGCACTTTTTCCCCCTCGGACTTTTTATCCGCGGTGGAAAAAAAAAAAAGGTCAAGTGACTAGGGGTCAGGAGCTTTTTTTTTGGCCCTGAAGTTAAGTGACCGCGATAGGTGGATTTTGGAGGACAAAGAGGCATCATAAAGTATGCTCGTGTAAGGAAGGGAGGGAGGGAGCGAGGGGGGGGGTGCATTTTTTTTGAAGGGGGGAGGGGGGGAGGGAGCAAAGACGATTAACGGAAGGAGGCACGAGGTGAAGTTAATGGAAGGAAGCGGGATGACATAAGGAGGAAGTTGAAGCAGGAGGAAGAGAAGAAGATATGCGACGAAAAGGCGAGAGGAGGAGGAGGAGGAGGAGGAGGAGGAGGAGGAGGAGGAGGAGGAGGAGGAGGAGGAGGAGGAGGAGAAATAAATTCGGTAGCGTTGACAGGTAGTACTACGCAGCAGAGTGGGATGCAATTTTTTTTTGTGGACGCAACAATAAATGTCTCTCCTCTCTCCGAATTCGATGCCACCGAGGAAGTTCCTGAAGCAGCCAAGTGAATGGGAAAAATCGAGATGGACAACAACCAACCAAGAAAAAAAGAGAAAAGGAACTCAGGGACATGGTTAAGGTCATACTACTACTACTGGGTGCTATCAATGATTTTTTTTTTTGCTTGATTCCCCCCTCCCTCACACACCCCCGCCCACGTACCTATTCCCACTCCGTTCCCTTCGATCCCGTAGCACTTCCCTCCCATGGCGACGGCCGGGGAGACCTTGCCGTGTCCGTACAGGGCGCACTGGCCGGCCTTCAGGTGGAAGGCCCTGCAGCCCCTGGTGGTCCTGCAGGCCCTGCAGCAGGCCTCCCTGCTCAGCAGGCCCATCTGCTGCCTGGGCCAACCGCCTGCGTTCCATCCCGCCCCGCCGCAGCCTCCCTCACCTAGCAAGACGCAATCTGCTGGATGGAAAAGGGGGGGGGGAGGGAGGGGAGGGGGAAGAATTTGGGACTGTACTGAATTAGTTCTGCGATTCTCATCCTTTTTTTTTAGTAGTCCTACCGCACGGAAAACGCCATTAGGTCCCCACATGCAAGAACGGTCTAGGCCAGTGGTCCTCAACCTATGTAGGTAGTACGGGTTGCGACCCAAAAAAAAAAATGGGCGGTGAGGCTTTTCTAAATGGGTCGCTGGAGAGCTTGGACAGAACAGTTATACTTTAGATAGGGTATAGTATTAGGTGGGTTGCGTGATGCTCTGGGTGGGGTGGGGGGCTCACGAAGTAGGATGTGGTGGTCATAAAGTGGGTCCGCAGTCTGAAAAGGTTGAGAACCACTGGTCCAGGGCAAAAGGGAACGGGTGCCTACTTCTATGTGCAAGTACTACAGTAATATGCCGTCTCCCACCAAACAGCTGATGGCGCTGCTTTTAAACAGGTGTCTCTAATGACGATACATATCGTGTACTACGTACAATACTGTACAGTATACCAACATGTATTGATGCATCCAAAAAATTCTTTGTAGGCAGAACCAGTAGTTGCGTGAAAAGGATGCTGGTCTTTGCCAACAAAGAGTTTAAAGTAGCCGTGTGTTACACATCCAGAAAGTGTTGATGTAGTATGCATAAATCCTTTGTAGTCGAACCCATAACGGATGCTGGTACCAGGGATCCCTGGTACCAGTTTAGAACAACGAACTTGTGGTGCTTTTTTTTTTCATTGGTTGGGATGCTGTTATGTGTTTAGCTTGTGGTGCCAAGTCTTCAGACATGCTGTAGTAGTAGCAGTAGTAGTAGTAGTAGAGCTTGAACTCGCTCGTGCCGGCCACACACCCACAAGAGAACCAATCCCATTTCACTGGCGGTTACACTGCTGGAAAGTCAAAAGTTTTTTTTTAATCTCCTCTCACCCGATCTTTTGGCCTCCGCCTCCAGCGCCAGCAGCGCCACCGCCACCACCAGCGCCACGAGTGTCAGCGCCAACAGCGTCGTCGACGACGGCGGCGACGACGTCCACGGCCAGGAGGAAGTCCTCCTCCTCCCCGCCCGCCTCCTCCCCGGAGACTGTGACGGTGGCGGCGGAGACTCCATGCTCATCCTCCTCCTCCTCCTCCTCGTTCCTCTTCTTTCCTTGCTGCCTCCTCCCTCCTCCTCCCCCCAATCTGTCTCTTCCTCACTCCTGTGTCCTCCCCGTGTCCCTCTCTCTCCCGCAGCGTGCTTGGCTTTTCTTTTTCTTCCTTCCTCCTTCTTCGACCGCTGTTCGATCCCACATCCCTGCTTCTTTCCGTTGGGAAGAAGAGGTGGTGGTGTTGGGGGGGGGGGGGAGATTTTGCAGCCTCCCCTGCCTGCTGCTGCTTTCCCTCTACCCCCCACCCCCCTCCTCCGAGCATTTGTCGAATTGGAATTCGCCTCCCCCCCCCTCCTCGCGTGAAAGCATTTTTTTTTGTAAATTAACAGATGAACGTTAGAGGCTACTTACTGTGACTGCACTTTGAAAAGAATTGTGATCCCTTGCGACATCTCCAACTTAGCATCCGTCTCGATTGGTGAATTCCAAGCCCCCCCGCATCTGCATAGGTCTTGTGGGGGGGGGGGGGGGGTGGCACCAGCCCCCGCCCCCACAATAATAACCCCTACAAGGTGCAACAAATAATCCACTTCAAAGGTAACCCCAGGCCCCCCAACAAAAATTAATTATTTTACTTTAAATTTTA
>JAAUYM010081307.1_pt1 | contig 13940 bp, 8 predicted proteins | sample 7278001 | NCBI WGS metagenome assembly JAAUYM01 (sample SAMN14350224, study PRJNA611818) | marine sediment metagenome | isolation source: surface marine sediment (1.8m) | place: French Polynesia: Moorea | collected 2018-08
CCCCCCCCCCCCCCCCCCCCCCACCCCCCCCCCCCCCCCCCCCCACCCGGGCGGCCCCCGCGGCGCAGAAAGAGAGAACGAGAGAAAACTCAGAGGGCGGTCTGCCTTTCTCATCTCTCTCCTTCTCTTCCTCCTCCTTTTTCTCGGAGATGAATGGGAGTTATGATAATGGGCGGAGAAGCAGGAGGAGGAGGAGGAGGAGGAGGGGCTTTTTTTTGCTGCTGCTGTTGGGTGGCCCCTCAGGGCGTCTGCGGAGGCGGCGGGCAGAGTAGGAGGAAGAGAAGAAGAGGATAATGAGCATGACCGAACACTACTGGGGATCTCTGATGGTGATGACGATGCTCAGTCTGGAGGAGAGAGAGGAGGTATGGGGAGGGGACAAAAAAGCACCCTTTTTATTGAGATCTCACTTTCGAAAGAAAATGCTTTTACAGTATTGGAGACTGTTGGATAACTTTTTTTTTCTGCCCATCCAATATCCTCTTTCGTGATGTTGCGACTTCCTTTTCCATCTGATCTCGTTTCCTTTCGACTTGCTGACTCGTGGGAAAAAAAGGGAGTTAAATTCTATGATTTTAAAAGTCCTTCCTTCCTTCCTCCCTCCCGCCCCTTTGAATCTCCGTGTTTGCAGAGAAAACTCTCTCCAAACAAGAAGACGACTGAGGAACAGAGAGTGAGGAGACGATTATTTGATAAAGAACTTTACAGACTTTACAGAAATCATCACGTATCTCACTCCTCCTCCTCCCCCCCCCAAAAAAAAAAATTTAAAAATCTTGTACGTATAAAAACCCGTTCCCTGCGTTTGTGCATACTCCTTCTTCCACCCAAAAAGCACGGTCCACAAAAGCATTTTTCGCATTAGCAGTTTTTTTTTCCTCTTTCCTCTTTCCTCTTCTGTTCATTTCTGTGGAAGTTTGAATTAGGACCTTTTATGCAGGAGCGCGTGGCTTCCAGGGAAGGGAGGATTGTTGAAGGAAGGAGGAGGAGGGAGGAAGGTGTTTCCATCGGGGCAGCAAAATGTTTTCTACGCCCACACCTTCAGAATGGAAGGGAGGGAGGAAGGCAAATCTATAATTCATGAAAAAAAACGCTTTGCTTCGTGTGTGTGTGTGTTGGGAAGGGGGAGGGAGAGGAGGGGAGGTACCAAAAAAAAACCGTGGTCCTGAGCGCGTGCAGAATTCTCTCTCTCTCTCTCTCTTCTGATGAAAGAAAAAGTTTTTTATCCGCTCCCGCCTAACGGACGCCTTCCATTCGCCCCTAACCTTAAATGGACATGTATCAATGTCCATCTCTCTTTGTCCGTTACAGCATTTTATTTTCCCAAAAATTCGGACCTGAAGTGCCAACAGAAGAGAAGAGAAGAGGGAGTGCACAGGCTCTTCAAAAAAAAAACCCCTCCTCCCTCTCAATATGGCACCTGTAAGCACACACACACACACATGAGCTTCAAAAAAGCGGACTGACAAGCGGGGGATACAATGGGGGGGATAGAGAGGGAGGAGGAGGACGAGATATTATTATTGTGTTGGTACATGGTAGTCATGTGAGAAAATCCCCACTTAGCTTCCACCTGCCCCCCGTCTCTCCTTCCCCAGGGATGCCAAGTTGAGGCTTTTCTGAACCAGAAAAGAAATAAGAAATATTCCATTTTTATAAAAGCAATAAAATTGTTTTCTAAAAATTATTTTCTTTTGTCGTTGTCTAACTATTTTCTGTCTGGCTTATTTTGGAAACATTGTCTGGTTTTTTTTTCGAGAATTTGCGGACCTGGCAACCCTGTTGCAGAGAGAGGAAGAAGGCAGGCGAGGAGAAAAATATGTTTAAAGGACCGTCAAACGGGTCAATATTTTTCTCTCCTCCCCCCCACCTTCCTCTCCTTTCCTCCCAGCCAAATTATCATCATGTCTTGTTCAGTTGCACATGCCGATTTCCCACATCAAGCGCTGCTGCTTTCCTCATATTCCAATGGTGGTGTGCGAAAAAAAAAGCTAAACTGACATCCTCTCTTGTTCGGCTGACGACCAGAAAAAAAGGGGGGGAAATTATGCAAGATTTTTCTACGCACATACGCACACGCACATGACTCTTTTCTTCTCCCTCCTCTCCTCCTGCCACCTTGTTGACTAATGAACCCAGCTCACACAAAGTCATTACTTTCAGTTTCCACTTGAGCAAAAAAAAAAAAAAAAACCAGTAAAACAGAACTAGAACAGTATGCATTTCCCTTCTTGGTACGATTGTCCAGTTGCCAGACCTCAAATTATCTCTTGACGTCCAAAACATCAGTCCCATCTTCTTCTTCCTCTCCCCTCCCCTTTCCTTCCTACTCCGCAAAAAAAGGAGGAGGCAGATCCATCAAAATACAATAATGTTCCTTCTCCCCACGCTCTCATTTTTTTTCTGAGGGGGGGGGGGTAGAAGAAAAAGAATTCATTGCTGGAGCAAATGACGCTCGCTAGCTCAGTGCGATTTCTCACAATTTTCCTAAGCGGTTTTTTTTCCTTTTTTTGGCTCCGCTGTGAAAGGGAGAAGGAGGAGGAAGGGGCCACCAACCGTGAGGAGAGCCTTTTTGGCGGCATATGGGATATGTGATCTCCCAAAGAGAGAGAGAGAGAGAAAGAGAGGACGTAACTCATGCCTCCTCCTCTGCCATTTCCCACTGGCTCCTCCTCCTCCTCCTCCTCCTCTTTCTTCCTCTTTGCTCCAATTTCTCTATTCATCTCTCTGGAAGTCAGTCATCACAGTAATGTCTCTCTTCTTCTTCCTCCTCCTCCTTCCAGCAAAAAAAAACTGACCGCACATGCGACTACTTTTTTGCCTGAATGGCCCTGTGTGAGCCATGGATCCTCTTCTTCCCCCCTTCCCCCCCCCCGCCCGAGGCTGTTCGTCCTCTCCTCTCCCTCCTGCTGTTGCTCAGAAAATCTTATTCAGAGTTGTGTTTTTTTTCCTTCTCTGGAGAGGTCTGCTTCACTTTCCCCTCCTTTTTTCGGAAAGAAAAAAAATCCTGGGATAAGGTGAATAATGGCTCCCTTTTCCACGGGGGTTGTTCCATTAGTACAAAATTTTCACCTTCCTCCCCTCCCCCTCCAACTTCCTCTTTTCGAACTTCAAACGGTTTTTTTTCTTCCTTCTTCTCTGTCTCATCAGGAGGATCTTCCGACTGAACAGTGAAATTTCAATAAAATAAACTTAGCTTGTGATGACCAATTCGTCACTACTACAGAGACAGAGGCTTTGATAAAGCGGATTGCATCAATACAGTAAACTTTTTTTCTTGCTGACCGATCCAGTTAACTACTTCTTGCAGTTCTACGTTAATAAAAAGAATCCTGACCGTAGTCGTGGCCAGAGTCTGCGGTCAAAAGGAGTTTCTCCTCCTCCTCCTCCTCCTCCTCTTCCTCCATCCCAATTTTCACTGCATGTGTGTGTGTGTGTCAAAGTTTGCGCCAGAGAAAAGTGGCTAGAACTTCCCTCCCAAAGAAAGAAAGGGGCTAGTCCACTTCCTCCTGGCGTAACCGCAGCAAACTGCCCCGATGCATTTAGGGCAGGGCTTCCCTACCTTTCTCAGTTCATGTATCACTTGTGTATCACATCACTTCCACCAGATTAGAGCATTTGGCGTACCACTTTGGTGCTAAAAATATCACACACATTACTCCCCGACTGTGGCGTGCCACCACGGAAAGTGGCTGGGAACCGCTGATTTAAGAAGAACTCGACACACACGCATGCTGGTGCTGTGGATGTGGAAAGAGGAAGAGAAACTCTGACCGGATTTCCTCCCTTCCCTTTCCCTTCCACCCTACCAATGTCAACTTCTCTCTTTCATTCTACCCCTCTCCCCTTCTCTCAACTGCCTACTTAGCAAAGCACCGCGAAGATTTTTTGGCGAAAGAAGAGAGAGAGAGAGAGAGAGAAAGGATGTTTGTACAGGAAGGGATGGTTACCTGGAAGGGATTAGAGCGGCCGAAGACGAAAGGCGAAGCCACCACCACCAAAGCAAATCTTTAGTCATCCTCCTCCTCCTCCTCTTCTTCCTTCTTTTTCCTTTTTTTCCGAGGAGGAGGAGACGACTGCCCACATCACATCCTGCACGCAGATACCGATTTTTTTTTCCTTCTTCCGAAGAACTCAGTGATGCGGAGGAAGGGAGGGAAAATAGACTGTTGATGATGATGATGATTTGGTCGTCGATGCATGCGGCGTGAGAGGGTGAAATTGTCTTCGTAAACGTGGCGTGAAAATTTTTTCAGAAAGGTAAGGTGAGGGGAGGGGGGGAGGGAGGGGGGGCAAGCGCCGGTTTGACGGATGGCGGCAATAATAACGCCATCCAACGAACTTGGCGGCAGAGGGGGGGAGGGGAGGGGGAAATCAATGCGAGATGAAAGACAGAAGTTTCGGATGCATCCAGGTTTTTTTTTCCTCCTCCTTCCATTATTACATGCTTCAGCGGTTGGGAACTCTAGTCGGGAGGACCACCTGCCCTGCCTGCACTGCATTGGAAACTTGGTGTGTGAATCGACACCAGGCCAAATTTTGTTTTTGTTGTGGTACCTACTAGTTACTACTACGATCAGGAAAAAGAAAAGGGAGAGGAAAGCGCGTCCTTTCTGTCATATGTAATATATGCGAAAGCGGTGTGTGTGTAAAGCTCCGCATTGATGTGCAGTAACTAATGTTTCTTTCTTTTTCGCTTCAATTGCAGGTGTGACAGCGGGGAGAGATTTCCTCTTTCTTCTTCTTTTGGTTCCGATGCCCAATTGCCGTCTCCGATGCACGAGATGCAGATAATCGCCCAGCAGGCTGCAGCCATGGACAGGTTGAACCCGCTGGCCATCAGATCGGGGCTCATGAGTAAGTACAAGCACGCAGTTATCTGCTTTGCAAGTAGACAATAAATTGCAATTTATCTATGCTTCTTCTCTCTCTTTCTAGGTCCCTACCTGAACGGCCACCTGAGCCTTCCTGGCTCTGCTGCTGCGGCCGCCGCCGCGGCAGCAGCCGCGGCAGCCGCAGCCGCAGCGGCGTCTTCGCCTTCTTCTTCCAACCCGCCGCCTTCCTCCGCCTCCGCCCCCACGGCGTCCGCCCGCCACCACCGCACCTCCCCGGCCCTGAGCAACAGGTCGAGCGCGGAGGGCGAGGAGGACGCGGCCTCCTCCTCCGCCGAGGCCGCCGCCGTCTCTTCTCCCGCCGCCAGCAGCACCAAGTCCAGCGGCAGCGTCGGCGGCGGCAGGAACACCGGGGGAGGCGGAGGAAGCAGGGGAGGGATGCAGCAGCAATATCAGTGTCCCCTCTGCCAGGAGACGCTCCCCTCCCAGAAGGAGTTCACCACCCACATTAGGGCTCACAATGAGGTGAAGCCACACCCAGATCCCAATGATCCCACTGGACAGGCCAAGGTCTACTACTGCTGCCTGTGTGGCAAGATGCTCTCCTCCTTTAGTTCTCTGGACCGCCACATGCTGGTGCACTCAGGGGAGAGGCCCTTCTCGTGCCAGCTCTGTGGCCAGACCTTCACTACCAATGGCAACATGCACAGGCACAAAAGAACGCATGGCAACAGGGATTCCCATGAGAGCGATGCCAGCAGCGGAGGAAGCTCCGGAGGCCACAAAAGGGTTGGGAGAAAGAGGAAGGTGAGCCTTGAACAGCAGCAGCAGCAACAGCAGCCTTCTCCGCACCAACTGCGACAGTCCTATGACCTCCCAGCCAAGCGCGCCACTCCGGAGCCTCAGGTGTTGAGCACTAGAGAAGGTGGCGACAGCGGCAGCGATCTCCTCCAGCTCCCCGGCAGCTACCGGTGCCCTACCTGCGCTGAGAGCTTCTTCTCCGAAATCTCCCTGGAGACACACGTGGCAGCTGCCCACCCAGGCAAGGACGTCCGCTGCGACGAGTGCACGCTCTCCTTCCCTGCCTACAACTACCTGAAGTTGCACAAGAACATCTACCACCACAAGTCGTCTTTGTCCTCATCCTCATCCTCGGCTGCTGCGGCCGCTGCCGCCGCCTTTGCCAGCAGCTTTCCCTCCCTCTCCGCCCTCAGCTCCATCTCCTCCATGGCCTCACTCAGTGCACTCAAGGAGCAGCAGCAGGAGAAAGAGGTTGTGGCAACAACAGCCAAGAGTAGGAAGAAGGAGGAGGAGCCCATACTCGATCTCTCACCTGCCAAGACCCCGACTTCAAAGTCCCAACAGCAACAGCTACCCAAGCTGCCTGACATTGGCAGCGTCGCCCCTGCCACCAGCCTGGACCAGGTGTCGATTGCGGACTCCATGGAGACTGACGAGAATGAAGGCCTCCTCAGAGACATGAAGCTGAAGGGGGAGTTTCCCTGTCGCCTCTGCCCAGCTGTCTACCCCAACCTGAGGGCTCTCAAGGGGCACAACAAGGAGCACTGGGACAAGCCTCCCTACGTCTGCAACGTGGCTCAGTGCACCTACTCCAGCAGTGACAAGGGCACTCTTGCTAGGCACATGCGCATCCACACTGGTGACAAGCCCTTCGAGTGCAAGGAGTGCAATTTTGGGTTTACCACCAAGGCCAACTGTGAGAGGCACGTCAAGAACAAGCACAACAAAAACTCCAGGACCGACGTCAGGGACTCCATCATGGTCCATGAGGGCGAAGACCTGTCCAAGGACCACAGTGACGAGTCACTGCACTTCTCCCCCGTGAGGAGTGCCAGCGTCGGAGCCACCACCAAGAAAAAAGAGGTGGCAGAAGGAAGCAAGGCCAACGGGATCGGGGCGAAACCGTCCTCTCTCTTTGCCCCCTACCATGCTTCCCTCTACAGAAACATCGCGGAGGCGGAGGAGAAGAGAGAGCAGGAGGCGGCGACCGAGCATCAGCAGCAATCCGCGAACGGAGATTCTCCCCTAGATCTCAGCAGAGCCGTGGCAACCAGACCTGCCAAGGAGGAGAAGATTTCCTCGGCCAAGTCCGGCTACGAGGCTCTGATCAACTCCACCTTGCCTGCAACATCGGCAGTTCCAACGAGCACGACTGCGTCCGCCGCCTCTGCCGCCAACCCGTTCCTCCAGGCTGCCGCGCTCTCCCCGCTGGCCGGCCAGGTCCCCCTGCCCTTCCTCTTCCAGCACCTGGCTGCGGCCGCTACGGCCGCCGGCGGAAACATGGACCTGGCTGCGTACATGCTGGCCGCACAGCAGGAGGTGATCCGCCGACAGAGAGAGGCTGTGGTGCAGCAGAGCCTGGCGGCCCAGGCGGCGCAGGCTGCGGCCGCAGCGGCATCTTCTTCCTCCTCTACGCCAAAGGATCCCGCCAGCTTCCTGCTCCACTTGAGCAATCTGCAGTCCAGCACGCCCTCGCAGAAACTCCCTTCCTCCTCTTCCACCTCCACTTCTCCCTCGCTGGCCAGCCCGAAGAAGGCCGCGACAGACGCGTCCGCAATTATCCACCAGGAGATGGAAGACGACAGCGACTACAAGATGGTGATCAAGAATGGCGTGCTCATGCGCAAGCAGAAGCAGAAGAGGTACCGCACGGAGAGGCCCTACGGGTGCGAGCAGTGCAACGCCAAGTTCACGCTCAGGTCCAACATGGAGCGACACGTCAAGCAGCAGCATCCCGAACTCTACTCCCGGCTCAGGCCGCTCGGCGGCGCGGAGAAGGAGGAGGAGGAGGAGGAAGAGGAGGAGAACTGGAACGGAGACGACGAGATGGCCGCTGATGAAGAGCAGGGGAAGGAGGTGGAGGAGGAAGACGAAGAAGAGCTTGTGGTCGACGACAACGAAGCATCATCCCAAAGAGGAGAGGAGAAAGAGGAAAAGAAGGTCGGAGAAGCACCAGAAGATGATTCTGGCGATTCTGACGGCGGATACCTTGACAACGAGGACGAGGTGGACAGCGATGAGTTCTCCGGATCGGAGGGAGGCGGAGGTGACAGAAAGATGAGCGCCTACTCGGCCGCCCCGCACAGGATCCCCTGCCCCTACTGTGACAGGAAGTTCCCCTGGACCTCCTCGCTGAACAGGCACATCCTGACCCACACGGGGGACAAGCCATACAAATGTGCCGAGTGCCCACTTTGGTTCACCACCAAGTCCAACTGCGACCGCCACCTGCTGAGAAAGCACGGCGACAACAACAATGAGAGAGAAGTAAAGAATGTGCCGGAGAGGCCCTTTAAGTGCCAGCTGTGCCCCTCCTCTACCTTCTCCTCGGAGGACAAGCTGAAGAGGCACCAGAGCGAGAAGCACTTTGCGAGCAAGGAGGAGGAGGAGCGGGAGGAGGAGGAGGGCAACAGTAGCGAGCAGCACAACAGCAGCAAGGAGTCTGTGACCAGCGAGAGCCCCTTCAAGTGTCACTTGTGCGAGGACAGCTTTGCCGAGCGGGCGGAGGCCGTGGCGCACCTGAAGAGCGCCCACACGGAAGACTACGACAACCTGGTGGCCAAGGGTGCCTTTGACGCCGACCTCTCCTCATCGTCTCCCCCGCCAAACTTTCAACAGCAGCAGCAACAGCAGCAGCAGCAGCAGCAGCAGCAGGAGGGCGAGGAGACCTTCGACCAGCTGCGCGGCCGCTTCCCCGACTACGTCAACCGCAAGGTGGTCTGTCTCTTCTGCATGCGCAAGTTCTGGTCGGCGGAGGACCTCCGGCGACACGTGCGCACCCACACGGGCGAGAGGCCGTACTCGTGCGACATCTGCAGAAGGAGGTTCACCCTCAAGCACTCCATGCTCAGGCACAGGAAGAAGCACGACTCGGGAGTCTCCAGCGGGGAGGGGGACGAGGGCAACAACGCCGGCGACAACAGCGACGACTGCGGCAGCGAGGCCTCCTCCGTCGAGTTCAGGCCCGTCGAGGCCACGGCCGCGGCCGCAGCAGCCGCGGACGCCTCCTCCTCCGCCGGGTCCGCCCTCGGCTCATCTCCTCCGGAGGAGTCTTCCTCCACAGTCGCCTCCTCCTCCTCCGCCTCCAAAAAGAGGGCCAACCTGATGGACAAGATCAACAAGCTCTCTTCCGCCATCGGCGGCGGCGACGGAGCCAAGAGTCCTTCCAGTGAATGATAAACTTCTTCCTCCCTCCCCCCTCCCTTTGTGTGATATGGATTTTTTTTTGAGGAAAATGTTCCTGCGCATATACTAGTACTCGTAGATTAATTTTCTTTTTTCCTTTGCGAGCCTTGTGGATCTCAGTATTTAAGAGAGAAAGCAAGAAAACTGTATTCTCTCTCTTTACTTCTCTCTCTGTAAATGAACTTTCCTGCTCTTTTGCCGTGGTAGTGCAAGATTTTTTTGTGTAAAAATGTGATTTTTTTGCGAAAAAAGAATTGTAGATAATCCTGTACATACAGAAAAAAAACAATTCTCTGTACTTCGACAACATTCCAAAAAAAAACCCGAGAAATTAGTAGTTCTAGTTTTGTAATTTTGTTTTTTTTTCCTTTTCGGTCACCTCCTGTCCTGTATGTCAGCCCTAGTCCGAATAAAAATTAGGATTTTGCCCGAAAATTACCCGCGTTTTTCGCTTCATTTGACACCGACGTGTACAGTAATGACGAGAAACTTTCATTCCGCGCGAGAAAGGAAAAGGAGAAAAAAAAATCAAACTTTCGTTCCCAAACGTCAACGTTCTTTTTTCTCCCTCCTGTTTTAATGTCAGCCATCCAGCCACAGCACAGCAGCGCAGTACACCAAGATTCATTAGCAGCCAGCGGGAGAGAGAGGTACCTGTTTGTTCAGATCCTACTCTCCATGCTCTCTGCTCTGCTCTGCTCTCCGGGATCCCGCTCTGTCCTGACCCCGCTCCATCCGCACACAGCATTCTTCACTTTCCCTGAAACTGCCTTGAGGGATCCAGTCTCATCCATCCCATCTATCTCATTGGGTGCCCCCACGCATACCTCAAGAGGGGTCGAATCCTCGCTGAAGGTCTAACCGTTCCTTGCTAGGCGCGTAACTAACCCTTTCGCCACGACAAAGACAATGCACAAAAAAGTGGTGAAGAAAATAAGGATTTTGACTCGTAAACGAGGATCCGACCCTTTTTTTTCGAACCGTGATAACGAGAGAGAGAGAGAGAGAGAATTTGAGGGTTCGAAGAAGGGGTGGGGCTGCCGAAACAGGGAGGGAGGGAGAGAGAGCAGCAATCACCAGTGCTGATCCCCTTTCTTCCTTCCTTCCATCCCCAACCTCTTTTACCCCACTTGTTGACTGCAGTTCCAGGATTCCTCCTCCTCCTCCTCTCTTTTGGAAGCAGCGGGGAGGAAGAATTCAGAATCTGTTTTTTCAGGGAGGGAGGGGAGAGAGGGGGGAAATTGGGAGGAAAAACGACTTTTTGGGAGACACCGCACTGAAGGGATTGGAGGAGGAGAAGGAGGAAGGGAGGTGAGGTCCATGCACGACTTTGTACTTAACCGGACGCGCAAGAATGGGAAGGAGGAGGAGGTCACAATAGGATTTGGCACACGCAGCATCCCTCCCCCCCCCCCCACCCCACCCAACAACGAGAGAAGCAACAAGGACTCTCTTCTCTTTCTTTTGAAAAAAAAAGGGAAAAAAGGAAAGTCAGGAGGATTTCACAGCGGGAGGGGGACCAGAGGGAGAGTTATCCTTGTTTTCAACTCTTGAAAAGCATCTCCTCCTCCCTCCTCCTCCCCTCTCCCTTTAACGAAAGAAAAGAAGGAGGGGGCAACAAAACAAGAAGAAAAAGGGGTTTGTTGGTGTCTTTTTTTCCCCCCCCGTCCGTTGGAAGAAGAAACTGGTGGCTGTTATCTGCTCTCTGTTGTAGTGCGAAATAAATAGGTAGGTGGAATTAGTAGAAGTGGGAGGAAGATAATGCTGGGAGGAAGGAGAGGATTTCGGGTGGAAGGAGGGAAGAGGATGAGAAAAACATCCCTTCCAGGAAAAGGATCTCTCTCTCTCTCTCTCTCCGCTTATCATCTCCCATGATTCCTCTCTCCTCAAGTACCTAAACGGATGGAAATGATAAGGGAGCATCGGGTTGCACCAGCCAAGATGAGAACGGCAAGAACTTTAGTTTTTTTTTAAAAAATTGTGCCACAGTCCCAGCCCGGTTAAGTGGAGATCGAATAAATATTAATCCTCTTTAAGTTGGAACAAGCATTCTAAAATGTACCTTTTATTGGACAAGTGGGAATCCCGGACAATTGTAAAAAAAAAGTCCTCTTTTTCTCACTTATAAGCGGGCTCGACTGTACTATGCACTCGGCATTATCCTCCACGGCACTTTTTTAAGAAATGAATTGGCTCCAATCCCTGCTGCCACGGCAGCCGGAGGAGACACCTCCCTCCCCTCCCGAACTTCCAATCAAGAAAGTGATCAAAAGAAGAGATTTTGCATTCCTCCTTCTTTTTGTGAGAAAGGAGAGAGGAGAGAGAGAGAGAGAATCGGAGGAATAAATCTCCTCTCCTCCTTGGTCTCCCCCCCCTCCTCGAAATAGACGCCACCTCCTCTTTCTCTTCCTCCTCCTCCTCCAATCCCTCCCCCCTTCTACCTGACATCGGCGTCGTTCAGCATCGAGAAAATGCTGAAAGTGGTTGTACTAACACAGTGAAACCTCGATAAACTAACGTTGATTTGGTAATTTCTTCAGCAATTCAAAATCTACGTACTTCTGATGACAAATGTTCTACTGCATGTTACTACAGCTATTGAATTGCATGCAAGAGCAAACATTTTGCTGCTGACCGACCACTTCCCTGTATCAAAGTACTACTGTACCGGTACGTACTCTACCTCATCCTACCTAGGTGAAGCGGCGTGGGTGGAGGCGGAGGCGGAGGAGGAGGATCTCTCAGGATGACGGCGAAAAGAAGATCTCTCTCTCTCTCCTGGAGAGGAGGAAAACTTGCCAGAATTAATCATTAGCAAAAGGTGTGCCACAATGAAACATTATTGCACTATCAGCATCACGACTGCGAAACTAATAAATGGGGCGTGGCGAAATTGTTGAATTGAAAAAAAAATTGAATGACTTTTACTATAAAAAGTAAGAGTGGGGACTCAATCAGACGCGCTGGCCACTCTTTCTCGATGGTTTCGCTCTGACGGCAGAAGAAGACACTTCCAGAGAAAATGGGCAGCTCCAACGGCGGTAAAATCAGGAGGAGGAAGAGGAGGAGGAGGAGGAGGAAAAAAGAGAGACTCTTCTCCTCCGTCAGACAGGAATGATAATTAACTGTTGCTCTCCTACAAAAGAGGGAAAATTTGAACGGGGAAAAGGAGAGAGAGAAGGCGAGCCAACCCTATTGATGATGACGGAGAGAAATTTTCAATAACCTTGGTGCAATTACGGAACACTTTTAGATTTTTGGGCTCAGGGTTTAACAGAATTTTTACATCGCTACTATCTGTTCAACTCTTGTGTCTTTGTGAAACGGTGAACTTTTTTTTCACGTTTAATTAAAAGGGATTGCTGATCAAGAAGAGGAGGCGGGCGAGAGATGTCCAGAAAAACGTCCATTAATGATCTGCGCCACAACCCGGCCCACCACTGCCAGGAAGAAGAAGAAGAAGAGGAAAAAAAGTTTCTCCAAAGCAGTTCCAACCACCAGCGGCCAACCAAGCACGTGGTTGGTATCCGTCGAGACTTTTATTGATGGATGAAGAGACCGCGGATTCCTCTTCCATTTTCGGAAGATGAAGAAAAGAGAGAGAGAGAGAGGCAAAGTTGAGAGGGAATGAGAGACAACGAATCAGTTTCGCCTCCTCCGCTAATCCGATCACCAAAAAAAGGTTCCTCCCCTCCCCTTCCTGCTCCTCCTCGTCCTCCTCGTACTAGTACCTAAATAAATAGTAGATCCCACTGCGGCCCCATTCTTATAATTAAAAACTTCTGCAAAAAGAAGGAAACGAAAGGGAAAGAAGATTCTTTTTTTTGTTGTTGTTATTGGATCTGGAAGCAATCTTGGTTCTTATAAACGCGAATCCTCCATTTCTACACCTTGGCCGGACTTCCACGCAGAGAGGATGTTTGTTATTGACATTCCCGCTTCCCTCCTCCTCCTCCTCCTCCTCCTCCTCCTATCTACTGCTCTCTTTCCGTTTGCGTTTGCCCGTCGTCGCCGCCTCCACCAAGAAGACTCCCTCCGATCTCTCGATATCTGCCATGCAAGCAAGCAAGCAACTCTCGCTTCGTCCGGGCTGCAGTTCCAATTTTCCGGGCCAGGCAATCATCATTTTCCCTTTGTCTTCACCTCCTCCTCCTCCTCCTCCTCCTCCTCCTCCTCCTCCTCCTCCTCTTCCTCCTCCCTTTTCCAATCTTACCTTTCCTCCCTCCCCTTCCCAAATCCGTGCTTTGCTGTGCGTGCGTGTGTGTACGCGCCTGCCAAAAAGTCCCCTCTCTTCTCTCCTCTGCCACAGGCACACAAGTGGCAGATAGATCACTTCCACGACGGCGCAAAATTTTCCTCCAGAGAAGAAGAGGCACCCACAAAGCCGTTTTGATGATGATGGCGGCACAATGACGATGATGCCAGCCAGCCCAGGCCAATCGAAGAAGAGAAGGAAGCTCCAAATTGCTGCCCCCCTTCCCCATCTCTTAACGTTCCTTTGCCTGCCGTTGCCTGCCTCCCTTTTTTTCATTCGAAAATCTCTGAGAATCTTTTGGTCCTTCTCCTCCCTCAGTGTTACCAGACAGGGTCAGCTCAAAAAATTGCAAGAAATCTCCTAAAAAGTCGCAAAAACAAAAGTTTGCAGAAAAATTCAAGGTGCAAATGCGTAAAAAGAAATGTGCATGCTGCGAAATTTCTGAAGGTGTGGCAACCCTGCCTCCTCCTCCTTAGTAGATGGGGGAAGAACGGAAACAGGCGCTGTTGATCTCCGGAGAAGAGGGTCTCTTTGACGAAAGTTATCATTATCTCCTCTTTCTCTCTCTCTCCTTCTTTTTGCTCCCACTGAGCATTTCTCCCGATTCAATTTCCCGATCTTTATATTCCTCCCCCTTCCTTCCTTCC
>JAAUYM010000636.1_pt1 | contig 13934 bp, 13 predicted proteins | sample 7278001 | NCBI WGS metagenome assembly JAAUYM01 (sample SAMN14350224, study PRJNA611818) | marine sediment metagenome | isolation source: surface marine sediment (1.8m) | place: French Polynesia: Moorea | collected 2018-08
ACGCTGAGGTAGGGATCAGACATAATTGAGACTAGAGCGACAATTTTACCTTGACATAACTCAGCGATACTTCTGAGGAAACACTAAGGTCTCCAATATTGGTCAGATAGTGGTAACTTTAGCCTCCTCTTACCACTACTGGCGATCTGGTGGTCCCCACGGGAGGCGCCATGGTGGTGGTGGGCATGGCTCTGGTGTTCCAGTGCCGCAGAGGGGTGGTGGTGATCTCGGGGTAGTCCGACCTGGTGACGGCGGGCACGTAGCCGGAGGTGGTCACCGCCGCGGGAGAGAAAACGACGGTCCTGGCGGTGGTGGTGGCGAGGCTGTTGGCGGGGGTGGCGGCAACGGAGTCAATCTTCCTCTTGGGCCTCTTGTCGTCGTCGTTGCCGTCGGAGCTGGAGGAGGAGGAGGGGCAGTTCCACCTGGGCGGGCGGCCAAAGTCGATGTTAAAGGGAGCTGTGGAAAGGTAGGTGCGGAACAAGAGAGACATTTGAAAGAATTCCAAATCACTCACACTACAGGTAGACCTGCATTCTTCCTGAAACATTCCAAGTCGTCACTGAACAGCAACAGCAACAGCAGCAGCAACAACAACAACAACAACAAACCTAAATTTGTATCCCGCTGCTTGCAACAAAAAAAAACCTGGAGTGTTTCGACCCCCTGAAACCCACCTTTGTTCTTGATCGGCTTGTTGGTCTTCCTCATCCTTGGGCTCTTGTATCCGATAGACCAGAAGACGCTCTGGCCGGACCCGTCCACCAGCACCGGGACGTCGTAGTCGTCGGAGGCCGACAGCGGCCTGAACAAGACAAAAATTTTGTTAGCTGAGTCGGTTTTTTACAACAGACGGCCTCCGTCAAATATATTTTATGCGCACCTCCTGACTGTGAGCATGGTGTAGTTGTCCCTGGACACCGAGTTGAGGAGCTCGACGTGCTTGGAGCCGCCCTGGAGGAGGAAGAAAGGACAGTAAGAAGGTGTGGAAGATCTCTTTTTTTTGGGGGGGGAGGGGCCAAAAATAACCAAACGTGAGAATAATACGTACCTACAGTATTTTATGCTATATTCATACTTTATATACTATTACGTCATATTACCGTGTACAGTATATTAATATTTTTTGGTGCGTGGACGTATGTTAGGGGTTGACGAAGGGGCGTTTTCACTCTGTATGTACGTAAGACATTTCACTCTTCCGATATCTTGTCTCCCAAGTCTGCCGCATACCTAGAAGTTGGTGTTTACCATGTGTTTTATTTATGAGACTGCGGGCCCATTTAAACAAACGGGTGCTAAAATTGTCTCTACTTGTCACAGAAGGAGAGCCTGATGCAACAACACATGATGTCCGTAGCAAGGAACGTCCTCCTCTCGCTGGGCCACCTCTTGTTCAGGTCGGCCATCGTCGGCCTCGTACTGGCGGTGCTGGTGCAGACCGGCCTCCAGGTCAGGAAGTACCTGAGCAACCAGAAGACCCTGGCCAGGACCAGCGAGTTCCACGACCAGCTCCACCTGCCGGCCATCAGCTTCTGCCTCGGGTTCGTCAAGGAGAAGGCCTCCGAGCTCCCGTGGCTGACGTTCGACAAGTTTGGCGAGGACGACGACAGCTTCCCGAGGTCGGCGGAGGCCGCGGAGGAGCTGTGGGAAGACATCACCCTCGACGCGGAGGAGCTGGGGGCCTCCGTCATGCACGTGGATCCCAGCGGCAGCGACCTCGTCACCCACGGGATAGCAAACGCGTCCAGGACGCCCGGGTACCGGCATCGGTGCCTGAGGATCGACGAGCGCGACACCCTGTCCGGCAAGTGCTACACGCTCCTCTGGCGGTGCCCCTTCGCCCGCGACGACTTCCTGCAGGTCAACCTGTTCGACGTCGAGCGGTTCTCGCAGTCGCGCCTGAGGCTGTTCTTCCACGACCCGCGGGACACCGCTGGCCTGAACGAGAACTTCTGGCACGCCCCGGCGGTCACCACCTCAGAGCTGTTCCTCAACGAGTTCACCGAGGTGATGCTGAGGAAGCAGGTGAGGAGGCACCGAACGTCCGGCGGATCCGAGGAGGGATACTTCCGGTGCGTGCAGGACATCGTCGCGCGGTGGGAGGACGACGCGCGGAGGTCCACCTCGCTCTGCCTCTTCCCCTCTTTCAGGAGCCTGCTGGGGAGGGTGACGGCGGAGCGGGGGCTCACGCCGCACTGCTCGACCGCCACCGGGTACCAGCAGAGCCTGGTGAGGGACATCTACCAGGTCCTGAACCGCACCTCCAGGTCCGCCTGCACCAGGCCCAGCGAGCAGGTCACCTACGCGACCACGCAGCAGTCCCAGATGGCCGTCATGAGGAAGGATCGGACGGTGGCCTTCGTCCGCTTCCAGACCATGGAGGTGCTGACGGAGGAGGAGTACGTCCTGCTGGACTTCCCGGCCATGCTGGCGGCCATCGGGGGCTTCGCGGGGATGACCCTGGGGTGGTCCATCAAGGACGTCTTCGGCGTCTTTCCCGCCATGGCGGAGACCGGCATCAGGTGGATCAAGAGTTCTCTCCGTTAGTGACAAAAGTTGCCACTTAAAGTGCGTCGAGTTATGTGTGCAAAATTTAAAGAAACTTTTTTCTGTCTCTCATGACATGAATCATGATCAATGAGACCTAGGTTGTACTGTTGGCAGTGTGCTCCATTTGTGATAAAAGTCACAATCCTTGCGATTTTGGACAGTACATGATGTTCAAATAATTTTGGGTCTAAAAAATAGTTTTATACTCGAACTTTTTATATGTAAAAAATAAGAAAAAAATAGACAAAGCGGCAAACTTTTTCTCAGCAAGACAAAACAAAAATGCGACAAAATCATGCGTTTTTTTAGCGTCACTGCGACTTTGCTACAAAACTACAAAAAAATTATACCTACGTACCTTACTACGTATGTCCTAAAACAAAGAATGGCACGTCAAGTACAACATTAAATCGCGCTCCACAAGGTGCTGCATTACTGTACTACTAGAATGCAAGAATAGCTAATTTACGCTACACACACACGCACAAAAAGGACTTCTTTCCATTGTCACACGCAGCCTGCAATTCTCACGAAGTTGGTTGAGTGTTCATGGGAATGAGCATTTTCTTGCTTGCCAAGTGGGCGTTGAGAAAATAGGAGAAAGCATTCTATATTGGTCTTGCTAGCTCTCCCTTTTAACGCACCTTAAGTAATGAGTCTGTCTTGACTCAAACCTACTGTAGGTACATGATGGGAAAACGCCATTTTTTGTCTCTTGGAGATCTCCTGTTCAAGCTGCTTCTCTGTGGTCTGGTTATCCAAGTGCTGATACAGAGTGCCTTCCAGTTTAAAAAGTATGCCAGCAACCAGAGGACCATTGCCAGGAGCAGCCAGATCTACAGCGAGCTGCACATGCCAGCTATAAGTTTCTGTCTGGGATACGACAAAGAAAAGATCTTGCAGTTGCCTTGGTTGCAGCTTGATGGTGATAAACAAGATGACCGCTTTCCAGCAACCAAAGACAAAGCCAGAGAGGTATGGGAAGATGTGACCCTTGATGTGGAAGAGGTTGGAGTGGTCTTGACACATTCAAATCCACTCTCTGGCACCAATAACAAGCATGACATTGTGGCTTTTCTGAGAGGCTTCAAAGGCCCCAATGATTGCTTCCGAGCTGAAGAGCACAACACTTTGTCTGGCAAGTGCTACACCCTAGACTGGAGGTGCCCAGTAAATCCTGAGTACCTAAGAATATACTTTTCCAACCTGACCATGTTATCCCAGTCTCGTCTAAAGTTGTACTTTCATGATATACGTGACACAATGGGCTTAAACAGGAATTTCTGGCACACTCCTGTTACTACAAGTGAGATATTTCTTTACGAGTTTACTGACATGCCTATCCAGAAGTGTATGATGAGGAGAGCGACATCAGTCTCTGAAGATAAATACTTTCAATGTGTTGAGGATGCCATGCTGGAGTGGGGAGACCAGCTGGACAATGCCTCACTCTGCGAGTTTCCAGCATTCCAGAGCATTTTAAAGAGGGTCAACAAGGCAGAAGGAACTTTTCCAGCATGTCCCAATGCATCCAGCTACCAAGACACTGTGGAGAACTTCCGTCTCTTCTTTCGTGCAGTGGTCAGCTCCAACTGCACAAAGCCAGATAAGGAAGTCAGCTTTGAGGTCAGTCAAAGATCACAAATGACTGCCATGTCCCAACAAATGACAGTTGTAGATGTCTACTATCCAAGCATGGAAGTGAGGACAGAAGAGGAGTATGTCCTCCTGGACTTTCCTGCCATGCTGGCTGCTGTTGGTGGCTTCATGGGAATGATGCTTGGGTGGTCAGCTAAGGATCTCGCAAGACTTATGACTGGAATAATTGATAAGTGCTTCAAGTCATGAAAGAATGAGAAACTACATTTTTTCCGTTTGCATCACTTTCATTGTACTATAACGCTTTACATTCTTTCTAACCAAACAATCAGCCATTCTGACGTTATCAGAAAAAAATGTTGGAATGTGTGTAAAGAAATGGTGTACCTAGTACATATGTACCGTACTGTAGAGACCTAACCTAACTGTGCGATCCTCAACTCGTGCATCGCGACACACGAGTCAGGCCTGTACGAGTATTGTGTATCGACTCAGCAAGAAATTTTGGATATCGCACAGCCTTATTATAACCTTATTATTATACTGCATATTATAACCTTATTTTATACTGGATATTATAACCTTATTATAAGTTTACAAAACCACCTTTCAAAGCAAGAAGAGTACTTTCTCATTTACCACCACAACTCTTCCTCCTCTTTTTCACTGTTGCCAGTACCCTCTATAGTTGAGTAAGAATTTTGCCTTGAGTCAAGTTAAGACAACCTACACTCGACTTGATTTTTCAGTCTGTTCCAACCAATTAGCCTGGAGAATCAATTTAGTCTATTCTTTAGTGTAGTGGTTTATTCTAATTGCACAAAACAAATAAGTAGGTCAGTTTTGAAATCACGCCAGAGGTCAAATATTAAATATTAAAGAGCAAAAACTGCTCATGACAAAAAGTAGCAAAAAACATATATAGAAAAAAATGTTGACAAAAGCAGAGTGCTTTTCTTTGCTATGGTATACTGAACAATATGATGTTTGCTTAGGCACGTAGTACACACTACCACAGAACAACTTTTAAGAGGTGGGGCACACCTTAATGTCTCTCATTAGGATAATTTTACTCTGGCAATTGGAAATTACATTTTGTCAGAAAGGTTTCATAACTCATCCGCTATGACATGCGGCAAAACACATAGTACAGTTAACATTCCAGTTATACAATTTGGCTACTTTTTACGTACAAGCGATCATTGCAGAAAAACCACCTACTCAACTTACAGTAGGTGACACATTTAACTTAGGATTGCTTAAATCGAAAGTTGACTGTAGTTTATGTATTCTGCATTTTCTGACGTGTTATGTGTCAGATGACATTTCTGGATTGTGTATGAGGCAAAGTACACTGGCTGACTGCAAAGAGAAAGGATGAAGTTGCCAAGTTCTCTTGGGCAAGTCCTGTTGAGGGTGGTAATCCCATGCCTGATGGTGGCGTGCACGGTCCAGATCGTCCTCCAGGTCCGAAAGTACGCCAGGGGGCAGAAGACAATCACCAGGAGCAGTCAGACCCTAACGGAACTGGACCTCCCGGGGATCAGCTTCTGCCTGGGCTTCAAGAAGGAGAAGGTTCTGAAGCTGCCCTGGATGCTCGTGGGAGAGGGGAACACGGGAGTTGGAGAAGACGACACCTTTCCCAGCACTGCAGAGGCCGCGGAGGCACTCTGGGACGACATAACATTTGACCTGGAAGACATTCGGGTGACGCTGTACCTCATCATAGACAGTGAGGCCACTTTGCTGGCAGAAAACCTGAACAAGCTGATAGGAGTGACAGGTGAAGATGATGATGGTAATAGGACGCTGTTGGAAGTTCAGGAGCACAACACGCTGTCCGGGAAGTGCTACACCCTGAGGATGAACATGCCGTTCAAGGTTGGCAACATGCTCAGCATCTACTTCTACAACCTCGACGTCCTGTCCAGGCCCCGGCTGACCCTGTTCTATCACCACCCAGACGACAGCATCGGCCTCAACGAGAACTACTGGACGATGCCGGCCTCCAACAACGAAATCAACGTGAACGAGGTCTCCGAAATTTTGCTGAGCAAGCACCTGGTCAAGTGGAGGACAGACACGTCGGAGGAGAACTTCGTGAAGTGCAGGAGCGCCACGATAGACGAGGTGGTCCGACAGCTGGGTGAGACCTCCTCCTCCTTCTGCCGGTTTCCCTCCTTTGAGAGCATCCTGAAGCACAGCTCCTTAGATGTGAAGGCGTCCTTCCCAGCCTGCGCCGGCGTGGGCAACTACGAGCACAGCCTGGCCCGCCACATCTACGGCACCGTCCTCAACCCCATGTTGGAGGTGCAGTCGATCTGCGGGCTGCCCAGCGAGCAGAGCTTCTACGGGGGAACCATCAATCCCCAGGTCAAGGTCGTGCGGGAGAGGCTGACTCCCATCTACGTACCTCTACTACGACACCATGGAGGTGACCATGGAGGAAGAGTACGTCCTCCTGGACTTCCCCGCCATGCTGGCTGCTGTTGGCGGCTTCGTCGGGATGATGCTCGGGTGGTCCGTCAAGGATCTCGCCACACTCGTGGGAAAACTCATTGACAAGCGATACAGCGATACCTAAAAGTTCCATATACTCTTATTGTTCTAAAGCTTGACATACGTAACTACAGTACATACATGTAGACATGCTTCTTGTACGTAAAAAAGTGTATATACCATACTGTAGTACACTATGTACGTACTACAATGACAAATTTATTTAGTGTGACTTACACTAGTATATGTGTACAGTAGAATATCAATGGAAGTTACCGTACTAAAAATTATAATATACCAGTTCCTACCTTATTAGGTAATTATTTCGCAATTTTGCTGTAATGTACAGTTCGTGATAATGACGAGGAGAACGTGTCAACTGACCGGCTTTGTGTCGTCCGGGCAGCTCTCTGCGTCGTCGTCGCACCCGACGGCGTCCGACGCCAGGAAGTAGTCGTCCACGCCGCCCTTACCAGTGCGGGAGTTGATCCAGCCAACCAGGACGTCCCCGCCGCCGCCTCCGCCGCCGGGACCATCCCTGATCCCCAGCGCCAGGTAGCGGTCGCTGCCTGTCCTGGAGACCAGCTGGAGGAGGATGGACCCATCGTCGTCGTCGCCGTCGTCGTGGCCTCCTGCTGCTTGGACGCTCCAGCGGAGCTCCAGGCCGGTCAGCTCGCTCAGCAGCTCGCAGTTCAGTTGGGACTGGAAAGAGATGCACAGTACAGGAAAAAAAATTAGCTTTTGTACATTTTTTTTAAATTAAGCTTTTCTATACTATGCTTTCTTAACTGACCTCCGGCCTGATCCCGAGCACCTCCGGAGCGGGTGGGACGTTCATGGTCATAGCTGGGATGCTCACGTGGGCCAGGGACCTGATTGGAACATAAATAAACAACATGAAAACATTTTTCTACAACTTTTTGTAGTACTACAACCCGACCAATGTGTCGTCGGTACATCTCAGACACGTTTTAAACATAATGACATGATTAATGAAAACTCCCGACTAGACAGCTAAATTTGTCACGTTTCTGACCTAGTCAAGCTATTGCTACAACCTGAGCTTAATATGCTTTTCAGGAACTTTTTGAATTTCTGTATCAAGTTGCTGAGAAAGAAAAGCATGTCATTTTGGAAGAAACTAGGGCACTGTACAGTACACTGTAATTTCCGCCCCTACCCCCCAACTTTTTATCATGATTCAACAGATCTGTATGGCGATATGTGATAAAAAATTCCTATAAATTGCAACATGCATATATGGCATTTTTAGTTTCGACTTGAAACGCCAACATGGTCATCCCGAGTCTGGCTTTGTTGGCTCTCTGCCTCGTAACGCTGTCAGGTACACAAGAAACGCTGTTTGTCAAATGCATAATTATTTTTTATTTTTGCAATATCTTTCCCTGCAGGCGCGCATCCCTTCATCCCGAAGGATGCTGAAGCGCTGAAACGAGATGTCTGCTCCATGTGCGGGATCGCCAACAACGAGGGAGCCACCACCACCACCATCACAACTCCCGTCACCACAGCTGCCACCTTTCCCAGCAACAGCAGCACCTTCACCACCCGCATCCCTTTCCCCACCCTTCCCGTCAGCAACAGCACCTTCGCCACCCCCATCACTTTCCCCATCTTCCCCCCGATCCCCGACGACGACGCGGCAGGGTTGCCACGCATCGTCGGCGGAGTGCCGGCGGAGAAGAACGAGTTCCCCTGGATGGTCGGGGTGGACGTCACTGGCTCCGAGGTGGAAAAAAAGGGGGGGGGGGAAACAACTCGTAACAACAGCGACCACCGTGATCGATGCAAAAAAAAAAATATCTGTTTTCGTGCCACTCTGACAGCGTCCCGACTGCGGCGGATCCCTGATCGGTCCCTGGTGGGTCCTGACGGCCGCGCACTGCGTTATCCCAGAGGGTGCGTCCAGCCCGATCTCTCCTGAACGCGTTCAGGTGGGGATCTACCACTAGACGTGCAAGATTCCGACAGTCTGATCTCAGAATACCCCGGAGCATTTCGCGACTAAGATCCCGCCTTCACATTTTTTTTTACAAGCGACCCATTCGCGACCCACTCGAGAAAGCTTTGTGACCCACTCTTGTGTCGCGACCCATAAGCTGAGAACCTTTACGTACAAACACCTAGTAAAAACCGTCAGAGCAGAAGCTACCCAACCAATATCGCTTGGGTGGATTTAGTGATGGGTTGCTCTAAGGTTTTCATATCACTTATGTATGGCGTTAGGAATGCCAGGGCAGGTGTTAGAATAGTGATATGAGAACCTTTAGAGCAACCCAGATTGCGACCCCATCACTAACCACCACTAGTGTCGTCACCGACGGTGTGCCCCTGGCGATACCAACGTTGGTTGGGTAAGCGCACACACACACACGAAAAGATTGCTCCAGTTCTAACGACGGTCCCATTTAGGCGGAGTTGACTATATACCAGGTGTACTAGTACCAGGATTTTTTTTTCTTCTTTGGCGTGCTGAAGGTTGTCCTGTCGGAGCACGACCTGTCGTCGGCTGACGGCGAGTCGAGGGCGGCCGTCGCCTCCGTCTCCGTCCACCCCCACTACCACCTCAGGCACTTCGAGAGCGACCACGCGGGCTTCTACCTCGCTTTCGACGCAGCTCTGCTGGAACTGGCCGTGAGTCATGTGATCCCCCCCTAACCAACATGTAAATAAGCCAAATTTCAAATGCAGTTGAAAACCATAAAAACTTTTTTTTAAAAAATAACAAGCAAATTAACAAAGTTACGAGCCAAAAAAAATAGCCCACAATATTAAAATATGGCCTAACACAGACAATATGGCTGTAGAATAATAGCCCACCTGCCAACCCTGCCTAGTACAGTAGAAGTACTGGTGGTGTGGAAACGTCTTCTGTGCTTTTATGCACCTTCTCAGAGTCCGGTCTCCTTCTCCCGGGTTCTCCGGCCGGTGTGTCTCCCGCCCTACAGCTTTTTCACGACGGGTCAGAGTGCCACAGCCATCGGATGGGGTGAGCGGGAAAAACTCTGGCTGGTCATGACAAATTGAAAAACAACCACTTTTTACTCAGGTCTGAGGGTTTCCCCCCCTTTTCCCTTGCCCGCCACCGTCCTGCGCAAGACCACCGACCTCCGCGTCCTCCCCAACTTGGAGTGCGCGGCCGACTACAAGGTCGTTGACGCCATCATCACCGAAGACATGATCTGCGCCAAAGGGGTCGGCAAAGATGCCTGCCATGGAGACAGCGGGGGCGAGTCGCACATGTTGCTGCTATTGTTGTTACTGCTGCTGAAGATGTTGCTGCTGCTGCTGCTGTTGCTACAGCTGCTGTTCTTGTTATTGGTGCTGCTGCTGTTGCTGCCGCTGTTGTTGCTGCTGTTGCTGCTGTTGTCTTTGCCGCTAATGCTGCTCTTGCTGCTGTTGTTATTGCCGCCAATGCTGCTATTGCTGCTACTGTTATTGCCGATGCTGCTGCTGTTGCTGCTGTTGTTGCTGTCGCTGTCGCGATTACAGTGGAGTCTGCTTAGTGTGCCAATCTGCTTAAATATTCTATCAGTTGTGGTGAGCACCCGTTGGTCTGTGCTGCTGTACGTAGTATGTCAATTCGGTTAGTGAGTTGGTTTGGTGGATCAAATTTATAGTACAGTACATCCTACTGATGTGCAAATCTTAAGTGACCCGCTTGACAGTGTTGTCCTGTATCAGGTCCCCTGACGGTTGAGCGCGACGGTCGCCACGTGCTCGCCGGCATCACGTCCTGGGGCGTCGGATGTGCAAGCCCAAGGTTTCCAGGAGTCTACGCAAGGTCGGTTGGTCAGTAGAGTTAACCAACCTAACCTAACCCCCCAAAAAACCAAAGTGTGTTGATGATCAGGTCTGTCCAAATGTTGGATGATGCGTGGCTAGCAATCTAAATGCTTATTTCGCTCTATTAAATCCATATTTTTCTCTCGCGTCTCAATTTCGCTCTATCACTAATGCTCCAAATGTAAGATTTACAACAACCTGTTCTGCTTCTGCCTCTTCTAGGGTGACGGAGGTGTTGGACTGGATCTGGCAGGCGACTAAAGGAGACGACATCTGCGTGTTCCAGCAGTAAAGAAGGAAAAAGGAAACCCGGCAAGGCCGATACAGATGCTTTGTGTCCAAATAAATGCCTCTTAGGACTGCACGCAATCATCTTGGAATTTTTTTCTGAATGTTTGTTCGACATGTTGCTGTTGCAACACGAAGTGAATGCACGCAGAAGGGCCGTCCCCTGTATCGACCTCAGATGCCGACAAATGCTTAGCTTGCCCAACCAACATGGGTGGGATGCAAGACTGAAGCTTAGCAGGAATATCCACCTTGCATACGTCTTTTGTCCATGTTTGGTACCAAATGGTATGCTCAGTCACCACTTATTAACCAAAGTTGGCCAAAATTTTTGCTCCAAAAAAAAAAACGGGGGCAGACGTTTTGGAGCTTAGTTGGAATTTATTAAGGGGGCTTTGTTGGTTGGGCGTGTCCTTCAGGAACACGTGGAGACGGACATGAAGAACTACCTAGATAAACACCTGTGTTTATCTATCTATCTTATTTATCCATTCCCTCTCCCGACTTGACTTTCACTACTTCTGAAATGGATCAGAAAGGTAGTACTGTAACGGTGGTGGCTTTTCCTCCTCCCTGGTCTCTTACCTTTGCAGCCCCTTGGACCAGATCCCGATCCAGTCGAAGTTGTACACGTCCTCCGGCAGCGTCAGCACCACCGTCTCGTTGCGGTACCGCCTCAGGGAGGAACCGCCATCGGGGGAGGAGGAGGAGGAGGAGGAGGAACCGCCCTCATCGTCCGGGTAGACTGCCATGCCGTCGGAGTCAGGCTCCGGACCCTGGCCCACCCAGAAGCGAGTGTCTGGAAAAATAATTGTTATACTCTATTTCAATCTCTATTTAAATTTGTGGCCTAAAGGGTATTTTTTAAAGTTATTTTTTTTTTCTTAAGTAGCATCCTAAATCTGTGCACTGACCCGGCGCCAGCGCCTTGAAGACCAGCTCGTTGACCAGGACGGTCCTGGTGTCTACGACGACCACGGGGGCTGAGCTGAGCCCGTTGCGCCCGGAGAGCCTGTCCAGCGGGTGCGGGCGCGGAACCAGCAGCTTGGCGGTCGAGTCCACCAGCAAGCGACCGTACAGGGACTGACATGGGGAGGAGCAGCAGGGGAAGAAGAGAACGGAGAACATGACGTTAATTTTTTACATTAGTAAATGACACGTTTTTTAAAAGATTTTATCGATGTACTAGTACTACAAGATAATTGGACAAAATGTGAGACATGTTTTAGCTACAATGTCAGGCATTTTTAGCTACAATGTCAGATAATTCTTAGACAAAATGTCAGGCCATTATCAGATATATTGAGATGCTGTTTAGCTCTATTGTTAGATAAAAATGTACTAGTAGATAAATTTTGTCTGTGATACTGATTCTGTGGCACATCAGATAATCAACAGTTTCTGCTGCTTGTGTTGCTGCTGTTGCTTTTGCTGTTGCTGTTGCTGTTGCTACTGCTGCTGCTGCTGTTTCCACTGCCCCAGCCCTCACCCTTATCATGCCGCAGCCCCTCCCACTCAAACAACAACAATAACAGCCCTCACCCTCTTCTTTCTAGAGATGACTCCAATCCAGTCGACGTCGTAGACGCTCTTGCCCGCCGGGAACATCCACACCTGGTCAGGGGCGTCCAAAGAGAGCGGACGGACGCTGCAGAAAAAAAGAGAGCGGGAGAGTCAACTAGGTACAGCAGAACTCCGATATGTGTATGAAAAGTCAGTGGTCAGTGGTCAGCATACTAAAGGTCTACTGTACTACAAAGTAGATTTTTTTTTCTCTACGTACATATAGCGGCGATCTACTGTACATACTAAGGATGTCTCCAATTTTCTCTAAAGTGCCTGAGGGAGGCATCAGCTGCTTATAAAGAAAAAAAGTGATCGTTTCGTCTTCGACGGTTTCATGGAGATGACAAATGGGGAAATGAACGAGAGGAGAAAGTTCCATTTGAAGTTTGAGAGAGGAAAAAAAAGCATCTTTTGAGGCCTTGTTGACTGTTAATTACAGTGGAATGAATCTCCATATAACGATTTTTTTGTTGTTGACTGTTTATGCTTACATCCCGTTGGTGTTGGTGAGGGCAAACCCAGTCTTGGTGTACCCGCCGTCCTTCTTCAGGGTGCCAGCGTAGAGGAACAGCTCTGCAAAACGAGTCCAAGAACGGATATAGAACTGAACAGCAGTTTGACTAATAATTATTTATCTTTTTTTTCTTAAAGTCATATTTGGGGATTTACGAGTAAGTGGCGCACTTTAGCAAAACTGCTGATTCCTGGTGTTTTGGCATTAAAAACACTATGGAAAACACCTGGTTGTTCAAGTTGTAACACTAGAAACTACTTTTATTGATGCAAGCAAGTTCTCACTCTCTTCTTGGCTTTTTCCTCCTCCTCCTTCTCCGACTGTAAAGTCCTTGAGGAAGACGGTCTCCCGGTCAGCGATGTAGACCTCCGCGCTGAGGCCCTCCAGCTTGTTGGAGAAGCTGCCCAGCAGGTGGCCGTAGTAGACGGCGGACGCATCTGAGGGAACAAGGACAGACTCTGTTCAAAGACAAAGGATGAGGAGCAAAGAGGGTAGAAACTCAGGAGTGTGTGCTGCACGCGCCCCAAAATTGCTTTTCAAAATCTGGTAGGAGGTGGGTACCCAAAAATGACGAAAACTTTTTCTCAAGAAAGAGAAGAAGAACAACAGGAACAACTCGTGGCATTCCATGACCTGTCGGCTTCGCCCGCAGGAAAAGAGACAAACTGGCGATCTCGCACATTTGTGAAAGTAGATTTCTTGCTTTTCGTTGAATGATTCGTCAAAAAAAAATCTTTTTTCTTCTCTCTGGCGCCCACGCCAATCATCATTTTTTTCGTCAAGACAAACAGGCAAGAAGAGGAGGAGAGGATATCATCACGAAATTTTCGCTACTTTCAAGCAATTCGCTTTCTTTCCCACATTTCGTGACAAAAACAAAAATAAAAAAGTGGTCAGCAAAAAAAAAATATTTCGTATCATGCATTGTTCTCCTCTTTCTTTTTCTTGCCAGAAAAAAATACAGTAGATATCCGATGTATGCTAAAGTTTTTAAATGCATTGAAGGTTTAAATCAAAAATGTTAGTACCAAAAAAGAGTGGTTATACTGAAAGTTTCTAAATCTAAAGTTGACTGTACAAATTTGGTCATCATAACCATCTTTACCTTGAT